>Ga0247741_1001298_pt1 | contig 13905 bp, 9 predicted proteins | sample UWRJL213509R2_FD_180945 | JGI IMG/M metagenome (GOLD analysis project Ga0247741, IMG submission 180945) | Plant litter microbial communities from Arlington Agricultural Research Station in Wisconsin, United States - UWRJ-L213-509R-2 | ecosystem: Environmental > Terrestrial > Plant litter >... | reverse complement strand
ATAATCCACCAGGTCAAAATCACTCATGTCCTCACGGGTGATGAACCCCATTCGCCATACATCGTTGTCGTCCACATTTGCCAATACATTATGTGTAAATTTTTTCTTGTCACCGGCAAAAGCTTCAAAAAAATCACGGGTGGTGGAGTAGATATGTTTGATACCCGGCGCCTTCTGCATGAATTTATCCATGAAACTCACGATACGGCCGGTAATAAAAAACGAACTGAAATACCCTATGGACACAATGGCCAGAAGGATGATCACAAAGCCAAGCCCGTAGTTTTGTACATGTGCACGGCCGAGTTCGTCTTTGTAGGAGAAGATCGGGATCCATCCGTCAATCGTGGATACTACGAAGAACAGGGCGTAAATGGTGATGGCGATGGGCGCCAATATGAGTAATCCCTGCAAAAAATATTGCAGCAACCGGCTGTAGTCGAACTTTTTTTCCATGGTGGTCAGTTTGAAGGGCAAAGATAGTTGAACGGATAATGGATAATGGATAATGAATAATGAATAATTGAAGTGCTAAAGGAGGGTGATGAGAACTTTGTCAGCCTGAGCTTGTCGAAGGCGGGCTCAAATACAAAAATCTGCCTTCCACAACTTCATGCTGACAACCAGAAATAATTGCTACTTTCAATCTTTATTTTATTTATGAAAAGAAATTGCTTTTGCTGGTTTGCCCTCATTTTACTGCTGTGTTCCCCGTTCTTTTTTAGTTGTAAAAATTCACTTGAGGATGCACATTATAAACTTGTGCCGATGGAGGCTCCGGATTCGGCTACTCAGGTAAAAGTGGGTGCTATCAAGGCGCTTGATGTGGTGATGAACCTGGAAGAAGGGTTTATTTTTACAGATAAAAGCGGCAAAACACTCCGGACCAGGCTGATCCATCCGCCGGCGGAGATATGTGGGAATGATACCGCTAAAATTTCTACCGGTAAAAAATTCCCATTGGTGATCGTGCTGCACGGTTCGGGAGCAGTGGGCACGGATAATATTTCGCAAATGGGAGTGCTGGCAAAAATGTGGGCATTCACCCCGATCCGCTGCAAATACCCGGCTTATGTACTGGTCCCTCAATTTCCAGAGCGGTCATCCAATTATGTTACCGATCAGTCACGAGGAGTGCTGGCTTCCAAACCCCAGCCATATCTCCATACTTTGCTGGCACTGGTAGATTCTATGAAAACAAGGCCTGATATCGACAGCAACCGGATCTATATAATGGGCTTTTCGATGGGTGGTTCCACTACGTTGAACGCGGTTTCGCTACGACCGGATCTTTTCGCCGCGGCGGTTTCTTTTTCGGGTATTCCCAACTTTGATGGAGAAGCAGTTTTTTCAAAAATCCCTTTATGGATCATCCACGGAAATGCCGATCTGGAAAATCCTTTCGCCAGCGATTCTTTGCTCTATAAAGAAATGAAGGCAAAGGGCGACAGCAATTTATTATTCTGGGAAATGGATAAGATGGGGCATGAAGTGCCAAAGCAGATCTATACGGATACAATAGTGGCAGATTGGTTATTTAAGCACCATAGATAATAGGGTCACAGATTTTAGATTGATTAGGCGATTGCACGGATTATTTGCTACGCAAATTAAATGCGGAGATTTTGAAAGAGTTTTTCAAAGGAATTTCGAGAGCGAATATTCCCAAATATTTTCTCGAAGCGAAAATATAATCTGTGTAATCGCCTAATCAATCTATAATCCGTGATCCGGAGCTACCATATATAAACCCATTCCCGCCGGTAATAGAACGGCCGGTCATTTATCCCCCGTCACATCCTATTTTTGAATTTCAAAACATACTGGCATGCCTGACCATCCTAAACGTTTGAAGATCGGTGAAGGCCGCATCAGCGGATATATTTCCATCTTCCTGGCGCTGCTTTCGTTTCTGGCAGTATTCTGTTTCATGTTTCCCGAGTTTCTTACTTCGCCGGAATTTCGGGAAGTGTATACCGGCGAATCGATGCGGATATTGCTGATCGGAACCATCATCGCATCTTTCTTTTTTGCCGTGCTGAGCTTTATGCTAAGCAGGAAAAAAAGTTATGCTTTGTGGGGATTGCTGATCTCTACCGCTACCATCATCATGGGAGGGTTCAGCGTACAGGGCAGGGCAGTGGAAAAAACCAGCTGGCACCTCGGCCTCGATTGGCTCCTGCTGGACCTGTTGCTGATGGCGGTCATTTTTATCCCGATAGAAATGGTTTGGCCTAAAAATAAGGAGCAGACAAAATTTCACGAAGAGTGGCGCACCGACCTGGTGTATTTTGTCATCAGCCATTTGTTCATCCAGTTCTTTGGCGTGATCACACAGCAGCCGGCAAAAGTTTTCTTCGGCTGGATCGGCCTCGGCGGATTACATGCCTGGGTACAAAGCCTGCCTTTCGTGCTTGAACTGTTGCTTGCTTTTTTGGTGACCGACCTGTTTCAATACTGGGCCCACCGCATCTTTCACAGTCATACTTACCTGTGGAGGTTCCATTCGGTACATCATGGTACGCAGCAAATGGATTGGCTGGCCGGCAGCCGTACGCATTTCATCGATATTTTCTTTACCAGGGCCATGACCTTCATTCCGTTGTATGTATTTGGTTTTTCTACGATCACTTTCAATACCTACATTATTTTCATGGCCATACATGCGGTGCTGATCCACGCCAATACCCGCATTAATTTCGGCTTTCTCAAATATATCATCGCGACTCCGCAATACCATCACTGGCACCATTGCGAAGACCCCCGTTATTACGGAAAGAATTTCGCCACTATTTTTCCTTTTATCGATAAAATATTCGGCACTTATTATTTGCCTGGCAATACCTGGCCCGAAGGGACCGGCCTCCATGAAGCCAATTACCCGAAAGGTTACCTGAAACAATTAGTGTATCCGTTTACGAAGAGTCCGTTCGATGATGATTTGGATATGGAGGAAAGAACGAAGCGGTAGTTATGGGTTATGGGTTATAAGTTATGAGGTATGAGCCCTCAGGTTGAACTCATAAACCATAACCCATAACTCCTGACTTCCTCACACAATCTTTTCACGTAGAACAACGTTATCCCTATAGAAAAAATACGATGATGTTTAAATTTACCCATTTTGGTTGCATTATTGCTGCTGTTCATTTTAAACAACAACCTTACCTATGACAGCGCCTGAAACCAAACCTGTAATACTTGCAGTAGATGATCAGCTCGATTTGTTGAACCTACTTGATATGATGATGAGTTTCCAGGGATATGAAGTAAAAATATCCCAGAATGCTGAAAACCTCATCGATATTCTCCACTCGACGAAACCTGATATTATTTTCATGGATGTGACCATGAAACAGATAAATGGCGCCGTTTTGTGTACCTTATTAAAAACCAATAAGAGTACCGCTGATATACCGGTAGTGCTGGTTTCAGGCGTTCACGACCTTGAAGATATTGCCCGGGAAGCTGGTGCAGACGCTTTTATCCGCAAGCCTTTCGATACGGAAGAAATAGAAAGAGTATTGTATCAGTTTGTAGGGGCCGGATCTTTTGTAATTACTACCCCCGATGTGGATATGCCGGAATCTGCGGCGAACAGCATTGATAATTCGTAGCAGGAAGTGGGGTGGTCTTCTCCCCGGTGGTCTTCTCCCCGGTAGTCTTCTCCCCGGTAGTCTTCTCCCCGGTAGTTTTCTCCCCGGTGGTCAACCCAATTTTGTTTCACCTACCGATTTTTCTCACAGCTTACCCCTCATTTTCTACAATTCATGTGATTAGTAACCCTGATCACTCCATTTCTACATTATTTTCAATCTTAGTTAATTACAGGCGGCAAAAAAAATGATGGAAACTTTGGTTACGTAAAAAGTTTCCGTAGTTTTGCGGTCTCATATTATGACAGAAATAGATACTAAAGAAAGAATTAAGCTGGCAGCCAATGAGTTGGTGATGAAGTATGGCGTTCGTAGCGTAAGCATGGACGACATTGCGGCACACCTGGGCATCAGCAAAAAGACCATCTACCTCTATTATAAGGACAAGGATGAACTGGTGGACGCTATCATTGAATCGGAAATGGTGCGTACCCAGGAGATCTGCGAACGGGATATGAATATTTCCGATAACGCCATTCATGAGATCATCCTGGCAATGGATATGATGGTGGAGATATTCCGTTCCATGAATCCTTCCCTGCTGTTTGACCTCCGGAAATATCACCCGCGGGCATTTGAAAAATTCAATCTCCACAAAACCACTTACCTCTTTGAAGTCATGAAGCAAAACCTGGTGAGGGGTGTAAAAGAAAAATTATACAGGCCTGAGATCAATATCGATGTAATGGCGAGGTTCAGAGTAGAAAGTGTTTTCATTCCGATGGCGCCGGAATTTCATTCAGGAATAAAATCTTCCTTGCTGGAAGCCGAAGAACAAATGGTTGTTCACTTCTTGTTTGGACTGGTAACACCAAAAGGATATGAAATGGTAGTGAATTATTTAAAGGAAAGAAATTTACCGGCAGGTAAAGCAGACAAAAAAATTAAAGTCAATGGTTAATAAAAATAAACAGATGAGTTATATAACAAAAGGCGCAATGGGAGCGATGATGCTGCTATTGGTTGCCGGCGCAAAGGCGCAGGTAACACCGCCGGCAACCCCGGTGGTGAATGAATTTTCGGTAAGGCAGGCGGTTGATTATGCGAAGAAAAATTCGATCCGTGTAAAAAATGCATTGCTCGATATCCGTATGCAACAGGAAAAGAACCGCGAGATCACTTCTCAGGCCTTGCCTCAATTAAGTGGTAGCGGAACTTTCAACGACTACCTGAAAATCCCTACCAACCTGCTTCCTGCGGAAATTGCCGGAGGCCCGGCAGGAACATATATTCCGGTGCAGTTTGGTACAAAGTATAATGTTACTGGTGGTTTTGATGCATCGCAGATATTATTCGACGGACAGGTATTTGTTGGTTTGCAGGCACGTAAAACTTCCATCGATTTTTATTCTAAAATTTCTGATATCACTGTTGAGATGATCAATCTGAATGTTCAGAAAATTTATTATCAGCTGGTAGTCGGTAAAGAGCAGATTGAAAAAATTGATGCTAATATAGAGCGTTCCCAAAAACTATACAGCGATACCAAAGCCATGTTTGACCAGGGTTTCAAAGAAAGACTGGACGTTGACAAGGCGCAGGTGCAATTGAACAATCTGCAGACTGAAAAGATAAAAGCACAAAATCAGTTGGATGCAGGGTATGCCGGATTAAAATTTTTGATGAACATGCCCCAGAAGGAAAAGCTGGTGCTGACCGATACTTTGTCTGAAGACAAAATAAAATCGGACTTGCTGGTAACCGATTATAATTACAAAGACAGGAATGAATTTCAGTTGCTCGAATTGCAGAAAAAATTGAATGAATATAATGTGAAGAGATATAAATTGAGTTACATCCCTACGCTGAGTGCATTTGGAAGTTATCAGAAAAATGCGCAACGTACTTCTTTCGACTTCTTCAAGGGTGGTGATAACAGGCAATGGTTTACAACGGCTTTGATCGGGATAAAACTCTCTGTGCCGATATTCGATGGCTTTGCAAAAAGGTCACGTGTAAACCAGGCAAAGATCGATCTGCAAAAAACAGAGAACAGCATCCAGAACATGAAGGATTCGATCGATTACGATGTGGTTCAGGCAAATCAGAAAATTACGGCTGCATTACTTACCATGGACAATCAAAAACGAAACATGGAACTGGCCGAAAAAGTGTACAATACCACCAGGATAAAATACGATCAGGGGCTTGGCGACAACCTGGAAGTATACAATGCACAGGCAGACCTTAAAGTAGCGCAGAATGATTACTACAGCGCTGTTTACGATGCCATCGTAGCAAAACTGGATTACCAGAAGGCCATCGGAAAACTTCAATAAAAGTACTCGTTGAAATAAATATTATAACTAACAGCATACAAAATAAATACATGAAAAAAGTAACACAGATATTCTTCGTAGCAACACTCAGCCTGGCAATCGTCTCGTGCGGTGGTGGTAAAAAGGAAGGAGATGCAGCATTGAATGATAAAAAAGCAAAGCTGGCCAAACTAAAGGCTCAGAAAGAAAAAGACGACCAGGAAATATTGAAGCTCCAGGAAGAAGTATCCAAACTGGATACCAGCAGCAGCAATCCAGCAAAGATAAAGCTGGTGGCAACAGCCCCGGTCGTTCGCCAAGATTTTAATCATTATATCGAACTGCAGGGAAAAGTGGATGCGGAAAATATTTCTTACATCGCTCCGCAAGGCCAGCCAGGGATCGTGAAACAACTTTTTGTAAAACAAGGTGATCGCGTAAGCAAAGGGCAGCTTTTGTTGAGGTTGGATAATTCACTTTCTATTCAGGGGATCACCAGTGCAAAACAGCAGGTAGCCGGGTTGCAGGCTCAACTTGCATTAGCTAAAACAACGTACCAACGTTATAAGAACTTGTGGGATCAGGGAATTGGTTCGCAGGTTCAATTGCTGCAATATCAAACCAACGTTTCTGCATTGGAAAGCCAGCTCGCAGGAGCGAATGCAGGCGTAAGGCAGGCACAGGCGCAGGCGAATACTGCGAATGTATACAGTGATGTAAGTGGTGTGGCAGATGTGGTAAGCATCCGTGTTGGTGAAATTTTTTCCGGTTCAGGTGCCAATGGCCCGCAGATAAAGATCGTCAACAACTCTCAGTTGAAAGTAGTAAGTAACATTCCTGAAAATTATCTCGGAAGCGTGCAGAAAGGTACAAATGTAGTGGTGGTGTTGCCTGATCTTGGAAAGACCATCAACACCAAGGTGAGCTTCCTCGGCGCATCGATCGATGCGATCAACCGCGGATTTGTGGTAGAAGCCAAACTTCCTACCGATGCTGCTTTCAGGCCAAACCAGATCGCTACGATCAAGATAAACGATTACAGTTCAAAAAATACCATCGTGGTTCCGCTGAATACTTTGCAAAATGATGAGAAAGGAAAATTCGTGATGATCGCCAGCAACGATAATGGAAAATTGATAGCACACAAACGCCCGGTGACCATCGGCAAACTCAATGGCGATCAATTGGAAATAACATCAGGATTGAAAGAAGGAGATGTACTGGTAACAGAAGGTTTTGCCAGCATTTACGAAGGACAGGTATTAACAACAGGTAAATAGTTATAAGTGATAAGTTACAAGTGATAAGTTCTGAGTTTTTACATTCAACTTATTCACCCATTGACCTATTCACTCATTGACTACTTATAACTTATAACTCATAACTTATAACTCGAAAATGAGCGCATTAGAAAATGTAAAAGAAAAATTTAAGGAGTTCAAGCCCACTTCATGGAGCGTGAACAATAAGACATCGATCTACCTGATCATGCTTTTGTTTTCGCTGATGGGGTTATTCCAATTCCTTACATTACCAAAAGAACAGTTCCCGGATATCGTGATCCCTACCATATATGTGCAAACAATTTATGTAGGTAACTCGCCAAAGGATATTGAAAACCTCGTGACCAGGCCGATCGAGAAACAGATCAAAGGGATCACCGGCGCAAAGATCAAAAAATTCACCAGTACTTCACAGCAGGATTATTCTGCCATCATTGTAGAATTTGATACCGATGTAAAAACAGAAGTAGCACTGCAAAAAGTGAAAGACGCCATGGATAAGGCCAAGCAGGATCTTCCTACAGACCTTACCGAAGAACCTACAGCCCTGGAAGTGAACCTGAGTGATCAGCCGATCATGTATGTGAACCTGAGTGGTGATTACGAAATGGCTAAACTGAAAAAGTTTGCCGATGACATGAAAGATAAACTGGAAGAAATTCCGCAGATCAACCGTATCGATATCGTGGGTGCGCCTGAAAGGGAATTCCAGATCAATGTAGATAATTACCGTATGCAGACTGCCGGTATCACCTTTGATGATATCAGCAACGCGGTGGCGAGAGAAAATATGGATATCTCCGGAGGCTTGCTGGACGTGGGTTCTATGAAACGTAATCTTCAGTTGAAGGGACAATTTCATACCGCATTTGATATCGAAAAAGTAATTATAAGAAACACAGGCGGAGCACCGATCTATCTGAAAGATATCGCGGTAGTAAAAGATACCACCAAAGATGCCGAAAGTTTTGCCCGCCTGGATGGTAAGAATGTGGTTACGCTCAACATCATCAAGCGAAGCGGCGAAAACCTGATCGAAACCAGTGAAGCGGTAAATAAAGTAGTGAAGGAAAATGAGGGCGTGTCGTATCCAAGCAACCTGAAAGCGGTGATAACCGGTGATCAGAGTGTGCAGACAAAAGCCTCTTTCAACGAGCTGGTAACTTCCATCATCATCGGGTTCATTCTCGTGCTTATCGTACTCATGTTCTTCATGGGGATAACGAATGCTTTCTTTGTGGCGCTCAGTGTGCCGCTCAGTATGTTTGTGGCGTTCGTATTCCTGCCCGGTGCCGATCTGATCGTGGGTACACACGTTACTTTAAACTTTATCGTGCTCTTCGCCCTGCTCTTCGGCCTTGGTATCATTGTAGATGATGCGATCGTGGTGATAGAGAATACGCACAGGATATTTACCGAAGGAAAAGGAGAAATACCGATCGAGAAAGCTACAAAGATGGCTGCAGGTGAAGTATTCGTGCCGGTATTGGCAGGAACTATCACTACATTGGCTCCGTTCTTCCCGTTGCTTTTCTGGCCGGGTATCATCGGGCGTTTCATGGTGTATCTCCCTACGATGCTGATCTTTACTTTGGCTGCATCGCTGGTGGTGGCCTTCATCATGAACCCGATCTTTGCCGTGGATTTCATGAACCACCCCGAAGGGAAAAAAGAACCGAAATCGGCTATATTTAAAAAACCGGTATTCTGGATCGTAATTGCTTTGGGTATTTTGCTGGATGTATTGGGCACACCTTTTTTAGGAAATCTCCTTATTTTCTTCATGCTGCTGGTATTACTGAACAGGTATGTGCTGGATGATGCAATACATGGTTTCCAGAACAGGGTATTGCCATGGATAATGAGTCATTACGAGAATCTGTTGAAATGGGCTTTGAAAGGCTGGAGGCCCGTACACCTGTTGTTAGGTACTGTCGGCCTGCTGATAATTTCCGTGGTAATGATTGTTGTATCTGTAAAAACAGGACGGGTAGGGGTAGCATTTTTCCCGAAGGGAGACCCTAACCAGATCTATGTATACCTGAAACTACCTGTCGGAACGAGTGTGGAATATACAGATTCTGTGACGAGGACTCTCGAGGCAAAAGTAAACAGGGTATTGGGCATCAGCCATACTCCTGGTAAAGAAACAAAAAATGAGATAGTAGAAAGTGTAATTAGTAATGTGGCGATTGGCGCCAGCGATCCCTCGGCGGGCGACAGGAGTACAAGAAGTGAATTGGGAAGGATACAGGTATCGTTTGTAGAGTATGAAAAACGCGATGGGCATAGTACCAGGCCATATCTTGATTCCATCCGTAAGGCGCTGGGCGGTATTGCAGGAGCGGAAATAAGCGTGGATCAGGAAAGCAGCGGCCCGCCAACAGATCCTCCGGTGAACATTGAAATAGCCAGTGAGGATTTTGATAACCTGGTGAAAACAGCTGTCAATCTGAAGAACTATCTCGACAGTATCCAGGTGCCGGGTGTGGAAGAATTGAAAATGGATGTGGATCTGAATAATCCGGAGATCACCTTGACCGTTGATCGCGACCGTGCTTTGATTGAAGGTGTTTCTTCAGCCCAGATCGGGATGGAAATACGTACAGCTTTATTTGGTAAAGAAGTGTCGAAGATCAAAGAAGGAAAAGACGAGTATAAGATACAGTTGCGCAATAATGAACTGCAACGTAAAAATCTTTCTGAACTGCTCAATATGCGTATTTCCTTCAGGGATATGGCAGCAGGAGGTGCGGTAAAAAATATTCCGATCAGTTCACTGGTATCGGTAGAGCCAACCAGTACGTTCGGTAGTGTGAAACGTAAGAACCAGAAAAGGCTTATTACACTTCGTTCAAATGTATTGACAGGTTTTGATGCAAATGGTGTGAATCAGGTACTGGCAGGTCATATAGCTTCCTTTACTAAAAAAGGAGAAGGTGTTACTATTAAACAAACGGGCGAGGGTGAACAGATGGCGGAAACAATTGCTTTCCTCGGAAAGGCTTTGGTGATAGCCTTATTCATGATTCTGCTGACATTGGTTTTACAATTTAATTCTCTCAGTAAATCGATCATCATTCTCACCGAGATCATATTCAGTGTGATAGGTGTATTGCTTGGCTTCTCCATTTTTGGAATGGAATTATCGGGGATCATGACTGGTTTGGGTATTGTAGGATTGGCAGGTATTGTGGTGAAGAACGGCATCCTGGTCATAGAGTTTGCAGAAGAACTCCGCCATCGCGGAATGAAAACAAGGGAAGCGATGATCGAAGCTGGAAAAACACGTATCATCCCGGTATTGCTGACAGCTTTGGCGGCGATCCTTGCCTTCATCCCGATCGCGGTTGGTTTCAACATCAACTTCGTAACGCTGTTCTCCGAGTTGAATCCGCATATCTTCTTTGGTGGTGATAACGTGGCTTTCTGGAAGCCATTAAGCTGGACGATCATCTTCGGATTGGCATTCGCTTTCTTCATGACATTGATCATCGTTCCGGCAATGTATCTAATTGCAGAAAGGTTGCGGAGGCCGATGCGCAGGATGTTTGGAGGAAAATGGATACCATTTGGCTTCCTCATATTCCCGGGAATAGCTGTAGCCAACGCTATGGGTGGTGGGCCAATGCTGCTGACACTTGTGTTTTTCTTAGGGTTCCCGATCTTGATGATCATCACAGCGATCAAACACAGGATAGAAGTTGCCCGTAGAAAAAGAAAAATGAAAGATGCACCAGTAACCCATACCGGCAGCTGGTTCTAAACGATTTAAAGTTCGCTTTAAACCCAATATGGATTTTAATGTGTATGCCCCGCGATTCTTCGTGGGGCATTTTTATATACCGGGCAATTATTATATTTGCGTGCAAAGCTAACCGTACCAGCATGAAAAGCATATTCTTATTTGTTATTACCATCTCTGTTTTTATTTTTTCCTGTACAAAAGATGAGGATATTATAGCACCTGAGCCTTCTTTGCCGCCGGTGACAGATACTACCACTGTTCCGCCTTCACCCCCTGTTACCCCGATACCTACCGATTCAGCAGAATCATTGATCGGAATTGGCAGAACGGGTATTTATCCTGATGCGATGAATGAAGTGACCTGTTACAACCCCGATCTCTCTGTAAGATGGAAACGGACCGGTATTGGAAATGGAAAAGGAAAGCTGGTATATGCCAACAACATATTTTATTTTACTACTACCTATTTCAAACTTAATCCTGCTTTTCCGCAAGGTCAGGAATCGTATGGCATTTGTTATGCCTTCAATGCTCAAACAGGCAGTACTGTCTGGTCTTTGATAAATACCGGTACCACACCGGATTTCCCGAGCGTCAGAAATGATACTTTTTTCTGTAGCGGGCAAAGGTTGATCAATAATGTAAATAGTAATCATATACTGGCGAAAGATGCCAGGACCGGTACTGCCATATGGGAGTATGCCATGCCAGACAAGTATGGCCCGATCAACATGACCCTGAATGGAAATATCCTTTATTATTATTCTATTGCAGACGATAACATCTATGTATGGCTGAATGCATTCGATGTAAATACAAGATCGTTGAAATGGAGAAAATCAACGGGTGTTTCGTTGGCGATCAGCGTGTCGCAACCGCTGATTGTTAATGGTATGATCTATATGTCTTCCTCATCAACCGGAACGGTGAAAGCATTCGATGCAGCCTCGGGTGACCCGGTATGGCAACGGGTGGGAACATTCAACCAGCCTCTTTATTGTGGTGGGCGTATATTTTCCAGAGATGAGGATAATGTATTTCATGGGTTCAATAAAAATACCGGTGTTACAGAAATAACTTTTCCTACCGGTTTTCACTCGGGATATTCTATAGGAGCTACTGAAGGTAACCATATATTCATAAGCGGAAATTATTACGAAAATAATATACCAAAAGCTAAAATCGCTTCATTTAACACACTAACGGGTACGGCCAATTGGGTAACGCCTAATTCCTCAAAGTGGCGTGGCGACCCCTTTACGATAGGTAAATATGTATATGAGGTCAGGGGCTGGAATAGCCTGTATCCAAATGATCCTACGGTTATCGCAAGATACAATAGTGTCACCGGCGTTATAAAAGATTCGATTATATTGGGTTTGAATCGCGAAAATGACCAACTGGCGGGAGTGAATAAAAATGATCAACTGATCAAAACCGGGAATTGATTTAGTTCCCTCCAAGCCATCAGCGTTTTGCTGAATTAATTCGATAACTTTTTATACCCGCCATGCGATTACTATTTACTTTATCAGTTTTGTTGCTAAACTCCGTATCGTTTTCCCAAAGCCTCGAAGGCGAATGGAAAGGTTCATATGACAACTATGATCATACCACCCATAAGATCATCCTGCATTTTACATTAAATAAAGATCAGTCTTACACGGTTTACAGTTACACACCCGATCTGAAAGGAGACGGAAGCGAGAGTGTATTGATCTGTTCGGTCAGTTTTAAAAAAACGGGCAGGAACAGCTTTCGCCTGGAAGAAACGGCACTGGTAAAACCTGTTGGTGCTAAAGGAGGTTGCAAACAACGATTTGATCTTCGGCTGGTAAAGTATAAAAAAGAGCAAAAACTGGAAGGTTCGTGGAGATCTGCCGATAAAGAGTGTGATGCCGGCTTTGGTGCGATAAGGTTTAAAAGGGGTGCCTGAAAATGGGAATGACAAAAAATTATAGCTTTAAAGCGATTATTTACTCAGGCCATTGCTCCGCCTGCATCTTTCGCCGCAATATTTTACCTCATCCCAAACCTTCTCCCATTTCTTTCTCCACCTGAAAGGCCTCAGACAAACCACACATATCTTTTCCGGCAGATCTGATTTTTTTACCTGTTTCATTTTTGTTTATCCAATTTTTCAAGAAACCTTTCCGCTACTTCAAGATGCGCTGCTCTCTTTGCTTCCGGCATTTTATCAAAAGTTTTGATCAGCATCCCCAATCGTTGGTTCTTCGCCAGCAGATCCCGGTGCACATGCATGAAGCGCCAGAATAATCCATCCCAGATCACCGACCATTCGCCTTTTTTATAATCACTCATTTTTAAAATATAATTGCTGCCGCTGATATAAGGTTTGGTCGTCATCAATCCGCCATCGGCAAACTGTGTCATGCCATACGTGTTGGGCACCATTACCCAGTCATACGAATCAATGAACAATTCCATGAACCATCGGTACACATCATCAGGATCAAATTCGCAGAGCAACATGAAATTCCCCAGCAGCATCAATCTTTCTATGTGATGGCAATAGCCCGTTTTCAAAACTTTTCTGATCACATCATCCAATGGTGCAATGCCCGTGTCGGCTTTCCAGAATCCCTCCGGTATTTTTCGTTCGAATCCCCAAAAGTTTTTCGTTCGCTGTTTTACTGATTCTCTTTCATACACGATGCGTATATATTCCCTCCACCCAATGACCTGCCGCACAAAACCTTCAACAGAATTCAACGGTACCGGATTTTTTTCTGCAAAATCAATCGCACGGTCTATTACATATTGAAGGGTAAGCAAACCTATATTCAGCATCGGGCTTAATCCTGAGTGGTAAAGAAAGTTCTCCCTGGAAACGATTGCATCTTCATACACACCAAATTTTTCAAACCGGTTTTCAAAAAAATCCTGCAGCCACAACTTTGCCTGCTCCGGATTAACAGGATAGAAGAATTGATTTGTTT
>Ga0247741_1001297_pt1 | contig 13905 bp, 16 predicted proteins | sample UWRJL213509R2_FD_180945 | JGI IMG/M metagenome (GOLD analysis project Ga0247741, IMG submission 180945) | Plant litter microbial communities from Arlington Agricultural Research Station in Wisconsin, United States - UWRJ-L213-509R-2 | ecosystem: Environmental > Terrestrial > Plant litter >... | reverse complement strand
CCGTCCCCTTCTCCCCCCCCCCCCCCCCCCGGGACCTAGAAGAAGAAATGTTGGATGGTGATCTTCTTCCTCGTGCTTGGGAGATTCAGGTGCAGAATATGGGCTCTCTGAATGATGATATGGACGTGGATAAGCAATGCTTGGAAAGGCTTGAAGAAGGGATGTTAGATAATTCAAGCCGTGCTGGAATGGCTGGAAACCATCAGTGGGTTTAGATGCGGGCGATCATCAGGAGGGCTGGAACCCTTATCTAGGAACGCCAGAACGCTGGAATCATGGTGACAGACCCGAGAACGATGATACAGAAATGGGGTTGAGTTCGTTTCTTACCTTTGTGGGCTTTCTTCTTACTACCATAATAACCCAGAGAGGGTTTGGATATATTATAGTACCCTCAGCTTAGATACTTGCATCCCTTGGATATGTTTATGTCGATATTGTTGCAACTCTAACCCTAATTCATTGAGCCGATGTCTCAACTTCCTTGACAGCATGCTATAAATTCCCACTACCTTCAATAGGTAGGGAGTTTAGCGACACAACTTTTCAACTTTTTGGCAGAAGATTTCAGATCCTGGTCAAGCTGTGCTAATAGCCTCCGACGAGTGGTCATGGGCCTATAAAATACCTTGAATGGCATTCAAGAAATGCAGACAGCTAACGGCACGGAGTCGGCATTGCGATCGATCGACAATGACGTTCGAAATATTTACCATGGCAGCTGACTCGGGTGTCGAGGCTTAGAGAGTGTAAGTGTACCAAAAATATATTCTGATGACTGCGAGGAGCGAACTGCGGGTTCGTGATGAGCAGCCACGCGGTGACAACTTAAGCGCTTAGCGTTTATCGTCAGTGGTCAGAATATATACAAAGCGACGACTCTGCCACGATTGTATTCAGCTCCCACTACCTCGCTCTCATCGATGTAAATGATTGACAAACCATGGCATAATGATGTACCAATTACTTACCATCGTCCAATAAAATGTACTATATTTCTCACCTCACTTGTTATGATATCATCTTATTCTTGCAGGCGAAACAGAAACTATCACATGATCCAATAGGTATGAACGGGGGAAGGTAGTGGGCATTGCGCGCACAAAGCGACGGCCCTAATACGATTATAACTTCAATAGTCATTTCTCCAAACAACTATGCAACCACCAGCGAGTAACTGTGCCACGACATATAATCTATAGTGGCAGATAGTAATATATAAGATATATCGATCTTCACAAAATATATTTCATAGTGTACCGACGAGTGCTGCAGTTCAGATACACATTGATGGTATCACGATGGCAGTGAGGTGGCATCCCCAGGTGTAGCACATAAGTACTTAGTACAGGCATGCATCGCAAATTCCATAAGATGTGCACGCGAAGTGCACGCGCCTTTGTCCTCCCGCACGCTACTCATATCCTCCCGCACTCTACTCATATCCTCCTGCACGCTACGCATATCCTGCCACACGCTACTCACACGAACGCACGCTTGTGCCACGCACAAAACCAGGTGCCCAGCTAAAAGGATATGAGTTAAGAATATTGCAAAGAAGATAGTACATAAGCTACAAGGCAGGTGATCGATCAACATTCTCTGCGACGAGGCCCAATTCGTGAGCTTCAGCTTCACCGGCGGCCTTCGAAGCAATTGGGGAGGCATATAGAGCGAGGACTTGCTCAAGCGTCTGTGGGCCGCGCTGGACGTTGTTGGTCACTTGCTCTTGTGTGTCTTCTCTGCAGATCTGGGTGAACATAGATCTTCAGCATTTGTTGGGCGTTGATCCCGATGGAGGCGAGCAGTTGCTCAGCCTCCTTGAAAGCGGCATCCGAAGTATCAGCAAGGTTTTGATCGGAAGGGTAGCGGAATCAAGGTCATCTGCTTTGATGGAGGTGTGGTGATAACCAGCAGCGGTCTGGTTAGCCTGCTCTTCTGCGCTGAGATCGCCGAATGCGCCAAGAAGGAGGGCTTGGAGTTTTGGTTGAGCACTGAGAAAATCGTTGAATGTGAAATCCTTCTTTATCTGGCGAAGAACACCAAAGACATGCTTGCATGCTTCGGTAGAATGACGCCAGGGAAGGAAAGGGTACGGAGGATGGTATTTCCGATGGATAATGATGAGGGAGAGGAGGCTTTCCGCTAGTATGATGAAGATGTCGAAAGACTCGCGCGAAATGAATTGGACATTCACAGAGTAGTCAGAGTTTGCAACGATGTAGGCCCGCTAGCTCATGAGGAAAAAGCGAGCACGGATCACCATTTTGGCACGCATAATGTGGCTGATGTTACGATTCTGCCAAGCATCTACCAGTTCTCCCAGGACAAACAGATAGTCAGACAATCCAGGTTGTCCTGGTTGCTCCTGCATCTGAAAGTCCGGTGCGCTCGCCGAAAATGTACGAGCAGCAGCCCGATCGTCTTGACGATCCACTTTCTCCATGTCACGAGCGAAGAGAGGCCCTGCAACATTCGTTGCGAGTTGATGAAGGAGGGAAAAGAATGCTGCAAAAAAACCAAAGACCAAAATTCTTGCACCGGTGAGGAGCTGGTTGCGTGCAGTCTTCAATGCATGCTTCGAGTCCTGGACGATGACAACAGGATAGAGACCGAGGAAGAGGGGTATACGGAGAGAGACGTTGCCTACACTGCCGAGCGTCTTGTTGGGAATAACATAAACATGGTGCGATGGTGCAGAGTTTGAAATGAGGTCCTGTGTTTGTTATTCGACCTCAGTTCCATCTGAAGCAAGAGAGACCGGGTGAATGTCCCTCTGATGTAAAAGGTCAGCCAGCTTGGTGTGCATTTCGTGTAGGCTGTTGGCATCGTTGGAGGACCCGCAAGGATAGGAGGGATTTTAGGAAGAGGAATGTTAAGAAGCCAAATACGAAGCTAAAATAATTGACATCATCAGGATAGAGAGCATGAATCATGGACGAAGAACATACCTTATCCGCCTTGTTGAGTTTAGCGTTTTCGAAAACGCGATCAATTGCATCCTGCGACTCTACTCGCAATTCTCCATCGACACTGCCAACAACAATACAGACACTCTTGGACTCCTGGTAGATGGATATAGCAGGCTCTAACTCGGTGTCGTCCCAGGATAAAGAGAATGGTCCAGTATAGTTGTATTTCTTGAGCACAGCAGCTGCTAAGTCGACATTGTGCGCTGAGATTCCAGGTCGGAAGCGAGGCATCTTCGCTCGAAGAGTCCTGCTATAAATGAGAATATGGAAGGGAGATAGAGTGTAAATAACGGACCTAATACTACTCATGACACGGCCACCGAAGTATCGGCGGAATGTTTGATACGCTCGCGTCGAAGTTGAAGCAAGGAGGTTGCAAAAATTGCTGAATGTGCTAGAGTATTTGATGTTCTGAAGCCCCTTCCCCATACGAATGCGGTCGGCTTTAATAACAAGCGCTTGAACCATCCCGAGATGAGTTTCCGACTTGAAATCCCCATTAACGACGCCCTGTGCAAACTTCAGCCAAGGAGAGCGACCATCGTCCTATGAAGATGTGAATCAGCATAACATTCAATTGCAAGACATGAGTTTCACCTTTCGATAAGCTCCCGGACACCTTTGTACTTGAGGTAAATTTCGCCAAGTTCTGGGAAACGATATGCCTTAGGCCTTCGGCATGGGTCGATTGATGACCACTTGGAATTTGTTAAAGGCGTATAGTACGTCAGACTCGGAACATGGGCGGGGATCTGCAGCTCGGTTGACAGGAACTGTGGATTCACAATTTGACGCACAGATCGCATCAGTTGGCCGTGAGATCTTCCAGACATGGAGGGTTTCCTCCCGACGAAGGACTGCCCGACGCTGCTTAGATGAGAGATCCTGCCAGAGAGTACCAGCCTCAGAAGGGAAAAGCTGCACAGCACTGGTCTGACGTGATGGAGCGCCTCCAGTGGCAGATGTGCGGCTCATGTAGTGGTCGATGCGCAAATCTTTGACACGCAAGAGACCCGGCCATGGAAGAGCACAAGTGCCCATGTGCGCAGACGATGGCTGAGAGACGGACTTGCCAAATCCAAGAGTAAAGAGAGAGCGTGTTGCTAAACCCGAGGCCTGATTTTTTTTGCACTTGCTCGTGGCTCTGTTGTCCTTCCAACGTCGGACATCGTGAATAGCACGCATGGTGATCCATTCTGCACATGCTGAGCATCGGACTAGAAGAGTGTTTGTGTCGTGGAACTCTGCACGAGGGTCCTTGGTTAAGATCTTATTGCGGAACCTTTGAACGCGGCCATTGATAGGAACAACTTTCGAGTTTTTAGTACGATCACACGAACGCTTTTGGACACCCCAGGATGACTCTGGGTTTGAGATGGGAGAACTCCAACGACGAGCAAGATAGCGGCCCTCATGTGAATCAGATTCGTTGCCACTTGAGGCGTTGATATCGAGGGAGGTAGAACTGGAAGATGGGTACGGCCGTTGATGAGAAGATGGACGATCGTCAGTGGATGCACTTTTAGGTGTTATACCGGATCATGTGTGGGAGGCGTCAGGGGGTTGAAGGTGTGCTGGAGATGGCTTTGAGGGTGGATTTGAGGATAGTGGAGATGGCTTTGAGGGAGGTGGAGATGGATCGTCAGATTCGTCATCGAATCCATCTGAATTCGAAGCCTGAATACATAGGTCAGATTAATTTAAGAACGAGAGAAATGATGGACTTGCCTTGGGGTCGTCAAATATATTTGAGAGCCGAAGGAACCACTCCATCCGATGAACAGCAGCTCGATGATGTTCCCATAGAGGATGTCCGATAACAAGGTTGGCTATGAGGTCTAGCACAATGACGCCACAAAAGAAGCTGTCGAGCTGACGAGATAGATCGAACTCGAAAGGGACAGCCATGAGTGATGTGTTACTTGGCAGAAGAGAGTTCAGCCACCATTTGACTAAAGAAAATGTCTCAGTTGGAGGGGAATCATGCTGGTGAAGGCAGTCAGCATACGAGTATGTTGAGTCGATGAGATTGACACGTAGGAGGGTCCAATGATTTCCATATACATGGAGAGGGAGAATGATTGCAATGTCGCCCGACTGGGTACGGTTGTCAATTGGTGTCAGAGGCATATATGGACTCTCAACTGAACGTTGCGCGTGCTGGAGCCGCTGGAGATGAAGGCAGTCGATGATTTCGACATGATCACCTGAGGTATTCCTCTGCCTTAGAATCTAAGCAGAACCAGCATTGATCATCTCATCATCAAGCCGAGTTGCTCAGAAACGTCGCAAGGTGTGAAGCCGTAAACTGTACGGCCTTCCCAAAGCCAGGGATATCGCCTCGCCACGGGACAGCAGCAAGACGAATCCGACACTCGTCAATAATATCTGGCATCTCTGGTGGAGCATAGGAGGACTGAGGCCCATTGTATGCAGCCATTTATGGGCGGTCTCCCATTGCGCACGATGAATCTGATAGTTATCAAGCTCACGGACAAACGAGCCAATCCAGAGTGGGTATCTGGAAAGACAGTTGTCAAACGCAATAGATTTGCAACCAGATAGCCAGGCCTGCGGTAAGTTTAGGCTCTCGTGGCACGATAAAGGGCCTTCCGTTAAGCAGGACTGGATGATCGAGGAGTGTGAAGTTGTCAATGGTTGTGGGATCAAGAAAAGTATTTGGTGCATCGTGAGATGGAAATGGTGTAGATGTGGTGAAGGCGATAGGAAGTGGATTATCGAGTAGGTCAAGGACTGAGGACTGAGCGGGAGGAATGACGATATTGAACAGCCATGTTGGCGTACGCTGCTTCTGCGCAAACACACATTTTATGGTGTTGGGCAGAGAATTAGACCACTCGATACCCTTTCCAATCGATGCATCATAGTCGAAACTGGATTGACTATCTTCTGCGTCATCGAACTTTGTCAAATAAACAACGGCTGGGTCTTGAAGGGAATCACCATGTGGGCCATCACCACCTCCAGCGACATGGACTGGTAAGGTGTTAGCACAAGATCTCGCAAATGCAGAAGATTTGGCTGAGGCAATGGATGGCTCCACAGGTAGGAACGGCCCAGCTAGCAGGCTGAACAGCCAACATGCAAATATGCCAGCGATGGATCATGGTGCGAGACGGTTGTTGCTGGACCATCGTATTAGAGCATGCATACGGTCAACGCGCATATGGGCAATGTGAGTCCGGTGTTACACACGGGTTTCATCCCAAAAAACAACAGGGTTTTGAAGCGACGAGGAAGAAGCAGAGTGGCTGTGAAATAAATAAGTTTTCAAACCTAACTACTGTGAAAGCAACACACCTGAGGTGAGAAGAACCCCAGAGAATAGTAGGACGATACCAAAAGTCACACGTTCGGCGCCATGTTGACGGGATAGCTGGGCAAAATACCCAATTACGAGAGGTTGCAACACGGCCCAGATGAGAAGTACCACCATAGACATGACCATGAGCGTATGGGCTGTGGTAACGGTGCCAGATGTTGCGGACGGCAGCAAGGTTGGTTTACAGGCTGAATAGCACCGTCAGAAATTTTAAAAGAAGGATAAGAAAAAACATACATCTTTTGCGCATATTCGAAACCACAACTGAGAATGGTAAGACGACGAGGGTGTTGCGAGAGTAAAATTAGGATTCTCTGCAGGTCTTATAGCTCGATCGCAAACGAGATATATTGCTCATCACTACCCTATCATCTGAGCCACAGGGTTTGGATGTTTGAATACGGGCTCTTAGGAATATCGCGGACATTGAAGATATAGCCCTGAGAGAAGGCAATATATGTTAGAAACAGGAAGACGATCTCAAGGATATGGAATGAGAGACCTTCGCACCTAATGAGATACTACAGGATCTCCAACTACCGTTGCAGTTACAGATGACTTCTTGAAGGTGGTCAATGCGACCTGCGAAAGTAAATCCCTGAGGTTCCTGAGGTTCCTAGAGTCGGGTCAAGAGGTCAAGAAGCCGACATCTCAGTAGGCGAAAAGCTGGAAAGGGCGTCGGTCATTGCCCTAAAGTATTTATGATCTTTATTGATGCCCTGGAAGGGGGGTGATGTTGCCTGGCGGCCTGGAGAGATCATGGTGGAGTGGGGATCAATCGCCCTGAAGAATTTATTTTTCGCTGGTGGTTTGTTGAGAGGTGAGCCAGGCAATCATGTACAAACGTACGAATTTTGGATCGGACATCGCCACCGACCAGCGATTTCTGGAGGCAATTTGGATCGGACATCCGCCCAAATTTTGGCCTTTATGTCCGCATAGGAATTGGACATGGCCCGAATTTTGGACCCATTTCCGTCCGCATAGGGATCGGACATGTCCCAGCATTAAGCAGGTCGAGGGATAGAGGAAAAGGCAGTGCGTGACACGTCATGTTGCCTCTCCTGATACGAAGGCCGCACTCTGACTCTACGGTCGTGCCTCCCTCCACGAAAGACCAAAATTTTCAAGCTGAATGAACACGGAAGGAAATTTCAAAAGAAATAGAATAAACAGACATCCAGGTAGCAAATACTCACCATGGCTGTGGCTTCAGGAATCAGGATAAGAATGCAAGTGTCCAAAACGCAGGAGAGCATGCTATCGTTCAAAGCGACAAGTTCCTCCCACTTGGAGAGATCCTCGTGCAGATCGTTCAGCGAATGGATCCTGTACACCTGAACCATTTGGGCGCCAGCGAACAGTCTCAACGAAACAATTGTCTCGAGGATGCACAGTTTGTACTCCAGCTTATGTCAGCGTGATGGAATCAACAACCAATACGGGGCATCTGATGTCCAGGTGCAAACAACAGCATAACAGACCTAGCCTGGCGTAGCCACTTGTCACTTGATCGGCCAAATCGGATCGGCCAAGTTGCGGTGCTGATGTTGTCCGATAGGACGCCTGAAGCCTGTTACTGATGCACATGTGGAAGGCTGGAAGCCCCCAAATGTTGGAAATTTTGAGGCTCCGACAGGTTGCCATCTCTAAGCCGACCTGACGACGTGGGAAAGCCCCTATCTAGGAGGGCAGACGTAGAAACCTCTGAAAATTATGCACTCAGATGGCTCGATCGTATTGACCACCCGACAAGGAGTGATTTGTATTAATTTTCAGGGCGATGCGGTGATAGTACAAGTACAGACGAAGACAGATTTTGAAGCTTTCACAGTAGATTATAGTTTTCGGTCGCATTCAAAGATCCAAGTAAGGTCAGAGAATGACTAACTTGAAAGTCCATGTCGTAAGACTCGATAAATGTCTTGAACGTCGTGTCAAGCATTTGATAGGCCCTGAATGCTTGTAAAGTGTGCGGTGCTGGAGCAGTTTGTCGAAAAAGTCCAGCAGTGTGCGATAGAACTCAACCGATTCTTCCAGAATTTCAGCCTCCATATAGATCGGGTGGTGGAGTAATGTCAAAGGATATATGTTGAATATGATACGTGAGAATCGACGGTCATTACACAACCCGGATGCCCAGCCAGGTGCCGCCGAGTTGGCACCAGCGTCCAGCCGAGCGGTAAAGTAGAAACACGATCAGTTTCTCACGGCGCATCTTTCTTCCTTCTACCACATTCTACGGCTCGAAGTTGCGTTCACGCACTTCTCGCATCTACATTCATTATTTTACCCAACCCTCCCTCCCTTTAATCAATATTCGTCATATTAGGATTATATTTCGTTGCTTATCAGAAGTTGAAGTCGTCATAATGTCATACCGCATCCTCAGACAGTTGTCACTTATTCGTACAACAACTCAATCGTCGCAAGTTACACATATGTTTAGGAGGATACATGATATAGAATTTATCAGACAAGCATGCTACGATCACTACGAGCAAATTTCATCGAGCATATTGTTTCCGCCCACCCAGCGGCTCAATTTGCTCCGTGTTCCGGTCTGAGCTAACGCTCAGCCCCAGCCCAACCGCACACCTCGTAGTGATCGTGGTTCGATAATAGACGAAGCTGGAAGAGAGAGGCGCTTATCTAGGTTTGTGTGATGGGAAAAGTCACTGAGTGGCTATGCCTGTTTGCACAGCGTAAATAAGCTACTGATGGCTTTCAGTGGCTTTGCGTATCCTCTCTATTTAGCACCACCAGTGAAAATCGAAAATTAATATCCGAAAGGGAGTAGCCCCAGGAAGCTGCTATGAAAACTTGCTGATTAAAGCAATATTTCTGTCTCATTGCGCGTGTTACTGAGTGCTGGGTGCTGGGTGCTGGGTGCGGGGTGCGGGGTGCGGGGTGCGGGGTGCGGGGTGACACCCAGCACTCAACTGTCGGAGGAGGGTCGTGAAAGAGACAGAAATGTTAGCGGTAAATCTAGTAACATGAAGTACGACTTACCCATGACTTTAGTTGGCATTTGAGGCTCACGCGAAGTGGAAAGGCTACGGAAGGGGAATGGAGTTACTTAAAAAGCGCTGGCGGTTTCACGCGCACAACGTGGCGGACTTTAGGGCAAGCACGGTGAACTTGAAGTCCTGGATCCGCCACATTGCAGGACCTGTCGGTCTGAGAATTAATTGAAGGATTCTCGAGGTGTGTGTTGTGCGAAGGGCAGTGCGAGTATCTCAGCGGTCGTCTGGGGTAGGTACTAAACAGAATCCGTGGAACGGTGGAAACGGAAGGTTGAGGTATGGGTTGTGAACTGGGGTGCTCTTCGTGAGCTTGAAACTGAACGTGAAAGTGGATAGCTTCTCGTGAGCTGGACAGGACGTGCATAAACTGAGCGTGCGTGAACGTGAACTGGGGTGCTTCTCGTGAGCGGGGCTTGGCTAATCTGGTGGACTGAAAGAAATGGCGACGACTGGGGTCGATCCCACTACAGAAAATGTAGTGTACATCGGGTTTTTATAGTAAATAAAATGGTATAGGAGTAGAAACTCGAGCCAGAGTCCTAAATAATAAAACTACAGAATTGATGAGCAATGAAATAAAATTATAATACCTTGGAGACGAGCGCATGCAGGATAAACAACATCTTGCGCGTGTTTTCCGTGCTCAGCCAGTAAGGGAGTCTTACAACTACAAGCATTATGATATATCATTCAACAGTAGCGTATACACATGTATATGGGCAATGAAATTCTGCACCCCCCACTATCTCCACACAGTTTCACTCAGATAATGCAGGGAATTTCGATATAGATATAACATGGGATGCATATGTACCAAATATTTACAGTATATGTAAGTTGAATGCAACGTTTTATTGGTGCGATACTCGGGGATGCGGGCAAAATTCAAGAAGATGTTGAGGGTGGACATGCATTAGGCGGTTTTCAACGAGAAAATGAAGAGATTTGGACATAGATTTAAAGACAGTCATCATTCGATTTTCTTTGTCCCAGTGACTAAATAGTCCACTGCAGTGTCCTCTGGTGATTTCATTGGTGAAGAATTGATGTCGATTTCCAATTTCATCCCAAAACACCGAGACATCAAGACGACAGTAGACTCTCAAGCCTGAAAGAATGCCACTGGTGTGCTCCTCGGCTTGGATAAGCTTACTAACCATGCCCAAAACATATTCTTGCCATTCGGTGCTTTGGTCTTCTGGGTCGATCTCCATGCCTAAAAAGTCGGCAAAAATGTTGTTATTCTCAAGCCTGCAAGTGGTTTAGGCATTATCAAAGTATTCTTGGTGTATGCTCACCTATCCAATTTAGCCAATGGTCTAAAGATGAAAGCCTGCTGATTTTTGATGCAAGATGTATTTCCGTCCACTGGAGTCGTGATGATGGAATTAAGAAGATGGCCTCCAAAAACGAATGCACGGACTTCACCCCTGTGAATCAGGTCTGGGATATATGGTTGAAGAAACCATCTCGGTCTTCGGAAAATAATCTGAGCACCCCAGGTGGTACTATCTTGTTTCTCCATAGTGGCAAGCTTCCGGAGAGCGCTCTTTGCTTCCGTGTGCTTGGTGATCACATGTTCACTGGCCATGCTGAACTCTCGCTTTAGTACCGCTTCAAGGCTACCCCCAGTGATACGATTCACCAGATCGTTGGAAGGTTCCGCTAATGTAATGGGGGGTTGATCATAGCCCAAAGACTTTGCAGCGGCCGAAATGTACTGGTGTGTCTGCAGCTTGGAATCACAGATGAGGAGGTCATCGGGACTGGGGAAGATACAAGTTCTCTTCATGAGGTCCTTGATAGCACGTAGATGCATTGCCATGCTATTTGCGTCTAAACCATATGGGCCATTTCTTGGAGAAACTTAGTAATATACGAGCTGCGTGGAGGTGAGAAATACTCACAGAAAGTCGGAGGCAAAGTTGAGGCCTCCGAAGATCAGATCGCTCTGCCTTAATGTGTTCCAGCTTTTGCCGTCACGAGACAAAGTGGCCGCTCGTAAATCTGGCCATGTCATATAAATAAGGTCCCATTGAGGGCAGGTAGACCCTTCCTCCCTAGACCTTCTCATCTCCAACGAGAGGCCCAACTGGGTGAGATGAAAGTATGAGGGACATATCTCCACCAAAATGAAGCAATACTCACCCAGTCATGAAAGTGTGCCATCACCATATCCTCCGATTCTGCCTCTCTTTTATGACGGATATATCCTGCCCCGAGCTTTCTGATAGCTTCGAAGTCTTCACGCCGGATATACTTCCAGCTGCTGGAGGCTGTATCGGATAGAGTCCCAGGAGGGAGCTTATACTCCTCTGAAAGAATGAAGATAACGGAGAGAGCTTTCGAGTGGTTATGATGTTTGCGACCAGGAAGTACCTCAGATATATATGGGTAGGGATGGTTGAGATTAATGGAGAAAGGTTGATTCCGAAGCTCCTCCTGCAAGCCTTGAGGATTTGGACGGCTTGTCGAACTAGAAAAAGCAGAGGTAGAGATAACTGGGATGGTCTCTTCGTTATTGGCATACATATGAAGCCACGGCAAGTTGGCATCTACCAGGCAGGTGGGGTCAGAGGAATAGTCTAGAGGTTGTTTCTCTCCATCGATGATTTGTACTGGTGCAGGCCCTAATCTTTCCGCAGCCCAGGCCGCTGTGTACCTGGCTAGTATGTCTCCTCTTCGCTTTCCAGTCTTTGAACGGGACATGAAGAGTCGCCACCCAAATTTGATGTATTCCTTGTTGGTGGTATGCCATGCCATTGTGTCGTAGCCTGGAAGCAAACCGCACGCCTCACGACCCGCACCACATGTATGAGTCTCGTTGTGAGTTCCTTGTCCTGAGGATTGACTACAGCTATTCATGAGTATAGTTTGGCAATCAGTCAGAATACCCACATCAGATAGATCGGTAGACTTAGAGCCTCCGCTGCCTTTCTGGAATGTCTGGAATCCTTGAAGCGGTGGCAGCTATGGGAACAGGTCTTATACACGTCTTTCTTGCCGTTCTTGCCTTTACTGTCTTCATTGGGGGACATGACGAGTGCGAGCTGGGGAGCAGAGAATTTGAACAAGGGGTAAACAAGAGTGTCAACCAAATATCACAGCTTCGGATCAATAAAGTACATTAAGCGCGTGTTGCTTAGTCAACATGTGTACACGACAATATATGTAGTGGAATCGATCCCCGCGCTCACCAGTCGTCGTCATTCATCACCCCATTTATTTCAGTTGTTGCCAGATCACGTCTATTTTTTGCCCATCAGGCTCACGAGAAGCACCCGGTTCACCTTGGAAGTTTACGTTCATCGTTCATGTTTATGCACGCCTAGTTCAGCTCACGGGAAGCAACCTACGTTCATGTTCAGTAGTATTGTAGAACGACCTAACGGTCTGAGAATCGATTGAAAGATTCGTAGTTGTATGTTGTGCGAAGGGCGGTGCGAGTATCTCAGCGGTCGTCTGAGATGGGTGCTGAACAGAATCCGTGGAGCAGTGGGAACGGAAGTTTGAGGCGTGGGTTGTGAACTGGGATGCTCCCTGTAAGCCGTGAATTGAGCGAGCGTGAGCTGAACGTGGACTTGAAGGTGAAATTGGGCGTGCGTGAACTGAGATAGCTTCTTGTGAGCGTGAACTGAGCGATGTGTAGGTGTACGGGGTCAGGACTTGCCGACTGGCGGACCGAACGAAACGTCGACGACCGAGGCGAACTGAAAGAAACTGGGATTATGAAACTGTCCATGTCAGGTCCATGGAATTCCAGCTATGTGCCCGATAGTAGTGACGATGACAAGTATATATGACAAGTACTAACGGTACGACTGGGTACGACTGGGTACGACTGGGTACGACTGGGTACGACTGGGTACGACCGGTCAAGCTTCAAGGGTTGCCTTAGAAAGTCTTTCTGAATAAATCTAACCTATGCATTGACTCCTGCAAGCCGAGCAATTATTCTGTTTTTGACTGTTCTAGAGGTCTAGTATCCTCTACCTATTATATTTATATTCACCCTTTGTATAGGTTTTCATACCAACTTCAACTCACACTGTCCAAGCTTATGTCCCTAATATAACACCAATAACTCCCTGCGGCTAATGTATGTTACAATGCGGATGCTTACCATTATTTAATATACACCAAGCCGTTATCTGCCTTTTGTCAGAGATTCGTCGCCATCAGAGAATATTAGAGTTTAGTGAGCTCGATGGACACCCAACTTTTGAGAAGAGACTTACAAAGGTTTAAATTGCCGAAATCAGGATTGTGGACATTGGTCGTTGACTGCAAGCCGAGCGTTTCATCATCATTTTGCCTCGTTGCATCGGAGAATTCAACATATTCTGCAGCCTTTGTAGTTGCCGACACCGTTAGTCACACGATTCTAGAGACACATTAGATGAGAAAGTAAAACTCGGACAGGTGGGTTGGTGAAAAAGCCGCCATTGGATGGCAACTTTTCAGGCGAGAAATATATTCTGTCGCCTTGTGGTAAGTGCGGGGTGCGGGGTGCGGGGTGCGGGGTGCAGGGTGCAGGGTGCAGGGTGCAGGGGGCAGGGTGCAG
>Ga0247741_1001296_pt1 | contig 13907 bp, 14 predicted proteins | sample UWRJL213509R2_FD_180945 | JGI IMG/M metagenome (GOLD analysis project Ga0247741, IMG submission 180945) | Plant litter microbial communities from Arlington Agricultural Research Station in Wisconsin, United States - UWRJ-L213-509R-2 | ecosystem: Environmental > Terrestrial > Plant litter >... | reverse complement strand
CAATTGATGGAGAATTATATGGGAAGACGTACATTTCCCGAGAGACACTAACATGGCAGCCCCTCACACTCATATCTGATACACCCGTCTGACCAAACGAAACCCACTAGTAAACTATAGGTCAGTCCTGTCTCATATTTTTGAACGAGTGCTCTCGACTCACGCCACATAATGTAGACACAACCACACCGAGTCCCATTAAAAATGCTAAAATCGGTTTGGAGCAATCGTACAGTGCGTAAATTCTCAAGCTTGCGAGCACTGGGATGGTGTTAAGTTTCACTTGTGTATTGAGAATAATAAATTCAGCCTACCGCAGACGAATGCCTCTGTAAAAACTAGCATTAATCGTCTGAAGAGTAGATAATGCCGACAGCTGAGTGCAACCCTGTTATACCAAGACCACCCATGTACGCGATATTCCTCACCTCTATCATAATTGAGAGTTAGATTAACCATTCTCGACAAAGCTGAGGTTCCACTCACCGTTGCCGATAAGGTATAGAATGGCATAACTGCGACCACAATATTTCCAAAGAACGCAAAGTACCGATTCACCAGGAACCAGTACGAGCCTCGGTGTCCGCACTTTCCCCACAGATGCTCGACCTCTGTTTCTGCAGAGCCTCTCGTTTATTATCGTTCAAGATAGAAGATTGATAATTTACACACTGAAAGTAATGATGTGATCATAGTAGAGAATAACTATAGATAAACAGAGCAATCCATCAGCCTCTCAGTGGTGACTGAGACTCAAAAAAATCATACCAACACCCAATAAAAGAAAATAATTGTTTAATCGGCTACCTCGATTCGTAGTGTCAGATAAGTCAAAATATTCCCCGAAAAAAAGACGCGACTGACATCTCTAGGGCAGTCGCTGCGCTATCAGGAGCAGCACTCATAGTAGCATCCATGAAGGGAGGAAACGGCTGTGACTCGCCGTCAGATGGCAGATGTGTGGTTTTATAGTGAGGTCTATTTATACCCTGCACTGGCACCAAGATTTGTATCAAAATCTGATCGTTCGGACCTGAAGCGTTCAAACGAAGGATTGGAAGTGATACAAGAAGTTTTAAGGCCTGTGCGGTATTGTGAGATCCATCAACTGCGCCCACTGAGGTTCAACTTCTCCAAGCATAGCTGACCTCTTCTGATTTACTCTGTGTGCTATGCCTCCAAAGGATGTAGGCGCTACTATTTATGAACCGCCATGCACTGAGAGCGGCAATTAGCGGCTGGAAATGCCATAACGAACATCTGGCTACAGTGAAGATGTTGGCTAGAGAATAAGCGCCTGGGTATGTAATTTCCTTTCTTTATCACCTTAAACCTTTTATGTCCAAAATCGTCGCCAACAGGGCTGCATCCGTCATATCAATTGGCATCTACGTATAGCCAATGCACCCCACCAATCCTCATCATTCTTGCGCCATTGCCCGATAACCTAACCCTTATCATGTACATACAACCATTGCTTGGAACTGAAACAAATGTTCCAAAAAAAATTCAATCTCCAGTTTTTCCCCGGTCCTCAATCCCCATGTCCTCTTTCATGGTTGCCCAAGGTTGCAGGAAAATTTAAAACCTCGGTCTGGAACCTAATGCACGGATCTGGCGGAAATTTTCACCGTGCTACCATCTACCTAGCCACCACATGCTGAAGCCCACGATAAGCACATTCCAGGATGTCTTCTCCAATTCGTTTTCGTCACCGGTTACATTCACACAATCTCTCATGACGCCGATGCCTATGTAGGAGGCTCTACAAAGACATCAATCGAAGGTAAGTATTACTTATCACATCTCACACAATCACCGGCACTTCTGACTGCTCATAATAACCTGGTGCCTTTCACAACACTCGACGATGGGCCATAAATTCTTTATCTGACAAGTAAACTCCTGCGATGACTCGGTGGTAATTAGGTCCTGGCCTGCATCTCTCTTCCCGAAGTATAATACAGCTGACTTAGAGTTCTCCCCAGATTCTCACACCTTTCGTTCTCTTTAAATGTCATTTCTAGCGGTTCGCTTTTTCGAGAACAGGCCTGCCACGTACAGTATAAGCACCATCTCGTTCAGCAGCACTTAGACGATCAATAAGCTCCGTTACGATGCAGGTGACAATGGTGATTCAGAGAGCTATATTACTGTCATAAATCTCTAGTAGATTGCTAGGCTAATGTATACATTTTGGAATGAGGCGAGGCGAGTGAGATGTATTACTCAGTATATTACTTCCTTTCTTGGCTTGCTCCTGTGATCTGATGTCCCCCTCGGGCACTGCACGGTCAGCATCCTCCTTAAAATCTGCAAATAAAATGTCGGTAGAAGATCTGATGATGGGGGGTGATCATCGGAAATTAACTTGATCGAGTCTCTCAAGCGGGGGTTAGTCTCTATAAAAAAATAGATCAGGCAGGAGTTTGGACCATGTTCGTGTTCCTTGAAAGCTTTTTCATCTGAATCTGAATCCAAATAAATTGGCAAGGTACATTAGAACGTTAATTCTATTATATTAGCAAAGTGGTCGGAGTGTTACAGAATGTCCAGAAGACGAAAACGTGATGACTAATCCGTCTCCAGACTATCACGAATAAAAGCCTCGACGTTTAGCGTACGCGGTGTGATAATGCACTCAAATGGCAAGGGATACCTGACGATAAATCACAGTTAGTTTGCATTCAAGAACCCGTAGTTGAACATCATACGATATTAGTCCGGTTGTCACCTCTGCCTTCAGTCGTGAGAGCCTTCCTTCAGCGTCGATGGGAGGTTTTATATCAAACACAGCCAACACTGATGATATGATGGCATATAGCGACTCATCACTCAAGTGTCTCCCCGGACAGATACTAGAGTGTTTTTGGACTGGTCAGCGGTCTTCACATAATAGTTCTGCAGAGATAAACACACCGACGACCAAAACCGAATGACGCTGAATTCGGGTCTCGAACACTGGGGTCTACCTCTCCATCTTTTAGGAAGCGTTCTGGCTTGAATTCCAAAGGCTCGGGATATTGTTCCGAATCGTGCAAAATTGACCTTCGGTGCAGAATCAGAATGACGGATTATCAATGGAAAATCACAGTGTCACTGACCAGGAGTTACCCAGAACTATAGTACCCTTCGCAATAAAATATCCATCATACTCGTCGTCCGCAGTACACATATGTGGAACAGCTATAAAGACAATCAATGGTCGAAAGAACCTTGGATAAACGAAGTAAAATCACCCAAGGGGGTCACCGGTTGCCATCGCATGGATTCCTTAACGGTAGCGTTGATGTAAGGTAGGGCGTTCCTATCACTAAAATCGGGGAGGCGGTGCTTCCCTATGACTGCGTCGATCTCAAGTTGAGCCTTCTTCTGGACTTCTGGGTACATGGCCATCGCAAGGAAGAACGATTGCACTGCTGAAACTGTCTGCATGAAAAACATAATCTAACCAAGAACGCAAATAGAGAGAGTGTCTATTTGCTCACAGTATCCGCGCCACCTAAAACCAGGGAAGACTTATAAGAGTGAGAACTCCAACTGTAAGTCAGAAGAACACACCGGCATACGCGATTGCAGCGACGTCTTTTGCTATTCTTTCTTCCTCGGCTCGCATTGGACTGCTCTCAGCCGGTAGCTTTTCTATCAGAATTGCCGCAACTGAAGGAGGTGCTGTTCCTCTCGCCTTGGAAATAAAATTCAGACCGACGCCGAAACAATAAAATTGGATTATGGCTAGGCTCACCAGCTGATCTTTAACATACTGGAAAGGCCTCTCGCGCATTTCCCCAGTAATCCTCCGCCAGTATTCAGCCTTTTTTTGAAAACCTGCGCCAGGAACCCAGCTAGGAACATGTTTTAAAATTGGAAGATAATCCACCCAAAATCTTCCAGGTATTCCTGCCTCAGCGAAGCCACTCAGAGAAATCTCGGCAGTGGAGATAAAGGGGTCCTCAGACTCCTCAACCATGATACCATAGACGGCATTTAGAATCGTGGCGGCGAAAGCACTGGAAAATAGGGTCGTGAGTAGCAAGCTAGAGAGAGGTTGACCATTCGATCTTACTGCCGGATGTGATGCCTAAAGTTCTTGGGCGACTTGAGGAGGCGATATAGGAATGCACGCACCTCTCGAGTCTGGACTGGCTGGTACTTCTTTACGACATTTGGGTGGAAATGTTCGTGAAAAGCTCGTCGATGCCGCCGCCACCACTGACCGTACGGGAGCAAACCGAAGCTGAAGTCCCAGTCCATTCTGATGACATGTCAGTTGCAGAGAAAAATGTCGCTGAGGAACAAGATCCCTACAAATCCACGAGCATCGTCGAGCCCATCCGATCTGAATAATTCGTGGACCGCTTCTCGAAGAGGTCACCGGTTCTCTTCAGGCTATTTAGAACGAGGAATGGTTGTCCGAGCACTTTGAAGAATATCATGTCACCTAATGAGGGTCAAATCGAGATATCTCGTAGGCCAAGTGTCTGGAGCGGCTCACCATATTTTTTTCCCCATTCATCGTATGTAAGCCATGGTTTATTGGAGGGCACATCAAGCAAGTTCCCGACGATCGGATAGCCCTTTGGACCGGGGGGATAAGGAAGCCGTTTTGAATTGCGTTTAGATCCTCGCGCAGCCGCCAGGCCACCAAAATAAAGGAGGATGACAGCGACAAGTGTATAGTATGGGTGGGTCGTAGCCAAACCCGTCACTGCAGAGCTGAAGGACATCTCTTAGGCAACGAAAGTAGTCAGGGTTTGTGAAGACATTTATACCTTTGTACAGCGACCAATAGTAGGCACTCCAATGCGACGTGGAGCGCCGATAAGATCAGAAGTTCAGCGAGGTTCATAACAAACATCCAAAGATAGCAGGAAGCACCACCCGACAAAAATACAATCATGTCAGCTGGCCAATTGCGAATTCTACCACAAAATAGCTCGGTCCAGGCTTTGATACTTACAAATCAAGAATTGTATGACTCAGCACGAGAAAGCGGCCGCCAATGTCATTCAAACGTTTACAGCGCTTCTCGAAAGTAATGGGAATCGATCAATTTTTTCCGCGCGTCTTCCCAAAGCGGTAATGGATTATTCGAACGTCAACTTGGATGCTTCAATCGCGATTTTCATAAATCAAAGGGTCAAGATCGCCTTTATAGGGTATATTTAGATCACACAATTTTTTTTGTGATTTTATCAGTCGTCCTAGTACCGCTGGCGAAGAAAGCGGTCTTTGTTGCCATTTACGGATTTCTCGTAGAAATAGAGTATATACTAAACTAGTAGGAGTAGAAGTGGTTGGGAGGTGGGAAGTGGGAAGTGGAAGTGGAAGAGGTGAGGAAGTCCACTTCCACTGTGAGATACTAGCGCCTCCTCCCACCGCCCCCGCCCACACGTGACTATTTCGCATACCTCATTAGGTATATAGTCAACTGTGACCCATGACTCCTACAAAAAAACACTTCATACTTGAAACAAGGAGAATACTTTCCCATTCTCTCCCTCGTTCTCACTGCGCTCTCCAGATCCCGAGCGTGATCTTGTGCCAAGTTCATCCGACTTTCTTTCTGGTTCTCAACTTGGTTCAATGCCACTACTGGATCTTCGCTCATTCATGTAGTATATTATGTAGTATAGAGCTGCTTGTAATATTTACAGTGTACTCAAATAAAGAACCAGATGATAGTAGTGGCAGTCGTGAGTTTGACGCGCAGAAGAGACTTTTTGGCGCTGATGATGTCGTTTTACAGGACAAAAACAGTTTTATTGACTAGAATACATGAATAGTACATCATTTATCTACTTAATACTGAAATTAATGAGCGGAAAGGGTGAAGGGTAACCTAATCTTTCGTTCGCCTACCAAAACACTGAGGGGACCTGGGCGCTAGCAATCCTGAAGCTCCAGAAACACCTGGAGTCCCGTTGACATGCTTCATCTCAAATGAGTCAAATAAAATATTTTATCAAGCACAGCTATATAACCCCGCAGCGTCCCCTCAACGACGGCGGCCACCCTGGCACCTCCGAACGACGTCCTAGATTTGACCAGTCACGTGAGGCCTGGTTGAATCCACGTTTGGCCCTAGTCCTCTTTAGACTTTAGAACGTGCGGCGGGATGTGTCGGGAGGGCGGGCACACAAACGCCACATGGCTGTTTTGTAGGTGGATCTGACACCTGGTTAGTGGAACTCGGACCACCGGCAGTGAAAGTCCGGTAGTGGAAGTGGGTTCCACTTCCACTACTTTGGTCACGACTCATTCTAATCTGTGAGCAACGGACTATGATGGGGCTTTCATAGCCCTTGAGCTGAACTTTGATTGAATCTCTCTTGGATTCACTCAAGTACACAGTACTTTACACGAGCTTTATATAAGGGTACTACAGAAAGGGCGATATAAAATATACGAGAAAAAAGAGTAAAACAGACAAAAGACAGGGGAGAAAAAGAAAAGAAAAGATGTAAAAAAAAGAAATAAAAGATGGGAACCAAGTTACCAGCGAGGATTTCGTCGGAAATTGAGGTAAAGGATAGATATCAATGAAGTATATTGGATACAAGGGTAGGAAACAATCGAGAGGCAGGTTCTTGATGCGTTCTCCCGATTCAGAAAGTGGGGTGTTTGTGCGAGTGCGCGTTCAGATGCGTGCGGGTGTTTGATGCTCAGCCGACTCCAGCTCCTTACAGTATACACTTGGCTTGTAAGTGAATTACACAATGATTAAGCAGCATGTCGACGGCGTTCTTCGTTCCATACCAACTTTGAGGGAGTAATATGGCGGGTCCTGGTGATCCACTTTTTGGGAGTGGTGTAGCAGACAATAGATTGCTATACTTGTAAGCGACTGTGCCCCCAGATTCTCTATCAAAGAAAGTCGTTAAAATATAGCCCTCAGTCTTCTCGGGGCTTAGACGGTTGAATGACCATACCTATCGAATGTGTGGGCGGCACGTTCATGGATGGAGAGTGTTTAGAATTTGAATTCGACAAGACGGATTTGAGTTGTTGCCAAGACTTGTAGAGACATGGCGAGTGTCGACATCGACGGGTAGCCTTCCAGCATAGAAGAGGTGTTAGAGAGACAGTATTTTTATCTTTCGAAAGGAGACGACCTAAGTACGAAAAGACTATGTTTCTAGTGGCAATAGTGATGTATCCCAGACCCTTAGAGCCTCTCCACAAAACTTGTGGTGGGTAATTCCTGTCTGAAGTAGGTGTGTTTGCGGCCTTTCTCATATAAATTGAGCATTAGGCGAGACATCATCGTAATCGACATACTAGCCAGGTGATTAGCACATTGATGGAGACAAAATGGATTGGAATTTTTGAATGGCTTACTTGCTTGCAAACGCACATAACCCGTCCTGCAAGAACGGCTGCATGCGACAGTTAAGCTGAGCATAAGCTAAGATGCTGAAGAGACATTAAATGACGTACACCACATAACTAACAAATGCTTGAGCAGTGTTTGAAGATTTGGTAGGATGTACTTACATAGAATGTGAGAATGTTAGCTAAATTACAAATAGCCATGACTCTGTTGGTGATCGCACACCGAGGCAGCATGAGTGCCCTGATACATTGTAATTCGAAAAATAAAGCGCGCACGCAAAGTAACTAGCACCTATGAGAATAATTTCAACTATTGGAGTATAAAGAGACATGTAGGCTAAGAAATTTGCTCACCATCTCTCAACATGACCGCATGTAAGCTCGTGTTTAAGAGATCTTCTCTTTCCTTCAAGGTCTTGAATACAATCAGTCCAAAGATCAAGAGGTCAATGACCAAAAGTGCTTCCCAAGCTGCAGCAAGTCCTTGGTGAATTGCATGAATATATGATTATTTTATGAGTGATTAGACGACTAACTTATACTCCTGCAATGAGGGCGTTAAAACGAATGCATGTAGAGGTGATTTGACACCAAGAATAAATGACGCACATTTCCCTAGAGAGCCCGACATGGCAGCCGCTGATACTCCTTTCAGATCCACCTGTATCGCCAAACGAAGCCCACTAAGCAACTATAATTCATTTCTGTCTCGTTATTATGGGCAATTAATCTCAACTCACGCCACATAATATAGCCGTAATTGCGCCAATTCCCATTAGAAACACTAACATTCGCTTTGAGCGATCGTAAAGTGCATAAATTCTTAAGCTTGCGAGCACTGCAACAGCGCTGAGCTTCAGGTTTATTGAAGAGAAGGAATTTAGCTTACCGCCGATAAATGCTTGGGTGAAAACTACTATTAGTCGTCGAAAGAGGTTGTAATGTCGACAGCTGTATGGCATCATATTAGTCCCAGGATATTCCGTGAGCGGTATTCCTCACCTCTAACATAAATTCAGAAGAGTCAGGTTGGCGACTCCTATTACAGATTTAACTCACCGTCTCAGATAAATCATAAAATGGGATAATTGCGGCCACAATGTTTCCAAAGAACGCAAAATATCGATGCACCAGAAACCAGTACGAGCGCCGATTTCCCCACGTCCTCCATAGGTGCTCAACCTCCGCTTCTATTAAGTCTTTCGTTATTATCTTTTGTGATGTTATATCTCAATATACTCACCGAGGGTAATGAGGTGATCATAGTAGAGAACAGCTAAAGACGAAGAAAGGATTTCGTAAGCATCTTAATGCAGGGCGAGATTCGGTATCATACCAACACCCAGTATGAGGAAATAATTGCTCAATCGGCTACCTCGATTCGCGATGTCAGATAAATCGAATAACTCGTTGATATTTTGACGCAGCGCACATCTCTTGGGAAGTTGCTGAACTATCGAAATCGGAGCTCATAATAACAATCGTGAGGAAAGGATGGGGTGTGAATTGCTGCGACATGACAGCGTCGTCGTTTTATAGTGATCTTTATGTGATCTTCCTCGGGGATCTGCACCGATTTTGATGGTTATGGTCTGAAACATTCCAACTCGAGTTTGAAGGAAGGTGAAAGTGGAAAAGAAGTCGAAGGCTGTACCGCGCAGAAATCAATCAAAGGCGCCCACGCATCTTGGTGAGGAATAGATTGTATGTTATGATCCGTCTATCACAGCGGACATCTAACTGTCAAGTCGGGCCTAACCGTCCTGTCAAGTTATGGCCATGGGTGATCTAGTGTCACACATGCGACGATATTTGTCTTGCTCGTCGTTACGAGTATGTACGGCCACTGCGTCCACGAACCCATTCTCTCCTGCTTTACCAGTAGTATTCTAAAGCTCTCCATCCAACAGGCAATATGCCACAGGCTACACCGAAATTCGTGGCCGTGTGAGGAGTAAATTATGTATCGACCTTTCTGTCCATTTGATCTCATCTCAACCCTGTCTGGCCGCACAGCCATGACGACAACCCACCCCCACTCCAGCACCTTTTTTAACCGACTCGACCAGACATTATGCAGATTTGGAGGGATTTAACAAGCATTATGGTTTCCTGGGCTTTCTGTGTAGTCCTTCAAGCTTGAGAACCCAAAACTCTGTGGAACGAGAAGCAGGAATATCTAAATGCGACGGAAAAGACGCGCTGCACGCCCAGTCAACTTCGACTGGGGCCGCATCGCGCAGTAGTGTCCTCAAATTTCTTCAGCGTTTCGGCTCCAATGCCATTCGGTGCATTATTTTTGTCGACCTGTGTCACAAAGTCTTGCAATGTCTTGACAGGGTCATTGATCCAGAGTCGGGCAAGGGAGTCAACCACTATTTTTTCAGCGGGTAAAGGTATTATCTTCTTTTCCTCCTCGAATTCAGACTTAGGTTACCATGTACATAGTGAGGTACAAAAGACCCAATTTGGTGATCAAAAAGACATCTCGGCGCGCCCGCTCCCATTTCTTCTCTCTCCAATCTGGGGTATTTCACCGTCAATCGACGCGATCGTCGCAGGCTCTCAACACTCGGTCCCACCATCGAGACCCGAAGATCTCATTGCTAGCACTTTGTCCACCTCTTTGTGAGTTGAACGGACCGTTGCTGACGGGGATTAGAGGTCTTGGAACACAGCTGCGCACCCATGTTTAAAGAGGCCACCACCGGGTGAGATGTATTCGATTGCTGAAGGTATTACCCATAATTATTGATTGATGCATGTTTACCAGCGGTATTTTTATGTAAGTTTCAAGTCTTCAAGAACTCGATTTTTCATTACTCGTTAATCACCACACCTCCTCCTATATGCTTCTTCACGAAAAAAATTATCACTACTCATCACTAGTTGAACCATTCATCCTCCCCCATGGCCTCCCCGCTACGTTCAATCTAGTAGAATGAGTACATAAAAGACGGCCAAAAGCAGCTGATCACGCACCCAGGATGTCAGTATGCCGGCTATTAAGTCCGGCTGTGTTTTGTGGATGGTTATCTGGTCACCCTCCTGCACGGGAGCCGCTGATTGCGGTATTGAGGCTCTATATGAAGCTCCACCATTGGGATTGACACTGAGGATGATAAATATCCATTCATAACCATTCGTCAAAGCGCCTCGAATGTGCGTCTGCCTGCTAATCAATCAGCCCTGTAGAATCAAGCAACTAGGTCAAGAATCGTACCTTAGCTTCGTTGCGGATGCATACAGCCGTTTAAGAGCTTGAGGAAGGTGTTCAGAGAAAATCACTTTCCCAGACTTCGCCCCAACAACGAAAAACCCAGATACCATATTGCTTTTTTCCACGAGGCCCTGTACTCCCGGACGATTCAGGTAGAATGCTGTGAGGAACAAGAAATGAGATTGGCAAAACTGGGCGCCTCGAGAAGCACTCACAAGCCATGTTAGAATCAGTAACGATCACAGTGTAGTCCATGAAACTAACTAGCATCTCCGTCTCCCCAGAGACTCTCGGTACAGTGACTGATGTGTGAAGGTATTCGACGTTTACAACCATTTTTTTGCCGGCAGTCAGCATTGACGATGCACGGTAGAGAAGGGCGTCCACCCAGGTACGGGCGCTGGCTTCAGACTATCAATAATATCAGGCTAAAGTGTCGAAAGGCTATGAGAGAATCGCGCGCACCGGTCTCGCGATAAGATGAAGCAGCATGTCCAAAAATTTGTGCATATTCTCAGAAGACATGAAATGATCTGTGCTGGTTAACTGGGTAGTCTTGACGCGCTGAAGCCAGTCAGATTTGAGAGTAAGGGGTGGTCCTGCTGAAGTCTGTATGTTCTCCAGAATTTTGGAGTCGAGTTTGAGTTAACTCCTTATGTAAAAAGACGTGCCTGACTCACTGATTCAGTCTCGGGCTCCATCCACTGAAGAATTTCATCCAACTGCTCGAGCTTGTCTGCTATCTTCGACTCCGCGTTTTCGGGCTCTGCGATATCGGTCGAGATGCTATCCCTAAACCTCTGTATGACGTTGAACGCCGCCACAAGTTCTACAGCCTTAGAACCGGATCGAATTTTACGCCTCTTAGTGGTAAGCATGTTCGGGAGGATGTGAAAAGAAGTAGAAATGCGAACGTTGGTGATCGTGGTGCGTGATCTGCAGCTGACCAAATTTCCCCTATTTGTTTCCCCCGAAACTCCCGGTGCGCCTAGAATCTTACTATGGACTACCCACCATGAATACATGAATTCCAAACGGATACTGTGTTCAGAATCTCCTAAGCATGGGACTGATTATAATCTTAGAGCGACTACGACATTTCGGTGCATCAGAGGAGATGTGGGCAGGAAAGCTGAACGTTGAACCCGCTGGGAAGGTCACTCTGGAAGCATCCGTGTGTGACATGTGTGTCACAGCCACTACCGTTTCCACCCCGCGCCTAGGCCTCAAGGCCTCAACGTCAACTTCAACGTTGGCCATCGGAGTTCTAGCTGCGCTCTCCCCCAAGTTTGAACGAAACTAGTCGTACACCTTTCATTCGAAGTCGACGCTGCTGATACACACGTCATCCCAGACTCATGGCTTTCTCTTGATCTTCTTGTCCCTCGATGGGATGGGCTACGACAGCCATGCACGCTAGTGCCAGTCGAGGCAATGACCAATAGCCCTCTCGAGTCTCCATCCAGAATCCTGTGCATGCGCGTTAAATTCACCTCCAACCGCACCCTTTTGCTTTCTACTCCACCTCCACCAAGCTCCTCCGAGCGATGACTGTCGCCCACGGGGTCATTTATACCTCAGATGTGCTCGAGGCATCTACTACGCGTTGTAATGCGATTCGGATGGTAGAAATGAAAATGACATGGAGATGAATTTTGGCGGCACTTGGTGCACCGTCGACCTCCACCGCGCATATAGTCAACACGACCCTCAACATCACATAAACAATTCTTGTCCGTCGCCATTCGTCCTGCTCACCATTCCTTATCCTCCTGAAATCCAGGCACGTACAGCTGCCCAATGGATGAAGGTTCCCTGCACGATCTATTGCTTGTTTTACATCCATGGAAATCAAGATTTATGGAATATTGATGTGCGGCAGCCTAGGTCGGCGTTGACTTTGATTTAGGGAGGATAGACGGTGCTTGTCGTGCCGGTTGAGAAGGCCGATGTGGACATGCTATTCCCGCAGGTCGCGCTTCGTGTTCCTGCCGTTGCATCGCATTGAGCTTTGGGTGCTGGGTGGGTGGGCTCGTCAGCGTTGACGGTTCTCGGGATCGGTTGACGTCGTCGACGAGTGATGGTTGGGAAGATTGGATTTAGGTTGGACGTCTGCCGTCCTCCAAGATCCAGAGAGCGAGATCAAACGGAGGATGGGAGTCGGATTACCTTCGTTGGTGTCGTCGAAGAACCGAGAGCTTGACTCATGCTCGAACTTGAACGTTTAAACGCTGCCTTTGAGACAGTTTCTGGGGTTGAATTATTGACAGAGATGGCTGCCGAGTGTACGACGACGATTCGATTTGTCTCATCCTCCTTCCTTTGCCCCCTTCTACCGACACTTTCCACAGCTCAAACGCTCCGGTTCCAGCCCGAACAAGTGCCGATACAGCCTAACCAAACGCTTGCCACTCACACGTCCAGTTCACAGTAACCTCGAGCAAGATGAGGTTCTTGATCCTCTCGACATGTATCCTACCCAAGCTGAAGAAATTTGTGATCCTATGATGGGAACGTATGTACTACTGCGATAAGAAATGGTACCGTTGTCGATGGAGGAGTAGGGGCAGCAGGATGGAGATTGCACAACTCGTCCTCACCAAGCTGAGCTTTCCCACATCTATGGACCTGCTTTTCATCCCCAGCTGACGCTATTCGATAGCCACTTGCCGGTTCAGACTAACTGAAGTCTCGTGCCTCTCTTGATATTCGTGTCTCGCGATGAGTCGGATTACGACATCCACCCTTGCACAAGCACGAGTGTTAATCAAGGTGACGGCCAACGAGCTCTCTCAGGATCTCGATCTATAATCCGAAGTTTGCATGTCAACTCCACTCCAACCCGCATCCTCCGTACAGTGACAGTGGGAGTGTATGTACTAGGTTGAAACTCGTACCATATGTACTAATTTAAGTTACAGAATTTATCGTCTACTTCTCCACGTCAAGGCTACTGCTAATCGACAACCCATTCACCCTCGGCATTGGGTGTGTTCCCTGCTATCGTTCCTGTTGCCATTACTTTATCGAAACTTCCTCGTAGATATCTTCGACGGCATCAACCACGGCCGCGCAACAAGTGGTGGATACTAGTGTGTCGCGGTTGAAATTTACCAGATGGTGACTGCTTTCCTCTGTAACCATTTGAAGATATTTGACCCAATGTTGCGTTTTTTAGACAACTACATTATGGATGTGTATGTATTCGACCGCTAGCGCCAAATGACCACATATCTCGCACATTGAACATCCTCCCTCACGTTGTTCTGCAATTACAGTACTGGCAACCAATCGGTGAACTCTTTCCCCTCATATTACTCATCGTGCACCGTTTAGTCGCGGTATTATAGAT
>Ga0247741_1001295_pt1 | contig 13915 bp, 18 predicted proteins | sample UWRJL213509R2_FD_180945 | JGI IMG/M metagenome (GOLD analysis project Ga0247741, IMG submission 180945) | Plant litter microbial communities from Arlington Agricultural Research Station in Wisconsin, United States - UWRJ-L213-509R-2 | ecosystem: Environmental > Terrestrial > Plant litter >... | reverse complement strand
TAGATATCGTATATAATCGTAGGTACATCTAATGTATCGGCACTCATTTGCCATGAAGTCCCCGACTTCTTGCTCCCCTCGTTGATCCCGCACCCCGGATTTCAATACCCGCCGACCAAGAAGATCCAGGAGGACCGGGTGGACAGGCCTACTGCGTCGTCTCGCAGGCCCCCGTCGATGTACCTGCTGACCAGGAGGATCCAGGAGGCCCAGGCGGACAGGCTTACTGCGTCATTGCTTGAGCACCTCTTGCTCGCGATAACATGGCCAACCCTTTCGTTCTTTCGTGTGAGCCTTAACGTTATTTTCACCATTCATTTGAACTCCCACTGAGGACCACCCAGGACCCCTACCATCAATATCTTCGCCATCTTATTCACGTAGCACTGGCTACACCCCCAAAGGGGTCACATGTGTACGACAGGTTGAGGCAGCCACCTGTTGAGAGCTTCTGCTCATATCCTGCCGACATGGCATTCAGCTGGGGACATGTCAAATTCGTGCTGTATATATACTGAATTCAGCTCAAGCTGTGCCCAGCTGATTGGTACATCTGGTACAAGGCTGCAGTCTCAGCACAGTCACAGTCAACCTGGTGCATGCTGTCGTGCTCTTCAACGTATAGGTGATATGTATGCCTTGCTATGAACAGACCTAAGTCAAGAGATTCATGTTATATATATCTCACTATGTATGTTTCTCTTAAGCAATGGTCTCATCAGGTGGTGACGACAATTGAGAATATATATGCAATGGTCTAGGGAGTATATCTGCAACATTCTGCAAGATATATCTAGAACAATCTGAGGGTTAGATCAGTAAGTATCTCAGTACTACTTGGTGATGAAGGCTGTTGCCCCTTGGCACGGCGGAACGAGTCCCAATGAGTGGTCAAGTATACTTTAATTAATATATATTTCATAGCAGATAATTGTAATCTTACTGATTGTTACAACTACTGGAGGGTAGCATCAGAATCCAGCATGTAGTGGGAGAACGAGTGTGTCTCTTGGGTCACGCATGACCTCATTGGAAAGTACTAATTGAGAGCTTTCGGGTGATATATGGATTGCGCTGAATGGAGTTCAGGGGGTGATGCAACAAGACAGAAGATTGAAGTGGGGGAGGAGGAGGACATGGTGAATTCTGAAGCAACAAGTGCACTTGGGGGCGCGAGAAAAGCTCCAAACGAAGCGGATTGTCAAGGGGATCTCAGAAATAAGGTTAATGTCCAGAGAGGTTGAGTTTAGCCTGAGGAAGAGGCAAAACAAGCTGGAGAGAGTGAAAACTTGAAGTTCGGCATGGAGCAGGACAATGAGCGCACCTCCAGGGTCGTTCGTGGACTTGTTGGAAAGCTATTGTTGAGAGCTTTTAGAATATATAAAGATCGTGCCGAACGGTGTTCAGGGGACGATGTAACAATATGAAAGGTGGAAGTGGGGGAGGAGGAGGAGGGCATGGTGGATCTCGAAGCAATGAGGGTGTAAGGCGGTGCGAGGGGGGCGCCAAACGAAGTGAATCGTCAAATGAATCCAATAAATCAAGTCCATGTCCCGAGAGATCAAGTATAACCTGAGGGAGAGGTGAAATGACCTGGAGAACACGGAAACTTGGGGTCCAGCGCGTATCGGGACAACGAGCGCACGTCTTGGGTAGCTCCTGGGCTCTTTTGAAGCGCCTTGTTTGTCCGGAGACGATGCAGAAAACCGCTAAGCGATAGCTGCCTTCGTTCAGACGCTATGGGGCTAACATGTCTTCATCCCCACTGGGAAAGGGACATGTGCAGCCATTGGCACAATGCTCTGCGCACTGCTCAGCTCTGATTTAGATTCAGGTGAATTCAATGTGATACAGGTCAATCAAGTGTATTCTGGATAATATGTAAGTACTTACCATCAACACTTTCCCGCTACTGCTCGTTGCAAACCTACGGTTTGCTCCTCGTGGCGCGATGCAATTTCAAAAATTAGTCACATGATGCATGGTAACGGTCACCCTGGTGAAGTGGGTGACTGGAAAAAGTCGACCGAGCTGAGTTTAAAAATGAGCATCCAAATATAGAAGGTTTTTCGCTCAATTTTGATGTGACATCAAACCAGGCAAAAACCCGGGGAAAAGAACGACTCCCCTTTGGGGACTCGTAAAAAAGAAGCTACTTATGTGTTGAGGCAGCGTAGTTTGTGGTAGGTAAATGCAGGACGGTCCAGAATACAAACTAATCTGAGTCATAAGAACGTACTAATTCTTCTGGGAGTCAACAACGCCATCAATTGACTCCAGTCAGACGGCTGTATTACCGCTAACGGCTGGACTCGGAATGTCATCGAAATGACCACCAAACTTGGAACGGTCTTTCTCAAGATACAATGCAAAGGCACTGGCCAATGGGTATTAGTTTTTGAAACGCAAGTGGCAGTAAAGTATCCCTCACCGAGTGACCTTTATGGGATCGTTTGCCACCATATTGCGAATGAGCTGCAGTTGCTTGTCAATGCCAGTCCAGAACCCATTGGGACTTGAGTCCTTCTCATGCATCATTCGCTATATAAGGCATTAGCTCTCACACTGGCATGAACACAAGATAGTAGCATATCAGCAGGGCGAGCCTAGCACACAAAGGAGCAGTGACAATATATCAGGTACCATTGGTGAGGTCAGTTGCGAGCTCGTAGATGGTGATATTATCCTTGATGCTGGACTTGATCTAGGATGTCAGGGTGTTAATTTAGACAAGGAAGTCCACTTTCGGATTGCAATATATTCTCACCTCCTTCTTGATTCTCGCCTGGCATTGCGTCAATTCCTCTGAGACAGCACAGCTGATGGTTTTCAAGACACTACTATCTCGTTCATAGTTCTCTGGTAGATTCATTCCTTCAATACGGATGACGTTCTACAATAAGGGAACATGATCAGAAATTATAAGACTATAATGAATGATATATCATACCATGACATGATCACGAGAAACAGTACCCTTGTATGAAGCTAGCTTACTGGAAAGCAGCACGGCAAAGACATATGCCTTGATATTTTCCTATTGAACAACGAACAAACATTAGATACTCACAAGCTCCCATGATTATGCACAAATCATGACTGACCATCAAGGCATCGCTCACTGCAAAGGTTCTGGAATTTGTAACGATGGCATCGAGCTTGTTGATAATTTCCTGCTGATTGACAAAAAGAGACACCTCACGAGCAAGGGGAGTGGCCTGGAAAGTAATCAGTGTCTTATATAGTATGGTTATGACTGTGATGTGTACACATACCCTGATGAACTCGTCAATGAGGTCCTGCTGGTAAGGGTGCAATCTCTTTGCAACAGCAAGGCGTCGTCCGCGGTCAGATTCAATACGCAGGCTTGACATTGACCAGCCCTCTTGCTGTGATGTGGTGCTGTCAGGCCCAGAGCTGGAACCCCCATCAGGAGGAGGGCTTGGTGACTTCATCATTCATGTAAGCTCATAGGCTTCACGCTCTTCATCGGTCATAGGTCCAAAAGGAGGGGGAGAACTGCTGCGAGGGGGAGATGGTGGAGGAGAAGACATAACGAGGGTTTAAGAAGAAAAACAGAAAATTACATGCAAGTACCAGCAAAGAACGAATGAAGGAAGGAAGAGAGAGGCCAAGAAATGTAAGAAAAAGGGAAGAACAAAACGAGAAACACATGTAATGAACAAATTTGTGCCAAAAAAATAAAATCTCACAGCCTGAATTTCAAGCACCTGGCCAACAGAATTGAAGAAATAGTACCAAAAACAATTATAAAACTCACTGGCGCACAATGATAAAAAGAAAACAAGGAGCTAGGATACCAGCAGGTAAGCAGGATTATCACTCGTAGTTCACAAATCCTGACTTCACTGTATAGGTGCGGAAGGCTGCGATGAGGACAAGAAGGTCCGCTGTTGTTTATGCACACAATGGAACCCATTGAGTTGCCGCGGATGGATTGAACCCAGAAGTTTCAGTGCCCATAGGAAGAGTATAACACATGTACACTCACTGGAAGTTCAAGCCACTGCAGTCGAACAAGAACGAGCTCAAAATGTGCAGATTCCAAGCCCTTCTTTCATCGCCGCAACACTCAGTATTCCAGTAGTGCTTGCCACTGAATCAGAACAGCAAGACAGTGCTTCTCGGAAGCAGGGTACAAAGCAAGTGGAGCAGGACTTCTGGGGTGCATTGGACCCATTATCTACGGTTTTTGAAATGGATGATGGTCCAGAGGTAGTGTTGCAGCAAAAACGACTGGAGTTTGAACACGAGCTTGATGAGTACGGTGTATGGGATGATGAAGAGAACATACTGGACAGTGATGTTGTCAACACACTCGAGCAAGCTTGGGATGAGTCTGAGCAAGACGAAGTATTATCTGATGTCTTGAAGAGCCTGGGTAAGAGATTTGCATCTTTTTTAACCACTGGCAACCTCTGACCTACCCTTGAAATAAAGATCATGATGTGCTAATAGATCTAAATGATGGCAGTGAAGAATGGTTCCCTTATCCGTCAAAACTGGTTTTTCTTCTGGACACAATCAGTAACTTACCTCAATTGCGAATCTCAAGCAGTTTCATGAAGGCATTGCTCTGGATGCTTGGCGAACTGGGAATAAAGAAAGTACTGTCATATGAGGCTCTCAAGAGTATACAAAAGCATGTACGGAGAATGTGGGTATACCAACAACACAGCACCAGTCGCCGAAAGGGAATGTATTTTCATTCAACGATCCCAGTGCTCTAATTGCGAAAGTCAGTACTCAGATTTCTAAGATTAACAAGCCAGCTCACATTATACAGGACTGGGCTGATCCACTAGTCTGTGGCCAAATCCATCGATACCCAGTCATTCCATCCAATGGAGTTGTTTCTGAAATTTGGCACGCTCACAAATGGCAGCATGATCTTGACCAACACATTTTGAGCCCAATGTACGATGATGAAAAGGGCAGGCATTACTTTATCGATGAGCCAGCTTGTCTTGAGAACAGCACCATGGTCATACCTGTACGATGGTTGGAAGATGAGAAAGGTGTCGTATGGGCAGAGGTGTGGGAGGTTAGACGAAATGAAGGAACGGTGAGAACTTCGCAACTTTATTTATCTGGACTTGGAACTCATGGAAAGAAACCCAACACAGGAAACGTCAACCGTCGTTGACACCAATGTTATCTTAATTGATACAAGAATGTTACAGAGAAACATGCTTGACCTTGAGGATGAAGGTTTGATGCCGACGTGGTGCCCAGAGACTATTGAGAAAGGCCACCAAGCTAGAATTCCCAATCCTGATCGGGCCTTGGCAGATGGCGACCCACTCTACACAAGTTTCATGGATGTTTTTGGTGATGACATCTTGGGAAACCGATTGAAGAGCTGGAATAAACATTGGAACATGTATATGACTCACTGAAATCTGCCCCAGCAACTTCTAAATCACCAATTCCATACTCATTTTGTGTCGACCTCAACAGTAGCAAGCATTCCTGAACAATTCCAAGCAGTCAAGGACGTTATTGAGTGTGTATCCCATTGTCATTCGTTTCTGGTCTGTATCTGATTCCTTTTTTTTTTTTTGCAGGAAGACACATTGTGAACCAGTCAAAGTCTGGCATGGACTTACTGGTCGCCAAACGCGGTTCAAGATCTACTGCAGCTGTGGTCCAGGAGATAATCCTTCCCAAAGCAAAACATCTGGCCACATTGGAAGTAGTGGAAATTATCCGTGTCGAAAATGCCATGTTGGTGGCACGCAAAAGGAGAAAGAATTAGATAGCGGTTTTCACGAAATGTTCCAGGTATGCACCTGATTAACCTTGGGTCCCAGAAATGACCAAGCTTTCATTTAGGCAGGAAACCCTCGGACTTCTGCAGACACTTTGCTCAAAGTCAAAGCCCAAGTCCGCACTGCTTGTTTAGGAGTTGCAGTAACGGTGGAAAGGTTACAAACTGAGACAGGAGTGAAAGACACTTACACGCAGTACTGGATTGACAACCTGATCAGCCGTGCACGAGATCTCAAGAAAGCACAACCACAGCGGAAACCAACTGAGATTCAAGACGAACTCATGGTGTGGGTCAATGAGAACAAAACAAAGATTTACAACCCATTCTTGACACTTGAAGGTATTTCTTCTCTTAATTAGCTGGCATTTAAATTCATGACACTAAACCCTTCGACAGGTTTTGACGCCTCGAAAGATACTCCAGTGGAGATTCTCCATACCATTCTTCTTGGGGTTGTCAAGTATGTTTGGCGTGGATCCTACATATCGTGGAATCCTGCTGATAAGGTTGTATATTCAGGTCGATTGCAGGCCACGAATACGACAGGCCTGGGCACTCCTGCCATCCGTGCAAACTACATCACTCAGTATGTCAATTCATTAATCAGACGCCAACTTAAGACCTTAGTTCAGGTCAATGCCTTCCATGTTTACAATCTCGTGAGCGATCACCAGTTTCTCTTGACGAAAGCTATAGGAGAGCTCTCAGCATTGCTGTGGTTTCCCGAAATAAGAAACCTTAATGATTATCTGGTGAGTACATACATTGATATGGTTTGGAGTGTGCTGACATGTCATGGTCAGGCCGATGTGATGATGGCGGCTGAGAATGTATTGGACATCGCAGCACTCGTTGACCCCTCAAAAATTATTGGGAAGATAAAATATCACCTCTTGGCTCATCTCAAAGACGACATCATCCGGTTTGGACCTCTCATTGGCGTAGCGTCTGAGGTTTTTGAATCGTTCAATGCAATCTTTCGCTACTGCTCTATCTTCTCAAACCACCTTGCTCCGAGCCGTGACATTGCACACCAACTGTCTGGGCAGGAAGCTCTAAAACACATTCTCTTGGGCGGCTGGTGGCTAATCAAGACAGTGGAGATTGGGCTTGTCCTGGTCCATCTGTTAGGGATTTTGTTTCCAAGAATAGTGTGTTGAAAACGCTGGTTGGATGGCCAACTACTGAGAAGTTTGTTCCTGGTGAGTTATACGTGTTCCACCTTCTGTGCTTCGCTAACTTTCAGACTCACAAATGGCATCAGGTTCTGTTCAGCTTATGCCTGTAAAACGGAACAAGAACCGATCGAGACAGCCACGTGAGGTTATTACATGGAAGGACACTCTTGCAGCCTCAGCGGTTAACAATCAAGATCTGTTGGTGGGTACCTCTACATTCTGGTATCAAGGAAAGGTTGTTATTTCAAAAGCAAACGATAAATGTAAAGTTGGTGCATGGGTTTTTGCGCAATTGCCATTTTCGGTGAGTGTCAAGTCCACTCAATCCATCATGCACCATACTAAGTCATGAGCCGAAGACCACTACTGCGGTTACAGGGAAGATAATCGAGATCATCCAGGATAGCACAGAACAGCACTCATTTGTGGTGATTGACATTTTTCAGGTGGCTGCAACTCGTCATGAAGTATTTGGAGTGCCGGTTCTCGTGCATAGACAAGATGAGGGTACAACCGTTGTTGTTACAGCAAAGGTGTGTCGATGAAATCATTATCGCTGAGCAGAAACATCTGATTCGACTGAACACCCTTTCGCCGAAAGAGTGTCCTTTTTGAGTACAATGTGCAGCACAACTGTGAAAAGGCCGGTTGCAGCGCCACGGGAAAACGAAACATTATGCAGGAACGTGTTCAAGCCACTGTGATTGAGTCCTACATCGAGCACAAGTTACTTGACGAGTACTTGGTGAACACACACGCCTTCCATAATGCACACCTAATTCGCGAAGCCCTTCCCCAGAATCTAATGGCCCCAATACCGTTTTGTATAGACCGTCACTCTTACCATCTTGGAATTAGCCCTCAGCTCCGCACAAAACAAGACGCAAAGCGGGCAGCTACAGCCTTGAAGAAAGCTGAGACAACCAAGGCAGCTGCTGAAAAGAACAAGTCTACTACCGTAACAGTGGGTAGGAAGCGGACACGGACAGAGCTAGAAGAGGAGCCCCAGGACTCGGATCACAGCAACACCAATCAGCAAATGGATGTTGACAAAGGCTTGCTGGTCGGGGAGACTTGATATACTTATTAGCTGGGTGTACCTTACGCAGGAGCCTGCCATGATATGACTATGACCATTCTACACATCTAAATTAAACACTACCATGTCCTATGATACACCTGTTGACGAGCTGACCATTTTAGCTGGATACAGCTCGAGCTGTGAACAGGCTGTTGATTTCAATGTATCTACATGCTGGTGGAGAGGTCTACCTGGGGTAAATTCGAAGAGCTTTCTCTCAGGTTTAGGGCAGCAATATGGGGTATCTCTTTTATTGTCACGCACAGAAATTTTCACAACCTGGTGACTACATGAGGCCCAAATGGGAGTGTAGGACATGGAATGAAATTTGACAGACCGACAACATATATTACATGACCATATCTTTAATGAATTGTATTGTGTTCAACTACAATTTTGCGACGTCCAAGTAGAGTGGAATCGAAAACGAGAGAGTGTGATATGATACTTGAAGGGTCGACTAGTTACATCTCTTGAAAACATGATTATCTACATTGGCAATTTTATAGCACTTCGAGAGTGCCTGTACAGAGAAGGTTAGTTGAGAGGTCTACACGGAGAACACTCCAAGACTTGTCTCCTGGCGTCCAGATTGACGGAACTTCACCAATTTATCAATGTACCTCCACTGGTCAGCATTCTGAGCAATGCCTTCCGGGGGTTTGATCGTTTTGAGCTTGGGGAAAATGTTATCAATATATCGAGCGACCTCAAGGACAGCCTCAGAGTCTAATCGCGGTTGGGTGTCACTGACAACCAGAGTTTCCAGGAGATGCGTGAAGGGGATGTGAGCTGGGACAGAGTAAGTTGGGATGTCGAGGAGGCATCGAAGGGAGCGAAGATTTGGGCAAGCTCCAGCAATGGTCTGTAGTTTCGAGAGTGGTATGGAGGTCGCATTGGTGTCGTCAGGCAGATGAAAAACTTTGAGCTTTGAAGCGCCAGTGTCGCAGACAAAGTTGTCTGCAATGTTACAGGCGACGTCCCACCCATTGACCTCTAGGTGCTCTAGATTGGGGAGACGTACCAGAGCTCTAACGATCTCATCTGGTAACTTTGATGCAACGCTAGGTAGGCCGGAAAGAGTGACATGTGTGAGAGTACTGGGCCAGTGGCGTAGGGCAGAGTCGACGGTGCCCACATATCGGCTTGATGGTGATGTCGCAATACTTGATGAAGGCAGAGACAGCAGTACCATGTCCAAGTAGAGGAGCACAACAGACGCCAAAGTGATAAGTTCAATCGTGTCCTGCATCATCTCCGCGCTGCCATGAACAATGACATTCAATAACTTCGGGAACGTGGGACATCAGCAAATTGGGGAGACCCGTATACAGGATTACCGGGGCATAGATGGGGCATAATATCGCATAATCCTTATAAGGTCATAAGGCTACAGCAGGGATTATAATTTTCCAACAATCGTACAATGTCTATAAGGATTGCGGAAATGACAAGGCTTGGTGGTCATTGCAAGGGTATTTCTGTACTTATATATCTACCTCGCCGCAAGGTCAAATTCTTGGTCGGGCTGGCACGACAATCCGGGTTCATGACAACTCATCAAACTTAAAGATTTTATAAAGATTTCATGTGCAGAGATAGTATTTTCATTACATAATCAACATAAATCAACATTCAAGTAGCAGTTGGAGAATACGGCGATAGGGGAAAAGGAGGGCACAACAAGCATACGTAGAATGTAAAGTATGCACATTTCACAGTAGCAGAATTGAGATCTCGAAGCTCATCAAGGCGATCGCACAGCAATCGACTTGGAGAAGCTTCATGGTCTCAACCTTGCTATAGTGCGTGGAAGGGTTGGGTAGGGGCCGTGGATTTTGGTGAAGTTGAGAAATGCCATGGATAAAGCAGCATTCTCAACGTTGCATCCAGCAAGACTGTATGACTTTTGTAGCTGAAATGCGGCATAATTGGCCACACTCAGGTTCCATTGCCACGAAAACTGTCGAACAATGTCTAGGCCGAGGACCGACATGGCTGGACAGCCTCAAACCACTCATCGACGCGATGTAGTGCAGAGCATACAGAGGGTACATAAAGTTGAAGACAAATTACTCACCAACAGGAAGTTGTCCGAAGGAAGGGCGGAAGGGGGGCGAAGCTGGTGGTAGATGTTGGAGAAGAGAACAACGGGGCGATGCAGTATTTATCGGATTTGAAAACGAACATTGACCAAACAATGATCAAGTCGTCGTGGACGTCATGTGGACAACAGTAATGACTCGGAGAGCTGTGTGAATGTCGAGAGCGCCATGCCGACGGATGACCGACAAGGTGTGCACAACATTGGGATTGATGAACAAATCTTGGGTGTGTCTGATAAGACCTTGGATTACCTTGTGGGAAATATAACCAAATATATCATGATGTCAACAGAGGCAAGCATTGCCTTGTTCGGAAGGGGAAACCAGGATTTCCCTGTTTTGCTGATGGATGTAATATCTCTTCCTGACAATCGATTGTCGCTTGGGTGATGCTTCCCTCGTCGGTCTCTGGAAAACTTGACGTAGCCAATGTATCCAATCCATTGGTGTTGTCCTTCGTTTTATTTCCCTCCGCACTTTCTTGACACCTTAACTCTGCTTGCCTCTCATACAGATCTTCCTCTTCTTCATGCCTTTGCTCAGCCATAGCTTCCTCGCATCTCCTCCGTTCCTCGCAACTTCTCCACGCCTCCTCCACCGCCTGATATGGTTTCTGCTCCTCTTCTTTCATTCTGCGTTCGTTATATAGTTCGATGATATCAACAGCACAAGACTTGCACTCCATGCTGTTTTTCCCTTTTTTGGGGCCTTTTATCCCACACATCCAGCATCTTCCTGCAGCTCTAGGAAGCGTGGCTTTTCGTTGACGCTCCTCGACTTCCTCTTCAAATCTCTGTTGACGCTCTCGTTCCTCTTGTTCCATTCGCTGGTGACGAAGTCCCGCCTCTGCTACGCATTGTGCATGCTCCTCTTCTTCCATTCGCTGGTGACATAGTTCCTCCTCTGCTATGATCTGTGCACGTTTATCATCTTTGGATCGAAGGATGGCTTGCAAAGGTGTGTATCCAACGTCTTGAGCGTCAATGACAAATGTTTCAAGATGCTCGAGGTGTCCGATGTCCTTCAAGAGTCGATGATCCACCTCAGAGACTGCATTCACCAACTCCAGATGCTTCAACCAATCGAAACCTAGACAGATGTTCACGACGTCGCGAGAGAGCCGACCTGGTCCGAGAATCAAAGTGCTGAGATTAGGCACTTCTACGACCGTGGCCGAAAGAAATGAAAGGAGGGTCGCCTGGCACTCCTCGCTCAGGCCAACAATCTCCAAGGTCTCGAGCAATGGTGAAAGGAAGAGACGCAGATAGTCCAATGAGCAGTAGGCATTGACGATGCGGAGGCGACGGAGGTTGGGGAACAGAGGCATATGGGGACTTTGAAGCTGGGCGAGGTATAGGAAGACACTCGGGTTGAGCTTCTCTTCTCCATCTCGGACGTCGTCAGTCAGGGTGAATTCGCCCACACGCTCCGCATACGAGCAGATTGTATGACGGGCAGTTTCATTTATCGACCCATAAATGTGCTGAGATGAGTCTATCAGTAGTGGAGTTGTGAAAAGTTGTGAAAGAACACGTACATAGGTTGACTCATCCAGCACTAACAGCCCCAGCACAAGTTGGAGCATGGGGAGTAGAGAGTCGATTGCGAGGAGTGGATCATCCTCCTTGGCACCTGATTCAGGTTAGCCAGTTTCCAGAGGAAGGGGAAAAGTGAGTGTACCTTGGGCATCTGGTTGCTCGATAAGAACGGGGTGGAAAGCATCATCCTCAAAACGAGCAAGCAGTGGCTGCTGGATGTCAGGAGAGCTCATAATAGATGCAACTTCTAAATTGCAGAGGTCGGCGTTGGTGTCCAAGCTACTGATGCTCATCCGTAGCGAATGATGTGGTTGAAGATAAGCCGTGGATGGGGTGCGCCGCCTTATGTCCTAGATTAAGCGCCCGTGCCTCCCAGTCCCACGCACGGATGAAGAAGTTAGGCTATACATAACAGTAGTTGAGCGCGTGGAGGACATGATGAGAACATATGGATGAATCTTCGATGCCACATCATGCATAATAGGATCATGCTGACAACCGAAGGTTGTCTGTCAACTGATCCTCGCTTTCGAGAGAATGTTCTTGCTCACCTATACTGAGAAATCCCACTAACCATCATAGCCAAGTTCTAAAAGCTGCAGAGCACTGGTGCGCATACGGTCCTGCAATGGCAATGGACAGGAACTCGACAAAGCTGAACAGGTCGTGCTGAAACTTTGACACTCGCCAATATATTGCAGAGAGCCAAAATGAAGGAATGAAGAGCCGAACCGTGATGGCAACTTGGGTTTTATTCCGGTGCTTCTGGGACAAATGATACTTGAGCGCTGCTGAGTCCAACCTGGGCGCTTAAAAGCGACTAGCGGTCATTCAAAGACTTGGGATGACGTCATCAAAGGTCAATCATCTGTCCTTCGAGGTCTTCAATTGAAAGTCCTTGAACACAACGGATCAGGACTTGAAAGGACAATTAAAAAGACAATAACACCGCCCCTTATTGTGTGCCTTCTTATTGTCTTCCACTCAGTGGCATATTCTGCCAATATCAACCCTGTTCCTGAGCACGAAGATGATTGGTGCCTTTTGTTGGTGTCACCATTTATTCGTCAGCGGTACGCCCAGCATAGATTCAATATTTAGCACCCTAAAATTACTAGTAAACGAATTCAATGACTCTTGGCAGCACATTTACTCGAGTGACCACACCATTCAAAGTCTGTAGACCCAACTTGTTGAGATCTGGCCATGGTTGGTAATCGTCGAATGAATAAATACCACCTCGAAATCGATGTAAATTCCCCAGTCGCATTCACAACTTACCCATTCACTCCAATGGACACTTTCATCACCATCTCAGCCCCTGCCATCGTCGACATCCCTGCTGACCAAGAAGATCCAGGAGGTTTGGGTGGACAGGCTTACTGCGTCATCTTGCAGGCCCCCATCGATGTCCCCGCTGACCAGGAGGATCCAGGAGGCTCAGGCGGACAAGCCTACTGCGTCATTGCTTGAGCACCTTTTGCTCACGATAACATGGCCAACTTTTTTGTTCCTTCTTTGTGAGTCTTAATTTTATCTTTACCATTCATTTGAACTCCCACTGACGGTCATCCAGGCCCCCTACCATCAACATCTTTGCCATCTTAGTCACGTAGCACTGGCCAGGACATGGAATGGAATTTACAGACTGATAACTTATATTACACCACCATTTCTGCAATGAATTGGTCCCTATCTTCTGGAGGGATATTTAGTAAACAGGGGCAGACCTTCTAGTATGAAAGGGTCAATAGGCTGTGTTTCTCTAGTGTACCAATTGTTATAAAATTATATTGTGTTCAACCAGCATTTTGCGACGTCTAAGTAGAGTGGAATCGAAAAACGAGAGTGTCTAATATGATACTCAAAGGCTCGACAGGTAGGGAATGGCGCAGGTAACCCCTGGGTAAAAAAACTTAACCCCTACCCATACCCTCGCAAACCCCTACCCACCACTAAGGGTAAGGGTTTGAATGGGTATGGGTAGGGGTTTTGGCGGGTTTCGAGGGTACAGAAACCCATGCGGGATCAGCGGCGGGTCGGCGTTCCGGGATTTGCCGGCACGGCCACAAACGATTGCGTTCAAGGCAATTCTCAACCACCACTCGTTCTCTCGCTCCCTCTGCCTATTCGCAACCTGAGAACGCTATGAGAGGTAAGTCCAGTGAGTATTAATGTGTATATACGACTAACAATATTTCATACAGCTTATCGTGAGT
>Ga0247741_1001294_pt1 | contig 13920 bp, 9 predicted proteins | sample UWRJL213509R2_FD_180945 | JGI IMG/M metagenome (GOLD analysis project Ga0247741, IMG submission 180945) | Plant litter microbial communities from Arlington Agricultural Research Station in Wisconsin, United States - UWRJ-L213-509R-2 | ecosystem: Environmental > Terrestrial > Plant litter >... | reverse complement strand
GAGAATTAATTTATCGTAAGCTTCGCGGCGGCCAGAAGCGGTGATCACTTCTTTGTTTTCAAAATCCAAATCCACTACTTTATCTTTCAAGATAAATTCCACGGATTTTTCGTTGTAATAACTTTCGCTAGTCAACATCAAATCTTCAGCAGTTGATCCCGAAAAATATTTGGACAACTGCACGCGGTCATAAGCTAAACGCGGCTCTTCCGAAAAAGTAATGACCTGATAATTCGCAGCATCAGAGTGGTTCACCAAATTATCGATAAATTTGTGACCCACCATGCCGTTACCGACTACAACAATACGCTTCTTCATAATTGCCTCACGTTTTTAAACGCTTTTTGATGTAACTAAAATTTGCTTTGATAAAGTTTGTTTGCGCTAAAATCTTAAGCTGTTAAGCGCTCAGCTTCACTAATCCACGCACTTACTTGTAACTGGCTTTTCAAATTTACAACGTCACCAACAATAATTAACGCCGGCGATTGCACCTGCTCACGCAGGACTGCATCAGGAAAATTTTTGAGATCAGAAATAATATCGCGCTGATTTTTACGGCAACCGTTTTCGATGATGGCTACTGGAGTATCCGCAGCCAAACCGCCCGCTAATAATTTTTCGGAAATTTCAGAAGCGCGAGTCAAACCCATATAAAAAACCAGAGTGTGATTTAGTTGCGCGAGTGCATTCCAATTTACGTCGAGAGTTTTTTCAGCATGACCGGTTACAAACGTGCAACCTTGCGCGATGCCGCGATGAGTCAAGGGAATATCTGCATAAGTGCTGCAACCAGATGCCGAAGTAATACCGGGAACCACTTCAGCATCAACACCTGCTTTGCGCAGTTCTAACAATTCTTCGCCGCCGCGACCAAACACAAAAGGATCGCCACCTTTAATGCGGCAAACGTTTAAACCTAATTGCGCCTGGTTAACCAAAAGTTGGTTCAAATCTTCTTGCGGAATACTGTGGTTATTTTTTACTTTGCCAACATAGAGCGCAGGCGTCGTTTTTGGAAAAAGCGCGCAGATTTCTTCGCTTACCAATTGATCGTAAAAAATAATATCGGCGGAATTAATTGCACGTAAGGCTTTCACCGTTAAGAGATCAGCATCACCTGGACCCGCTCCCACTAACCACACTTTGCCAGTAGTGGCAGCGCGCGGTTTGTGCGAATCAACTACGCCGCTATTAATAGCGATGAAGTTTTTGCTGTTAGTTTTTACGTGCTTCATAATTGCCCCTTAGAATTTCGCTTTGGGAGTTTGTATGAAGGAGATTTTGCAAGCGCGATGCCAAATAAAAAAATATCACAGAACTAAAAAATAATTTCTTTAGTTTCAATTAGTTAATCGCGGTACAACAAATTGAGCGGATTGAATTCGACAGAGCGTATTTACACCCGGTATACATTTTGTGATTTTAATTGGTGCAAGTGCGCGCCATAACATCGCAAAAATGGATTTTCAAAAAATCAATTTTTGCACTTAAATAAATCACTGTGATGGTGCATAGTGAATCATATGAATGCATTTTTGGTTTTTAGGTTTAATTTGACTCGATTACCAGGAAAAAAATAAGGCTCGATTTTCAAGTTTTATAAAATTTATTGATCACACCGAACAAAAAAACTGAAAATATCACTGTTTTAGCGCATACTTTTTTGAGCAAGCCGTATGGCCTTGGCTTGATTAGTGCCTTGCCTAAACAGACATTCAGAATATAGAAGCAACTGTATCGCCATGAACTTGAGCCTTACTTGATAGCTCTATAGAGTAAGCGCTCTACGAACTGACAATTGCCTATGCACCTAGCACCGCTTAAATCACCTGCCCTCGTCGATAGCTTTGGCCGCGCTATAACTTATGCGCGCCTGTCGATTACTGACCGTTGTGATTTACGTTGCGTCTACTGTATGGCCGAGAAGATGACATTCCTGCCGCGCGCAGAAGTACTGTCTATAGAAGAACTTGTGCTGCTGGGTAAAACCCTGTGCGAACTGGGTGTGACCAAGTTGCGCATCACCGGTGGTGAACCACTGATTCGCGGCGGTGTAATTGAGCTAATGCAGCGCCTGAAGAAAATCCCTGAGCTGAAAGAGCTTTGCCTCACTACCAACGGCACCCATCTCGCCCAGCACGCACAAGCGTTAAAAGATGCTGGCGTTGATCGCATTAATATCAGCCTAGATACTCTCAAGCCCGAGCGCTTTAAACAACTTACCCGCGTGGGCGATATAGAGCCTGTGCTCGCAGGCATTAAAGCGGCGCAAGCGGCTGGCTTTAAGCAATTGAAACTCAACTGCGTTGCACTTAAACATTACAATGCAGATGAGGCGGCTGATCTGGTCAATTTTGCGCTTAATGAAAACCTGGACATCAGTTTTATTGAAGAAATGCCGCTCGGTAAAATTAATGATCATGGCCGCGCAGCAGAATTTATCAGTAGTGCGGAATTACGTGAGCGCATAGGTTTGCAGTTTAACTTACAACCTACTCAGCAAACCAGTGGAGGGCCAGCGCGTTACTGGCAAGCAAAAGGTTTTGAATCGCGGATTGGTTTTATATCTCCGCATTCTGAAAATTTTTGCGGCAGCTGCAATCGCATACGTATAACTGCTACTGGAAAATTAATATTGTGTTTAGGGCAGGAAAAAAGCGCCGATTTGCGTTCTGCCATGCGCGAGCACAGCAATCCCGAATTTGCATTACGCGATGCTTTATTAAAAGCGATTATTAATAAACCTGAAAAGCACGATTTCGATTTGGTAGATGAACCACAAGTATTACGATTTATGAATGTGACCGGCGGTTAAGATCAAACGCAGCTGCGCGCGCAATACAATTATAAGATGAGCGTTTCAATAAAATTTTTACAGGATTTTTATGTCAGCCCAAAAAGAATTTGAACCCTTAAATATTTGTGTGCTTACGGTATCCGACACACGCAATCTTGAAACTGATACCTCAGGCCAAAAATTACAGGATTTGTTGATCGCCGCTGACCACAAACTTTATGCGCGCGATTTGGTGGTTGATGATATTTACCAAATTCGCGCCGTCATTTCAAAATGGATCGCCGATAACCAAGCGCAAGTAATATTAATTACCGGCGGTACTGGCTTCGCGGGCCGCGACAGCACAACTGAAGCGGTCACTCCTTTATTTGATAAAACAGTGGTCGGCTTTGGTGAATTATTTCGTCAGGTTTCATATTTAGAAATCGGTACATCCACGATTCAATCTCGTGCAACTGCAGGCCTTGCCAATCGCACCTTAATTTTTTGCCTGCCCGGTTCAACCGGCGCATGCGTAACCGCGTGGGAAAAAGTTATTGTCGAACAATTAGATAGTCGCCATAAGCCTTGTAATTTTGTTGGGCAATTACGGGTACCGCAATAAACTGCAAAATTTCATTAAGATAATAAGCATCCTTACCCGTATTAAATAAGTCATTTTTTATTTTGAGCAGAGATGGTGCATTCGTCATTTGCAGCGCTCATTTTTGTTTCATTTCTGCGCATTTTTAAAATTTAATCTCTATAAAATGAAGCATTTTTTAGAAAATAGCGCGTGCATCACAAAATTTGTGTTATTAATTGAAAATTAGCTGCCTAAAACTGAATTTCGAGATCCCTTGGCAAAGTCTTTGCTCATTAAGCTAGCCGCGTTTGATTTGCGCTTGATAAAGACAATGTTATGAACGATTTTTTTCTCGGAAAAACTGCCGTGCCTGCACTACTGGCAGCGATGGAGGCGCTGACACTAGAGCAAGACTTCCAAATATTTTTTAAAAAAGCGGCTAGCTCAGTTTGCAAACTACTCAATGCTGATGGCGTTGCACTTATTCTATTGGATGAACGCCGGGAATTTTTTGAATATCAATTATTTGAAGGCGCGCAAGAGGAACGCTTGAACCCTTATAAAGGCATGCGCTTTCCCGCTCACGAAGGTATAGCCGGCCGTGCGCTCAAAACCAAAAGCAGTATTTATGTCAGCAACTATTCGACCGATCCTGATGCTATGCAGGATTTGTTAAAAGGCGGTTTAGTTTCCAATTTTGTTATTCCATTAATTTCATCGGATCAAGTCATTGGTGTGCTCGCAGCATCATGGTTTAGTAAACCCGAACAAATCGCACCGCAAATTTTTGTACTCGCAGAACGAATTGCCAGCCAAATTGCGGTTGCTTGCCATCGTGAGCGGCTTGAAAATCAATTGCGCTCGTTAGTGAGTATTGATCCTTTAACGCAGCTCAATAATCGCCATGGCATCATGCAATTTCTTGATCAAAAGGCAGATCAACTAGCGCGTCACAATCGCGGCTTTGCATTATTTTTTATTGACCTCGATGGATTAAAAACCGCGAACGATCAATGGGGCCATGAAGTTGGCGATAATATTTTGCGCGATGCAGCAAATCGTTTGCGCGATGTTGTGCGTAAAAGCGATTGTATTGGCCGCTTGGGCGGCGATGAATTTTTAATTATTTCCGAGTGCGATGAACACAGCCTCGCCATTTTAGCGACGCGTTTTATTCAGGCATTGCGCATTCATTTTGGCAAGGGCCGTAAGCGCGGACGAATTTCCGCAAGCATCGGCATAGCTTTTTCACCTACTGATGGATCTACACCTAGCACGCTATTACGCAAGGCAGATGCTGCAATGTATTCCGCTAAAACGGAAGGCGGCGATAGATTCCATTTCGCATCGCGCACATCAATCTCTGATCGCGAAAAAGATATTTCTGCCATCGATATAGATAATGCGTTGGACGCGGAGGAAATTTGTCTGTGGTATCAACCCATTATTTCTTTGCGCAACAAACAAATAATCGGTTTCGAAAGTTTAGTGCGCTGGAAAAAATCGGATGGAAGTATGGTTGGCGCCTTGCCAATTATTAAAGCGATAGAATCCGCCCGTGGTGATTTGGAAGTTCGCTTTGGCAATTGGATTTTGCATAAATCAGCGCAGCAAATTGCAGAATGGAAGGCGTTAGGATTTTCACACGATATACATATTAATATTTCAGCACGACATTTTTTGCATCCGTCGTTTTTACAAGAACTGCAAAAAATTCATCAAAATACAACAAATGTTTGCCATTCACTTATCGTGGAAATTACCGAGTCCGCAATGCTGGATGATATGGAGCGTGCACGTAGAATTATTTTACGCTGCCACGAATTAGGTATTCGCGTTGCAGCCGATGACTTTGGAACGGGTTATTCTTCGTTAACTTATCTAAAATATTTACCACTTAACGCGCTAAAAATTGATCGTTCATTTGTAACGGACTTACCACACAATCAGGTTGATCGCGATATTATCAGCGGCATTGTTTCTATAGCACACGCGTTGAATTTAACGGTGGTTGCAGAGGGTGCAGAAAATGATGATCAATTGGAAAGTTTACGAGCTTTGGGATGTGACCAGCTACAAGGTTATGTAATCAGCCAACCTATTCCACTTGAACAAGTTGTGGATTGGCATAACAATTATCAACAAAAATACCAACACCCAAATCTGCTTATAAATGAAAAACATGCATACGCGCCCAAGCTCAGCGCCATTTAAAAAATAGCGACTGATTGAGTGCTGTAGGACAAATTTTAATAGGTTGTGGGCAGGCGTCTGAGCATTTCTTTACGAGCTGCAATTAGCTCTTTGTAAGTTTGGATCATGGTGAAGTTAACGTAAGTGCCGTTGAGTTTTAACGCATCCTGCTGGCGTTCGTACTCGGAAATCTCGCTCATCAATTTAGCTTTTAAATCGTCGGTACGCGCAAGATTAATTCCTACACCGATTTGGTTGGCTAGTCTTTTCATTGCAAATACTCCTTCAGTTAATAAGTCGCTTACCAATTCATAGCACCCGAGTTCACAGCATCGAATTGCTATTTTCTTCCACTAACTATCTACTTATTGAATAGGGCCGTTTACTCCTTATCTTAAAAGCATAGCTCAGCTGAAATAATTGGACGCCTCTTAGCTAGACCGTTTAATTCTTTGCAAAGTTCCAAAAGGCCTGTGATATATAATTTGGCAATAAAAAAATGACTGATATTTTTAAAAAGCTTACTAGTGAATCCTACTGCCGAAATTTTTCTTAGGGTTATCAATAAGCTGGACTGTTTACTTCAAAATCGCATTACTATTTAGATTGATTCGCCACAAGCGAATTTGTTGATATGCATTTGTCGCGTTTTACCACATGCAATAATTCAATTTTTAAAGGGAGTGATTGGCGCAATATTAAATTATGGTCGATAATTGCTAGTCAAATAGCTACCCTCTTTGCTCTACCTTATCAAATCTTAACTTTTAAAAGCTTCAGCTAATCGAAATAGTCAACTTGCCTTTATTTCAATTATTTTATTTTCCAGATTGTCTTCGTGTTCAGACTATCTTGTCGCTCAAGCTACCATTACACTTTGACGCGTGATGCATCATGTTTTACAAGAACTATTCCTCCAAACTCCTTCTACTAGCCGTGGCTTTGACGGTGGCAGCCATAACTGCCAAGGGGTTAGTGCCGCAAAAAGTTCTGTCACTTATACCCAGTGACTTACCGGATGCTAACTATTTTTTAATGGATGCTGATAAGGGCAAAGCCTATTGGGTTGACCGCAATAATTTTCACTTTCATTGTAAATTTAATGCGGGCGACGAAAACCTTCCGTGCAATCTGGTATTTATTCTGGCTGCGGAAAATAACTTGGGAGTAAATTTGCAGCAATACGACGCGATAAATTTGGATGTTAGTTACAACGGCGATGCGAAAAAAATTCGTTTGGCAATTCGAGATTTTGATCCTCGTTTTTCGACGCAAGAAAATAGTAACAGCTCTAAATTTAATTTTATTAACTTGCGTGTGCAAGATTTGGAAAAGCCGCTCACCATCCAATTAAACGAATTCACGGTTGCAGATTGGTGGCTTTCACAAATGAACTTACCTAGAGACCAAACCCATCCGGATTTTCGCAATGCAATTACCTTTGCAATTGATTTCGAGGGAAATTTAAAGGCAAGCGAACACGATGTGCATATCAAAAAAATTGAATTTGTAGGTGAGTGGATAACCACGGAACATTGGTATTTGGCGATTATATGGGTGTGGGTTTGCATGGGAACTTTATTTGCAACACTGCGCTTAACTGCATTGCAACGAGCAACTGAACGGCACCGCAACAAAGTATTAAAACTGGTCGAAACCAATTCACAACTACAAACTGAAACGGATAAATTTCGTAAGCTTTCCACAGTAGATGCCTTAACCAATGCATTTAATCGCCACGGTATAGAGCAGATTATTGAATCGATTGATACGCACACCACACCCACCGTTATTATTCTTTTGGATATCGATCACTTCAAACGCATTAACGACCGCCGAGGCCACGATACAGGTGACAGAGTTTTACAAACCATCAGTCAACTCATTGTAAAAAACACACGCGGCAATGATAAATTTGGGCGCTGGGGCGGCGAGGAATTTTTATTGATTTGCACTCACACGTCCGTCGCAATGGCTTATGCCCTTGCCGAAAAGTTACGACTGGTTATTTTTAATAATGTGTTTGAAGAAGACAATCCTATGTCGGTAACAGCCAGCTTTGGTGTCGCCGCCATTCCACTCGGCGGCACGTTTAAAACGGCTTTTAAACGTGCAGATGAAGCATTGTATAATGCGAAGGCGCTAGGTCGTAATTGTGTTGTTATTGCTGATGAAGACCAGCCAAATTCTTAACAAGAAATTTATTACTCGAAAATAAAAATCCCCAGCGCAAACACACTGGGGATTTTTATTTTACGTGTTAACTATGGATGAGTTGCTGATTTACAACTTATCAAATGCGTCCGTTAAAATACAGTCGAAGCGGCGTGCATCATATTCCAACAAACGATTTACATCTTGTGGCTGGATAATATTTTTGCTTACCGCGTCTTGTAGCTTCTCGGCGATATTTTTACCGTGCAATTTATTTTGGTTTTTCAACCAGGTTGTCCATAATGGGCCAAGTGCCAGTAACATTTGGTAAGTACTTTCAACGCGACCTGCTGCATCTTCGGGATCATGACTGACAAACACATATTGCGCAAGATGTTGTCGAACCGGGTTATCTTCCAGCATTAAATCGCCCAGCTCACGAGTTAAATCGTCGGTAGGTTTTAAAACAATTTTTCCGAATGGCAAGGTCAAATAGCGAACCAGTTTTGCTACCCAACCGACGGGGAAATTATCCGAAAATTCAATCAAGGCTTGCTGGCCTTTATTCAATGCGCTAGTGATTGCAAATTCCGCGTGCACATCTTCTGCATGGGTGCGTGGATGCGCTGAGTGATATTTTAGAATTGAACAAGCGATAAAAAGTTGGCTGTGAATATCGCCCAAACGTGCAGACAATAATTCACGGCGTTTTAAATTCCCGCCCAAGACTGCCAACGCAATATCTGAAATACTCGCAAAAGATGCACTCAACAAATTGATGCGTTGATACCAGCGCGCACTAAAATCATCGGCATTGGCAGGCACACTACTGAAATGTCCACGCGTGAGACCAAGCAAACCGGTGCGTACAAGATTACCGAACACATGGCCGAGATGCGACGTAAATAATTTGTCGAATGTTTTAATGCCGCGCGCTTGATCTTCATCTTGCATCGCTTGCATTTCATTAAATAAATAAGGGTGACAACGCATAGCGCCTTGACCAAAAATCATGAGCGAGCGCGTTAAAATATTTGCACCTTCTACGGTAATCGCTACAGGTACACTGTGATAGGAATAGACGAGGAAGTTGCGTGGCCCCTGCTGAATGGCGCGGCCACCCACTACGTCCATCGCGTGCTCAACAGACTTACGCATTAACTCGGTTGCGTGGTATTTGGCCATGGCGGTCATTACCGATGGCGAACCCGTTTCCAAACCTTTGGTCACTAATTGGCGGAAAGCTTCGAGCGTGTAAGCGGTACCGGCGATATCGGCGGTGGCCTCCTGTACGCCTTCGAACTTACCGATTTCGGTATTGAATTGACGGCGAATACGCGCGTAAGCACCCACCAAGCGATAATTAATTTCGCCGCTGGCGGTAGAAAGCGATGGCAAGGACACGCCACGGCCCGCGCCCAAACATTCAATCAGCATACGCCAGCCTTTACCCGCCATTGCTGCACCCCCAATAATCCAGTCGATGGGGATAAACATGTCGTTGCCAAACACAGGGCCGTTCATAAATGGCGAACCGGGATTATGACGCTTGCCGATCTCCATACCGGGGTGATTAGCAGGAATTAACGCACAGGTAATACCGTATTCTTTTTTGTTGGGATCGCCTAATAGACCTTCAGGGTCGTGCAGTTTGAACGCGAGACCGACCACAGTCGCGACTGGCGCAAGGGTAATCCAGCGTTTGCTAAAAGTAAGGCGCAGACCGAGAACTTCTTGCCCGTCGTGGATACCTTTGCAAACCACACCTATATCGGGAATTGAGCCTGCATCCGACCCCGCTTCCGGGCCGGTTAATCCAAAGCAGGGAATTTCAGTGCCGTTTGCCAAACCAGGAAGCCACTGATTTTTTTGCGCTTCAGTACCGTAATTCATCAGCAATTCGCCAGGGCCGAGCGAGTTGGGCACCATGGCAGTAACGGCTGCAGTGCCGGAACGGCTGGCGATTTTGCTCATCACCCGGCTTTGCGCGTAGTGGCTGAATTCACGACCGCCGAATGATTTGGGGATAATCAGGCCAAAGAAACCTTTGTCTTTTAGGAATTGCCAAGCTTCAGGAGGAAGGTCTTTGCGAGTGTTGTAGATTTCCCACTCATTGAGCATGCCGCACAGCTCGCTCACTTCGTTGTCTAAAAAGGATTGTTCTTCGGCGGTTAACTGCGGCAAACCGATTTGGGCGAACTCATTCCAGTCGGGATTGCCGCTGAAAAGCTCTTTTTCCCACCAGGTAGTACCTGCTTCCAAAGCTTCGCGCTCGGTGACGCTCATGCTGGGCATGGTTTTCTTGAGTATGCCGAAGACCGGTTTGGTGATGACAGCGCGGCGTAAACCGGGAATATTCAGCACCAGAACCACGACCGCCAATATTCCCAATGCAACGGGCGATAACAAGCTGTGCACCAAAGTGCCCAGGAGTACCCAGAATATCACCACCACTGCGGACGACACGGCGAGTGAAACTTGACGCAAGGCCAGTATGGCAATCAATACCCAGATCGCGACCAATGCTAACAGTAAAGACATAGTGACCTCTCTCTTCTTATTTATAGTGACCAGCCCAAATTGAGCCGGTTCATCCTCATATTGAGTCTAGTTGTAACATTCAATTATTGCTGAGCTGTGCATCAGATTTATTCACGCCGCACTAGGTATTGCGCGATTAAGTTGCACCTAAAATAGTGTTTAGCAGGATGCTCTCGTTCGTGTTTGCATCTATGGTTTTATCGTCGATAACTTCAATGCGGCTATCCATAATATCCTCGCGGGACTGCACCGGAATTTCATTCACACTCAGCACACCATTTTCGGCATTGAACATATAAAGGCCTTCATTAGTATGCATAACGGCCTTTACCCGCAAAAACGGTGCACCGGACAGCCAGCCAAACAGTTGATTAAAATCGAATTGAAGCTGCGGTTGAAACAACCAGCCACAACTGTAAAAGCCATTCGCCGAATTTTCGCGACGGATAAAACGTTCATTTTCCGGCAAGCTAACATTCGCGTTATAAAGTTCGCGCTGCGGGCTTAAGCGATTTTTTTGGTGATGCTTGGGGTTCTTTACCTCATGTTCGGTACGCGGAAAATCCAGCCAGCTCACCTCAAGCTGACCCTGCTCAATCCAGAAACTTGCCTGTTTTGGAACTTCGAAACTGCTTAGTAAATCCTCGAACGCGCGCTGCTCTTCCGGCCCGCATTCATCGGTTTTATTAGCGATCAATACATCCGCCACCGCAATCTGATCCTGGAAATTCGCATTCTCTGTGTAACGGCTATCACTCAATTTACGCGGATCAACCAACGTCAACGTCGCCCGCAAATCCAGCACAGTGTTGTAGTACTCACCCAACAAAGTATTAATAATTTCCTCGGGATGCCCCAACCCCGTTGGCTCAATAAGAATACGATCCGGCTTGGTTTTGGCAATCATCATATTGAGAGCAATTTTCATCGGCAGCCCCGCCACACAACAAATACAGCCACCCGGCACCTCACGCACATGGGCGTTGACACTTTTGAGCATGGCACCGTCGATGCCGATTTCACCAAATTCATTGACCAAGACCGACCAGATTTCATTCTGGGGTTTATGTTTCAACAAATGGGTAATAGCTGTGGTTTTTCCGACGCCGAGAAAGCCAGTGATGATATTGGTGGGGATAAGGGATTTCATAAAAGACCGAAGATTAAAGAAAGCAGCACCAATAGAGTTTACTGAAAATTGCCGAAGGGTACTGCCCCAAATTTTTAATAGATTTGGAAGTTTTTGATCCTTGGGGACATGATTGCGAAGCGGGCTGTCTTTAACTGTCGCCAAAACCGTTAATTTTTGTAACCGATGTCACACCTTTTCATTAACACTTAGATTATTTGTTAATCATTCACGAGTTTAGGATGGCATATAAAAACCCATAAGAAATCTTTAAATTCCTATTAAAATCAATAATATAAAATCAATGTCGGCGTTTAAATTATAAAAGCTATCATTATGATTACAGCAAATTCCTATTTTTCCTAAATATTTAAAAACTTAGACGTCATTTTTCTGGTTGAAAATGTAATCGGTTTCATTTAAGTTAGCCTCCGCCCGCTCGTAGGTAATGCCGGAATCATAGTTATAAACCTGCTTTCAATCGACGAGACGCGCATGTTTCACCGCATTTTAGACTCGTAATCCGAGCCAAAAAACTCATAAGAAACAAAAAATCAGGAGCGCAACATGATTCCAAAGAACCGTTTTCAGAAAAAATTACTATCGTCCTGCGTGGCAGCTATAGCACTTGCTACCCTTAACGGCGCCTATGCGCAAAGTGAGCCGGAAGAAATTGTGGTTACCGGTATACGTGCATCTTTGACGCGTGCCATTGATATCAAACGTGATGCGTCATCCGTAGTCGATTCAATCAGCGCAGAAGATATTGGCAAATTACCAGACACGACCATTGCCGACTCTTTGCAACGCGTTAGCGGCATCCAGATTCGCCGCTCTGCCGGTGAAGGCTCCACAGTAAACGTGCGTGGTTTGCCGCAAGTTTCTACCCAACTGAACGGCGAATCTTTTCTCAGCCCGGGTTCAATCACTAGCCAACAGCCAAACTTTTCGGATATTCCCGCCGAATTGTTATCCGGTGTGGACGTATTAAAATCCTCAGAAGCTAAAACGCTTTCCGGCGGTGTAGCAGGTACAATTAATTTAAAAACCCGTCGTCCACTCGACTTGAAAGACGGCTGGACTTTTGCTGGCTCTGTCGAGGGTACTGACGGCTCATTCACCGACAAAACTGGCTCAAAATTGGCTGGCTTCGCCGGCTTTAACGATGGCGACTTCGGTGCGATTTTCACTGTATCCCAATCAAAAGCTACGCTTGCCAACTACCGGTATGGCATGTTTAGCGATTGGTGGTTCCGCGGTTTGCATGAAGATGGCTCTACCAACTGGCCAGGTTTTACGCCCGCTAAAGATTTAAATGGCGATGGCGACACCAAGGATGCCGTATTCAGTACAGTTGACTACGGCGTGACCAACAAGACCAGCGAGCGCGAGCGCACTGGCGCATCGGCCAGCTTCCAATTCAAGCCAAATGACAAACTTGAGCTTATCGCCGACGTGTTTTACACCAAACTTGATCAGTACGACCGCACCAACGGCGTAGTTGCTGACAACGCCTGGAGCGAATGGGATTGGATCAGCCCAGTTCAACAAACCAACCGTGGTGTAGCAGTTGGCGGCACCGCCAATATGGACTTCATCACCAGCAACAATGTAGATCTTTATGCTCCGCGCGTAACCGCTAAAGCAGAAAGCCAGGTTGAGAAAGAAGATTCAACTAATATCAACTTGCAAGCTAACTACCAATTCACCGACAACTTCAAAGCCAGCGCGCGCATTATTCACGCCGACGCAACCCACAATCACACTGGCGATTTTGCTGACGCGTTTATCACTAGCGGCCAACAACATGGTTTGTACTCAGTCACCAATGGCGTACAAAGCTGGGTTAACCCAGGTGGCGAATATGACCCGGCAAATCCGAAAGGTCGTATTTTGGTACATGCGGATATGTCTGGAGACCATCCAAGCTTCGCTTACCCAACGGGTTTCGGGGACAACATCAGCAAATACTCGCTGGTATCAACTTTTTCTGAACACAACTTCGATAACGATGCATCTCTCGATGTATTCCGCGCTGATGGTGTGCTGACCCTTGAAGACAATAATTCGTTGGAATTTGGTTACCGTTACGGTACTCGTGACATTTCCACCAGAGACTATGACCTAGCCGCGCCCTTTACTCGCAATGATAAAGATGGCAATCCTGTTACTGCCTACGCGAAATGGAAAGACACTAGCGGTTTAATCAGCGGCCAGGCAGGTGATGACACTATTGGAAGACAATTGTCTTTCACTGAACTGCAAACAATGGGCTACATCCATTCAGTAAGTGATTTCGGTCCTGCAAGCGACGGCAATTCCTATTACTTCATTGACCCTGAAGTTATGGATGATCCAATGAAGTTCCAAAACTCGCTCTACCCAGGCAACGTCAAAGTCACCAACTGGAACCGCTCTTATAAGCTGAAAGAGGAAACTCACACCGCTTATATTCAGGCAAATCTCTCCGGCGAATTCGGCGTTCCTTACAAAGCTAACTTTGGTATTCAAGCGATCCAAACCTTGTTGGACATTACC
>Ga0247741_1001293_pt1 | contig 13921 bp, 16 predicted proteins | sample UWRJL213509R2_FD_180945 | JGI IMG/M metagenome (GOLD analysis project Ga0247741, IMG submission 180945) | Plant litter microbial communities from Arlington Agricultural Research Station in Wisconsin, United States - UWRJ-L213-509R-2 | ecosystem: Environmental > Terrestrial > Plant litter >... | reverse complement strand
GCTAATAATGATAATAACAATGGCTGACAATCCAGTAACAATCATTGTTAAAGATATCCTGGTCAACCAACACAATCGATTCCTGGCAATTGCCAGTCTATTGTTATAAAAGTGGTAGCTACCCATCCCTCAGTTGGTGGTGAACGCTCCCTTCCATTGATCTCCCTCCTTTATTCAGACGTTATTGTAGCCAAGTCAGATGTCCAGTTTCGTGAAATATTTTGCTCCTCGTAATAGATCCATGAGTTCCGAAATGAGGGGAAGTGGATAGGCGTTCTTGATCGTTCCATCGTTGAGATATCGGTAATCCTGACAGGGTCTAAAACTTCCATCCTTTTTGCTGACGAAAAAGAACGGAGAGGCCATGGGTGATTGAGAGAGTCGAATGTAACCTTTTTCCAGATTGTTGTCGATAAAGCAGTTCAGTTCCCTTTGTTCCGCCGGAGTAAGATTATACTTTTTGAAAGCCTTGGGTATGAATCCTTCCTTCAATTCAATCTTGTGATCCCAAGATCGAGATTCGGGAAAGCGTTCAGAAGCCTTCTTGTCGAAGAGAGGCAGGAATTCGTGGAATTCAGGAGGTACCAGTTCAGCAGCAGGGATCGTCGGTTTCTTTTCCTTCTGTGCGAATTGGGCTGACGCCGTGAATGTGGTGTTGATTTGAGGACAAGAATCGCCGGAGCAGGGTTCTTCATTCATTGGTAAGATGAGGTTTGGTTTGTCGTTCAAGATGGGGTTGACTGGAGAGTTAAATTGGTCATCGTCATTGTAGATTTCTTCTATGATTGGCTTAGGAGTATGTTTGCGGTTTCGTGATTGAAGTTGATATTTAGGTCTTCGTTCTTTGGGAGGCCAATCGAGCGTTGCCTTTTTCCAGTCGATCACCGGGTTTTCCTTTTCTAGCCAAGGAAATCCCAAGATGATCTTTTGGCGTCCTAGTCCTGAGACTAAAAACCGAATTTCTTGAGTTCTTCCTCCAATCTTGACGTTGGTTTCGACGAAATGGACAATGGTTCCTCGTTTGTTCAAGGTTCCATCGACGTTGTACACAGTGATGGGATGTTCTAGGTTCTGAAGATGAAATCCCTTGGTTCGGGCGAAGTGTTGATTGATGAATGTTCCTCCAGCGCTGGAGTTGACTAGAGCTTTGGTTTCAACGGTTTTCTTTCCTCTTCCTCTGTCGCACAAGATTGAAATAGGCAAGTGCATAGTCTTATTCGAAATCTCGGCTAATGTTACAGAGTAGAGTGAAAGAGAAGGAGATGCTGACGTTGATGCAGATCTCCGGGTTAAAAATCCTTGTTGTCCTCGTCATTGGATCCTTCTTCGTGTTCGAAAAGTCCTTCTTCAACCATGGATTGGTTAAAGACGGTGTATTCTTCGTCTTCGAGCTTGTCGACTAGAGTGCGAATGTGTTTGGCGATCTCCTTGCCTTTGTTGCTTTCGAACTTCTTCACTTTGTTCTTGTTGTTCTTGCCTCAGTAATCCCTATGGTTTTTGCCTTGATTTCCTCCATTTCTGGATCGGTTGGAAGGAGGTTTCTTGTTGCAGTCTTCAACGCGATGTCCGCCCTTCTTGCAGTAGAAACAGAGTCCCTTTTTCATGAGATCCTGGCGTTCTTCGGGACTAAGAGCATTTATAACTGCGTCGATGTCCATGGCCATGGGATCACGATCGTTCTGAGATTTGTATTGGTAGGATCGTCCATTCTTGGAGCTTTTGGAGGGTCCGGAGTTGTGATCTCCTCTCATCATCTGGGTTTGATGCCAGTTGTTGTCGAGAGTGACCGCCTTCGCCATCCATCCAGCAAGCGATCTAGGAGTCGTTTCTCCCATCAGGATTCGAGTGCACGTTTTCAGGTTGAGCACGCGTCAGTAAGCGTTGATCAGCAAGGTCTCATTGCTACCGATCACTACGTTTGCTGCAGGAACAACTGCGGTGGTTGGCCAGGTAAGTCCAGCCCTTCCAACGAGAAGTCGGAACTCAGTGTTTAGCTCTTCGACCAGCATATTCTTGGTTTGTCGAAGATTATGGAGTTTGTGAAGAGCGTTCTGCACCTGTTCTTCTTCTTTGAAGGCGTTGGTGAGGTCGTCGAAGAAGGCAGCATAGGTGCCTAGGGTTATCGTCGCTCCAGTTCTCTTCGATTGGAGCCATTGATTCTTCCACATCAATGCATCTCCTCCTGTTAGATAGGATAAGACGAATGCGATCTTCTTGTCGTTGTGGTCATAGATCTCTCGATTGATCAGGAGATATAGTTCGCAGTCGAGGAGAAAGGTCCTAAGTTTGGATCTATCTCCTTCGAATGGTGTGGGCGTATTAACACGAAGTTCCTTTGGGGATCCAGTCGTTGCGGCTGCGGGAGTAGCCATAGTGGTCGGAGTGGGTGGAAGTATGGGATTTGGATGGGTGATGGCGGATGGACTAGGAAGGTCAACGTTAATTGGTTCAGGTTCGGATGATCGTTCTTCTGTTGGTGATTCTATGACAGGTTGTCCAAGGGCTTCTTGAACTTCTTGAAATTCTTCTTCTGAGGTCGATTTTTCAGATTCCTCTTCTTTGTCGTCTTCTTCGTCTCTTTCCGAGGATTCGGGATGTGAATTATCAGTTTCGAGAGAGTGAGAAGATGCAGCTGATTCTGCTGTCTGTGATCATGTTGGTTCGGTTTGGCCTACTCGTTGGTAAACGACAGTGGGTGTCGAGGGAGTGGGAGTAGGGATTTCTTCGGAGTCGGAGTCGTCAGCGAGGGCGCTGAATCGGTTCGAGGATGTGGTGGAGATGGGTGGTCACTTGTAGACACAAGCGACGGATTTATGGTAGTTAATTCTTTTGTTATGACTTGAGTTAAATACTAAGTCAAAGACGAAGTATTAACGACAGTCAAATCGTCTAAGTTCCGTGACCGACTTAAAGAGTGCTGCTGGAAGCAGTATTGTCTTTGAAGTGCAAGTAGAACGTTTCCAGTTAAGAATTAACTAAGGAACATGCTCGGGTATTCTACCGTATTTATACTGCAGTCATTGGTCCGTGCGAGATGAGGATCGAGTCACTAGGAGTCCATACGAGTCATGCATAATGGTGGCATAGCCACGTGAGTCAGAGCGAGTCATATAGAAGCGAGACGAGTCAGAGAGAAGTGAGATAAGAGAAACGAGGTAGTGCACATGTGTCACGTGCACGAGAAGTATTGTACAGTAAGAAAGAAATGAAATTCGTAACACTTTGCAAGCAGCATTTACACTCTAGTAAAGCGAATGCTAGGTGATGTGGCCGACAACGTAGCGATGCGGTTTCAAGTTCCCATCAGTTCAAGGAACAAGACTTCGCTATCATTTCTGTTCCATACCCTATGGAAATAGATAGACTCAGTACGTGTAAACGGAACTGTGTATTGAATGCAATGTACCTATGGAAATAGATAGACTACGGTAAAGTCAGCGTAAGGTACGAGAAAGGTGTTAGTCGTACTCACCTCAGTACGTGTAAACAGAACTGAGGTGATGCGACGAATCCTATCGAAGTTATATACCATAAGGTAACTAACGAGTAATCGAACAATCAGAGTAAAACTGTAACGTAAAGATCTACAAGTAATGATCATGTGGATACTGGAAACGGAAGATCCGTCTTATACGGTAAGCGACGGTTTGCCATTTCAACATACCCTTTCCGCTTCGCTAAGTACACTTTGCAACGAGCTACGTTGGGGAGCGAAAGAAGAGACAGGAGGTTTGGAGATGTTGTCGCTCTAATACATTCGTTTGGTTCATATAGACTCTGTTTCTTGCGAATTCTTACGGGTTTGAGTGAACTCAGCTCAAGGTAATCTTTGTTGGAAAGTCGTATGGGTTGGGGTTGACATATAAACAGCTACAATTGTCCACATCGTTTCTCAATTAACTGTGGCCTCATCCTTGCGGCTATGGACCTTGCTAGATGTCGATCTTGTCCTGGAGAGAATGCAGGACTCGTCCTTGGGTATCACTCGGAATCTCGGCTGGACACCCACGCATGTCACTTGACTGCCCCGCAAGAAATAATGCGATTCCCATGGGACATCCTTTGTTGCCACCGAACTAGTATCCAGAGAGACTGCCTACTCTCACTTCTTAATGTCACAAGCGCAGCAAACACCACAATCGGGTGATCCAATAGGAAACGAGCCAGAACAGACAGAAGGAGAGGAAGGATGAGGTCCAGAACCTCTTGATTTTTGTGAGCCTCATCCCAATATCGCGTGGCAGAACTAACAACGGAGTATTTCAAGGCCGGTCTGTTCTCAGCGGTCGTCACTGCTTTCATTATCAAGTCCTACAAGGGACTCAAACAAGACTCGGGCGACATCGCCAATGAAATCTTGCTCCGTATCCTCGCCCAACTCGAAGGCAGTACAAACGGAACGGCCACCATTCAGAGCCTCGTACCAGCCTTCCCGCAAATATTCGCTGTTTCATGTAGGAACGAATTGAATTTAAATCAAATTCCCATTGCTCATTTGATTTATGCAATATAAGTCTTCATGTCTACGATACCTAAAACGTTCGCGTACAAGCACAGGCGAGTTGCGTGGGCGGGAGATTTGGCAAGTTAATATATGTGTTCGCGAGACGTTGTGGGTTTATTGATACGGCGTCGCACAGACCATGTCTGTAACTCGCTATACACGTAGTATAGGAAGGTTGGAACGTGTGGTGTGTGCTGAGAATTTGAGGGAGATTAGACGTATCTCTAAGCATATCCTGGCTCAGGCTATTCTCACGCTGAAAGATTTGAGCCGTTCGAGACGGGCGCTAATCACGGTTCCCTATGCCGAGCACAGCCACGCATTATGCAGGCGAGGATACAAGACTCGACCTGCGATAACTTTCGTGGGTTGTTAAATGAACAGAAGCTGAGACGGTAGACCTATAGATAATAATTTTAGAGGAATATAAATGGACTTGGAACATATATTTCTATCCATGTGAATATTTTATGGCAGGACTTGGCCCATTCCTTGAATGACTCGTGTGAATCCGGCATGATGCCGCCTGGAACGATGCCGCATGATGAGTTGGGCGATCACTTCCGGACCGCTCCCTCTCACTTCCAAGTTTTTGTGCGATGCAGCTATCCTCAAGACTCGCACATCCACCTTTCCATCCAAACACTGCTACAAACGTGCTTCCCTCTATCTGTCTGTCGACGTCAGGGCCCCTCTCTGCCGCGTCTCTATCGAGCCATGAATGCTGCCCACTCGTTGTGGGACGCTGGAACCTGGTTGGCTGAAGCCTTCTTGGCTCGATATCAGGTATGTCCCTACCTACTCGTAAATGTGGTCTTCGGGCTAAAACACCGTGCTATCAGACTCGATATCACGCCTATCCATTCATCATCAAGCTCCAGACACCTCTCGTTGTCCACTCCAAAGCGAAGCTCATCCACTAAGCAAGCCAACTCCCGCGATGATTCCAAGTACCGATGCTTACTTGCATCCCCCACCACGTCCGAAGTTGCTTGACCAGTTATCACACCATCATCCACTCGCATATTGTGGGGCCTGCATCCTCCGACTGGTCGCTCTTTCCCACTTACCCAGACTTTCAATACTGGACTTCCACAACCTCGACATATGCGCACCCGTCCTGCACGAAACTCGTGCAACCGGCTTGTTGACAGCTGTTGTTAGTAATGTCAAGCATTATTGCCCTTGTAAGAGTGTTATTCTGCTGTCGATTTCCCCATACCTGACCACCTTATCAGACTCTACAGACCTAAGACGGCTGGAACCCTGACTCAGGATATTCGAACGCGTGTCTACGACAAACCTCATTCACGACTTCACATACCGCTACGTATGCGCAGAGCAGACATTCGATTTCTAGTCCGCAACTTCGAAGAAGGCAAGAAAGGAAACGATCGCCTCAGCTTTCAGTGAACGATGCCAGTGGTATGAGCAATGCAGGATGTTATGCCCGACAGAGTGCGTCATTTCTCTTCCCGATTTTGTCGCAGTTCTCGCCACCAACCATGTTCTTAGCCGATAAAGCAACATCGGAGGGACCTACCTTTGGTTTTAATCGAGAGTAAGCGTGTCCCTTCCTTCAAATTTCTACAACGCTGATATCCACTTTCCCTCAGCCCAACAAAGACGAGGCCTTAGCCACTCGGTTTTAGTCTACTAAATGGAGGACTTTTGAATTGCGACCTACTTGTAAGATGTAGAATCCGCTGGGTGACGTCTTCGCCGACTTGGTAGCGTTTCTTTTACGCTTCTTATCCATCCTGCCCTTTCTCACCGACCACATTTCGCAGATTGACAGAGCGAAAGCCGATACAGTCTCGGTCTATGCATGTAGGCAGGCGATCGCTCACCAAAAATCGAAGAAATTTCCACCATATCTGTACTCAGTAAATCCGTGAGTGAATGCCTAGAGTTACCCTCGACTTCTGGGTGCAGGTGTGCGCTAACTACGTACCCTTGGCTCTCAGATCCACTGATACTCGGGTATTAAATCTTGAACCAACGTCGGAATAATGAGCCAGGTATGAGATTTTTCATAAGCAAATTATTCCCATAAGACCGGCACTCGTCTCTGACATTAGTTTCTGGGTAAAATCGATGAACGTGCTACACAATGTCTACGCCACCGGTGAAGAGATATGGGTCTCATAGGCTGCACCTGCCAACCCCAGATGGAAGAAAAGAGAGTCCTGTCTTCTTGAACCCCGTAGACGCGCTTCCTAGACACCCTTGCGTGCATATCGTTTCCTTCGTCAGATTTTTTATGTCGCGCTCCGTCTGGCTCGCGGCCTTACGACACTATAACAACTTTCTAAACTTTAATCAATATTTCATATATTCAATGGACGCGCCCGTTCACTATGACGGTACAACATCGACAGGGCGTAATAAAGACGGAACAGGAGAGTGATAATTAGCAAGGTGTCTCTAACTCGTATAAGACTATTCAATCACTACACATTTGAAATCAGAGGAAATCATACAAGAAGTTTGAGGGCCACGTACCGATAACCATGATAAGCCTGAACTTTGAAGTATCGGAGCGCGGAAAGAGACAAAAATTATCGCGTCAACCCCAATATAACCAAGCGCCCTCGCATTGATATTCAGATCCAGTCTGTCGACAGAGTTTGAGGCTTCTCCGGTCAACTTCTCAAATCCATTCACAGCGAGTGACGCATCAGCATCATGATGTTTTTGCCGGCGTCTAACTCGACATGTGCGGCTTTCGGTTCCTCCTGGGCCATGATGAACCCTGGTCCAGCAAAGACGATGGCGACGGCAATAGTGAATGGGCGGGTTTGAGGAGAGCTTTGGATGCAGCCATCGCGGCTCGAGACAGAGGAGTAATGACCCTGGCTGCAAAGACAGGGTGATATAGATGGGCGTGTTCAGGTCGGCTGCTGGAGGTGTATCAAAGGATAGAGCAGTGATCCCATTAGAGCAGGCGCTGACTGGCCGATTGTGCCTGAATGAAGATATGAGTATGAGTTAAATTCAATGGTGGAGTGAGTGTAAGCTTAAACATACCAAATACATGGTCCGCCACGCGACCCAATCCTCCCCGCACTCCTTCATTTTCTGACGCCGGACCAACAGTACCGTCAAACAAAATCACCAGCGACCAGGAGAGTCGTTCCGAGTTATCGACTGGGATTGAGGCTCTATCAGCCATAAGGCACGCAGATCATCGATACAATAGCCATTCTGGCTGTGGTTGCTGGTCATCACCAGCGTGGGTGGCGATGGAGAGCACATAACATCAGCCTTCGGCGTGTAGGCTAGGAGGTGGGAACCGTGGATGAGAGAGATTATGGACAAGGTCAGAGGGGTACGCAAAGGCGTCGTTTGGTCCTTCAAACGAGCCGTATTGAGCGATGGATTGGACATAGGCCGCCATGTCGAGTCGAGTTGACGGGAAGTTGCGTTGGCAAGTATATTTGCTCACAAAAACGAACGACGTCATTCGCGCGATGGGCGTACTTTCGAAATGTCCAGTTTATAGTATACCAAAAGAAGGGAACGACCCGTGGCGATAGTATGTCGACAACAGAAACGAAGATGCTCGACAGTACTGTAGGGCAAAGTGATCAGCGGTGGATCTCTAATGGAAGGCAAAACACGCACTGGATGAGACAAAACCCTTCAAAATCCCAATCCCTTCAAAGTGTCCCAACCGCGCCAACGACACGAGGTGTCTGATCCCAGCGCCCGTCTCCTGGCTAGAACGGTGATCCAATCTAGATACGTCCGAGTTCACGAGGAACTGTATGCCAAGGACCTGAAGTAAGAGATCTACAGGTCTGTGATGGCGACGAGCAGTGTAAGGTTTTGACCATTCGTTGTTGGGCTATGAAGGGAGAGGCGCTGAGGCATGTATGGCCCTTGGTAGGCGTCCTTTCATCCATGTTTCCACGTCAAGTAGTTTAGTTCGCTTGGATGGGTCATGGGCGAGGAGAAGGGGAGATCGCAGGTGAGAAATGATGGTTGAAATTCACACATTGGTTCGGTCATGTTCGAGTAGGAGTCAACGGGGCGGCGATGGACGTGGATGGCAAGCTCTGTCCGGGCCACAGATGGCCTTGGCCTACGAAGGTGAAGTTTGGACTCGATGTTTCCTCCCTTTCAGCAGCAGATGGCGTCCGGCTAGTGCGGTGAACGAGCAAGCCGCCGCGGAGCAAGGGATATGAAATAGAGGTGAAGCATTACATTGGGGTCTTGATGTGGTTGAGGACTGCTCCAGCGCCTACATGGTCGAATCTTCGACCACGATTCATCCACCAGCGATATCGATAACATGGACTGAGATGGCCCATCGGTCTTGTAACTCGAGCCTCTGGCGCGAAGGACAGATCAATAACCGTATTTGCTGATCCCTTGGCTTTGCAGTGCAGAATCATATCGCTTCCACAGCCTAGGGTAGTGCAGGATTCTTGGGTTGTTCGCATGCGAAGGGAGGACAAACGGCTGATAACTCTTCTCAGCGTCGGGAGCTTCCGTAGTCTCGTACATGCGTGGTTTCTAACGTCCGGGAGGAAGATAGATGTGGCTTGGCGAAGAAGTTGGCTTGTGCAATCTAGATTGCAAAAAAAAGCATGGTGGATATTGAGCTCGAGGGTTGGATAGGCTCAGAATCGTACCTTGGAACGACCTGGTATACTATCTGAATGCAACCCATGGCATTCTCTCGTCACCTCTTCCTCCTTTGCTACTGCGCCGACAGACGGCATCATCTACTTGATAAAAACGCGGAGTCCAGGACATAAACCACCAGCGGGACAGCAGAGGTTCAGTTCGACCAAGACTACGTCCGCCTCCGTCAACCGAGTTGGATGGGTATCGTTTTCGGCAGTTGCTGTTCTTCAGTGCAGTCTCGTCACCGATGTCTCTGATAGGAGAGAAAATCAAGAGGGATGCCTACCAGTATCATCAGCGGGTGGAAGTAGGCTCGTGACCAGCCGGGAGAACATGGAAACCTTGGTATGAGGGGTCTTCGACCATCAACTTCTAGAGGGACGGTTACCGGTCTGGGTGGAAGGTGGTTTGAGAGGCAAGCCCGCCACGGGTTGATCACAGGACGCGAATCTGAAATTCAGAGAACAGAGCGTGAGATATGTAAGAGATTGACTAAACCAATGACAAGTCACTCACTGTTGTATGCAGTGCACGGAGAACGTCGGACGAAAGTTGCAACGTTGAAGCTTGAAGGTGTGGTGATCGATTGATCCGAAAGCCGTTGATCAATCGGATTTCTTGCCGGTCCCCTGCTCCCGACTGATCTGTTTCCCGTCACTACTCTGCACCCACTGCTCCTTCTCTGGTAGGCCCCCTGTGCTAAGAACTCGCAAGAACTCTTCGTCGTGCTACTCTGTAAGCCCCAGGCCATAACCTAGACATGTTACTGCAAACCACTGAACTACAAGTTTTAGGAGCTAGGCACGGACTTTGAGCACAACCGTTTGGATAGCTTTAGCCGCCGACTTTTGTGCCCCTCCATGGGTGGATACCAACTCGTTTTCAACGACGCGAATACCCTCACTCACGGAACTACCATATCGTTACCCAGCTACATTCGTATACGGCCATAATCATGTTGGATTGTTCGCTCAATGAAAAAATCACTGTATGGTGGTCTTTCGCGAATGGTCGCCTGCTTCTGAATCTTTCCACCCCTACACGCTCGAGACAGACATAACCCATTTGGATACCGTGGTTCTCCATCCTCGCAGTTGGCACGCCTACCTCAACTACATGGGCATCCCACAAATACGAAGCGAGTACATTATCATAGCGTGATGTGTAAGCCACAGTACGCCTTCGCTTGTGATATTTAACCAATGTTGATGTCATCTAAACAGAGGACCCCATGTCTCATTTCGTTCGCTCGAGGTCCGCTCCCCTGCGTTTCACAGCAAGCCTTGCCAGCCTCAAGAACCCTCGCGGCGATTCCTATTTTCCTCAACCACTGCCTCGAGACCCTCTGCATCGTTCGAGCGGCCCAGGCCCCTATACGTGGCTGCGAGGCTCGACATGCTCTTCAGGGTGTCAGGATGGTCGTCACCTAATACCCGTTTCATCTTTTCCATCGCCTCCACACCAAGGGCCTCCGCGTCCTTCAAGCGGCCCTGGTCCCTGTAGGTGTTGGCAAGATTGGCCGTGTTTTCAAGGGTCCAAGGATGGTCGTCTCCCAGCACCCTTTTCGTCTTTTCCGCTGCCTTCAGCTGAAGTACCTCTGCGTCGTTCCAGCGGCCCTGTTTCCAGTATGTGACCGCCTGGTTCGACATAGCCCTCAGACTATCAGGATGGTCATCGCCCAGCAGTTGCTTCCTCTTCTCCAATACCAACACCTCGAGCGCTTCTGCGTCCTTCAAGCGGCCCTGCTCCCTGTACGTAGAAGCAAGATTGCCCATGGTTATCAGGGTAGCGGGATGGTCATCTCCTAGCAGCTGCTTCCTCTTCTCTATTACCACCAACTCAAGCGCCTCCGCATCATCTAATCGGCCCTGGTTTCTATATGTATAAGCAAGACTCGTCATGGATACGAGAGTGCTAGGATGGTCCTCTCCCAGCAACCGCTTCCTCTTCTCCATGACCACCACCTGGAGCACCTCTGCCTCCTTCCATCGGCCCTGGGAAAAGTACGTGGCGGCAAGATTCCCCATGCTCTGAAGGGTGTCAGGATGGTCATGTCCCAGCACCAACTTTCTCTTTTCCAACACCACGAGCTCAAGCGCCTCCGCCTCACTCCAGCGGCCCTGGGACCAGTACGTGGTGGTAAGAGACACTATGCTCTCGAGGGTGTCAGGATGGTCATCTCCCAGCACCGACTTTCTCTTTTGCAACACCACAAGTTGGAGCGCCTCAGCCTCACTCCAGCGACCCTGCTGCACGTACGTGCTGGCAAGATCATCCATACTTGTGAGGGTATCAGGATGGTCATCTCCCAGCACCTGCTTCCTCTTCTCCATCGCCATCAGATCAAGCGCCTCCATTTCCTTCAAGCGGCCTGCTTCGTAATAGATCCACGATATATGCGTACCGACTAATGGATTGATATCCTCTGGCTTAAGTGAGGCCATGCAGTTCGTCGCATGTTTCAACAGCTTGCGTCGGTATTTATGGTCCTCGTCAGTGCGTGTTGAAGAAAACGATAGGCCAATGATAGTGAGTATGAGCTTCTGCATGTCATGCCGGTTTCCTTCCATAGTGGTTCCGCTCCAGTGGTGTACCAGTGGATGAACGCTGTAGGTGCAATTCTGGTGATCATATTCAATGAGGGAGTGTGATCCAAGGCGCATTACGACCTTCTGGAACGTCCAGGAACTCCAGCCTGAATCTTGCTTTCCGAGCCGGTTCAACAGCTTCGCCACTTCATCCTGCAGTTTCGAGTCGTCCAGATTTAGTTGAGACAATGCCGCTTTTTCGAACATCTCCTCCGAAATTCCTTCATGGTGCAAGCAGGAGCAAACTTGGAGGAAAGTCCTTGCGGATTCGTCGAGTTTCTCGTAGCTCAACCTCCACGTCGAATAGACGGCCAATTGGTATGGATCCTTTCCTTGAGTCTCTTCGTTTTGCAGCAAATTGTCGCGTTCACGTCGGTAGAGTTCTCGGTATTGGCTCAAGGACGAGTGGCAGTGAATGAAGGCACCGGCTTGGGTGACGGCCAATGCAAAGCAGTGGAGTTCCTTCAGGGTGCGTTAATACAGAACCCTCTGTTGAATAAGGCAGCAAAATAACTACCTTGACAATTGTCTCTGTTAATGCGATATTGTCATCACTTCTTTTCGCCCGAGCCTGAACCAGAAGCAATGCTTTTGCGTCTTCAAGATCCATGTCTTTAACATCCGCATCCGCATCTTCCGCAGTGTAATGGCGAAGCTCTCGATTGCGTGTTGTAATTAGGATATTCCCAGAGGGACACGAAGGAAAGTATTTCTTCAGCTTCAGGTCAACATTGTCCGCATTGTCGAAGATAAGAAGCCAGGTTCCATCGGCCTGGCTTGCAAGCCAACGCAGACTCGCGTCTACTGTTCGTTTGGAATTTCCTGGGGCAATAGCCTCGAGATCCGTTTGAATAGTATCTTCACTCGTGGCGTCAACGTAGAATATCTCGGCGAAGCTAAAATAAAATAAAGGCTTCAGTAAATCACGTTCATACTGATGTTGAACAACTGGCACACCGTTGGCTTTTGGATTCTTCAATGAATTTGAATGCAAGTTGACTCTTTCCCGCACCACCAAGGCCATGCAGCACGAAGATGCGCTGACATTTGCTCTCTGAGTCGAAATAGCTGCGCATCCTGTCGAGAATGTCCTTTCGACCTATAAATGAGGCCACCGGCGGCGGACAGAGCTTGCGTTCTGGGGTGTCTTGAGTTGATTCGGGTGGCCTGGGGGAAACTGGAGCAAAGATGAGAAACTCTCCTGACTATAAATGATGTTCTTCCGTACCAAGCTGCTCGATCGTAAGCCGCGCTTTCGGTGCTGTGATTACCTTTCCCAACAGCGCCAGCTTTTCGTCGACCTCCTTTCTCCTCAGATACTGCGCTGTATGAGCCTCCACTTTGCTCAATCTCTCCCATTCTGATAGCTTGATCCCTTGCATCCCCTGATCGACATTCAGCCGAAAGTATGTCGTCGGTAATTGCGCGAAGAGCCGTAGCATGTGTTCATGCGTATCCTCACAATCGGTCGCGATTGCCCTCAGAGCATCGACGACGTCTGTCGGTACGATCTGCTGGAACAACCCAGGTCTCCTGATGCCAGCCGCCTCGACCTGCCCAGTACCGATGCTCACCAGGCACCCTATGGGACGAGCACCAAAGATAGAATTGGCTTCATCGAGGACAACCCAGCTGGGGTTGTTGCGGCCCACACCTCCGTCGATGAAAGGTTGCGCCCTCCCAATCTCGATACGTTTGAAGAAGGTCGGCGCTGCAGATGTTGCTCGAGCAGCCTCCCAAATCTTGCATCCAGGATGCGATTCGTGCGATTCGTAGGACCTGAACAGCATCGGAATGTTCATGTTGTGCGCGTTCTTGGCGCAGACGAAGCTGAGGAAGAGATGTCAGATCAGAATAAATACTAGAAACTAGAGTCGCTTGTACACTCACGTCCGACAACCTGTAGCCTCATTTAGTTCCAATAAAGGTGATTCCGGGTCACCAGTAACCTCCCTCACAATCGACTTGATTGCTGCTTCAAGTTTTGTCGCTTTGAATTTTCCGTCCCCTGGCCTTCCCTTCGGATGAGAGAACACATGCTTTACTAGGGTGCCATAGTGTCTTATTGCAATGTCTACGTCCATCCGAAGTCGCCCAAGCATTAACGCGACTATCCTGTAACGTAACAATTAGCTGTAGCGTATTTATGTTCAGAAGCAATTAGCCTACCCTCCGGTGCTGGTACCACCGATCA
>Ga0247741_1001292_pt1 | contig 13922 bp, 13 predicted proteins | sample UWRJL213509R2_FD_180945 | JGI IMG/M metagenome (GOLD analysis project Ga0247741, IMG submission 180945) | Plant litter microbial communities from Arlington Agricultural Research Station in Wisconsin, United States - UWRJ-L213-509R-2 | ecosystem: Environmental > Terrestrial > Plant litter >... | reverse complement strand
GAACAAGACCGTCAGAAAGCGCTCGCGTGGTTATTGTCAGCAGCAAGTTCAAAAGATAACTCCAGTTTATATTTAACAGCTTCGTTGCTTTATGATGGAAAATTAATTGATGCAAACAAAAGAAAAGCCATTGAATTTTTACAACAGGCAGCTGAACAGCAACACGTAAAATCAAAAGTAAAGTTAGCTTGGATTCTTGCGACAGAAAAAGAGGCTGAATTTTTTAATCCCCCCAAAGCATTACAACTAATCAATGAAGCCTACAGTAATTATTTGGACCGAGTTACTGCTTACGAAACACTTGCTGCTGCGCAAGCGTCAAATGAGCAATTTGATGATGCAATTAATACTCAACAATCTGCATTGAATTTTGCAAAAGAAATTGATGCTAATATTGATGGCGCTCAAGCACGTTTAAAATCGTATCAGCAACATCAAGTATGGAGACAATGAATTAATTCTGAAGTAGCAGCTGCGCTGCCTTAACAACCACATCAAAATAGGCCGGATCATTCTGGCCTTTTGCTCCCATCAAACCACCTTGTAACAACGCAAATAATTGACTCGCTTTTTCCCGAGAGTTTTCATGATCCAACTTTTGGAATTGATGTTCCAGCCAACCAATATTCAAGTCATAAAAATTCGCCATCTCGGCCTGAATTTCCCCAGGCAGGTTTTTAATTTCCGCTGCAAGCATGATGCAAACCGTCATGCGTTGGCTGGTGCGAGCTTCGTAGCGATAGACGGCGATCAGACTTTCAATCGCCTTTTTAGGATCATTCGCATAACCGTTTTCGATATTGTCGAAAGCCTGCTGTAATTGGCCGCGATAGCGGCATGCAACCTCAACCCCCAGATGCGTTTTGGTCGGAAAGTGATAGTGAATACTGGCGCTTTTAATTCCCAATTCAGCCGCCAATTCGCGAAAGCTAAATGCCGAATAGCCGCGCGTGGCTATGGCTTGTTGAGCAAGTTGAATAATTTTCTCGCGGGTATCTGTGGTCATAAATTCGTTGTAAGGTAATGGACTATTTTTATTTTAACTTAACCCACCTTACCTATCTAGTGATAGATAGACTTGACACTGATACAATTCACGAATAATTTACCTACCACTAGATAGGCAATTTCAGGAGCATCATTATGCCAACTAATCTCAAAACCCAGCTTGTCGTTCTCGGCAGCGGTCCAGGTGGCTACTCTGCCGCATTTCGCGCGGCAGATTTGGGGCTAAACGTCATTATGGTCGAGCAATATTCGACACTCGGCGGCGTATGCCTGAATGTAGGATGTATTCCCTCCAAGGCTTTATTGCACGTGGCAGAAGTTATTAATGAATCCAAACATGCGGACAATCTGGGCATCAGTTTTGGATCGGTAAATTATGATCTGGACAAAGTACGAGCTTACAAAGAATCGGTTGTTGGCAAACTGGTTGGCGGCGTCACAAGTATGGCTAAAGGTCGCAAAGTGCAGATAGTACAAGGCTACGGCACTTTTGCTGACGATCGCCATATTCAGGTCGTTAACGGCAGTGAACAAACGCTAATTGAATTTGACCATGCAATTATCGCCGCGGGTTCCAGCAGCGTAAAACTGCCATTTATTCCAGAAGATCCACGTATTTATGACTCCACCGGTGCACTTGAATTGAAGTCAGTGCCTGCGCGCTTGTTAGTTATTGGAGGCGGGATTATTGGATTGGAAATGGCGACCGTTTATGAAGCGCTAGGAACCAAAGTCACTGTTGTGGAATTCGCGGATCAACTTATTCCGGCAGCGGATAAAGACCTCGTTACCGTTTTTACACGTTATAACAAAGACAAATTTGAATTATTACTTTCCACCAAAGTAGAAGCGGTCAGCGCCAAGCCCGATGCAATCTACGTTAAATTTAATACATCCACAGAGGAACGCACTTTCGACGCCGTTTTAGTGGCGGTAGGACGCACGCCTAACGGCAAAAAAATCGCGGCAGAAAAAGCGGGTGTCGCGGTGGACGAGCGTGGATTTATAAGTGTCGATAAATATCTCCAGACCAATGTGCCGCATATTTTTGCGATTGGCGATATTGTCGGCCAACCCATGCTCGCGCACAAAGCGAGTCATGAAGGCCACGCCGCCGCCGAAGTCATCGCCGGGCACAAACACGAATTCGCGCCGCTCGCAATTCCATCCATTGCTTACACAAATCCTGAAATTGCTTGGGTAGGATTGACCGAAAAAGAAGCGAAACAAAAAGGCATCAACTACAAAACTGCCGTTTATCCATGGACAGCAAGTGGTCGCGCATTAAGCTCAGATCGCAGCGAAGGTAAAACAAAATTAATTTATGACCCAGTTACAGATCGTTTGCTTGGCGCAGGTCTTGTGGGCGTTCACGCAGGGGAATTACTCGGTGAACTCACACTCGCATTAGAATTTAACGCGAGCGTTGAAGATATAGCGCTAACCATTCATGCACATCCCACCTTGCACGAAAGTGTTGGACTTGCGGCAGAATTAGCGGGTGGGACTATTACAGATTTACCGAATCCCGCCGCAAAGAAATAAAAATCGATAAATTAAAAGGCCGATAAGCAAATACTTATCGGCCTTTTTTATTTTTTTCAAAACTATTTGATAAACTTTATTTAAAAAATATTAAATCACCATCACACCATCGGCTTCGATGAGCGACGCGCGTGGAAGTTGATTAATACCAATAGCTGCGCGAGCTGGAAATGGCGCGGTGAAATATTGACCCATCACTTCATTAACTACTGGAAAGTTTGCCAAATCGGTGAGGTAGATATTCAATTTCACGATATCTTTTAGGCCACCACCCGCCGCCTCACAGACTGCGCGAAGATTTTTAAAAACCTGATGCGCTTGCGCTGCAAAATCTCCGTCGACCAATTGCATAGAAATTGGATCTAATGGAATCTGGCCCGACAAATACACAGTGTTATTTACTTTAACCGCCTGTGAGTAGGTGCCTATGGCTGCCGGGGCGTTGTCGCTGTGAATAATGGCTTTATTAGTCATGGTAAATCCTTAAACTGTCGAATCTGCAATAAATATGGCATTGAAAACTGGAAGGGTCGAGTATAGAGAAGCTCAGAGCTTGCGGCTAGCGTTTATAAACCAACAAAACCTTACCCAAAACCACTGCGCGACCTGCCGATAAACGATATTATAGCCGCCGATTCCATCGACAGCGTTCAGATTGCGTTCATTGACCGCCTCCTATAGTTTCCCTGAAATGTATAGCTCCCTGCCGATTCAATTCTGCTTCATAAGTTTTTAACAGGATTATCATGACTTACGCAAAACGCCTAGCCGCTCCTTTTCTTTCTATAGGATTATTATCTTCTTGCATCGCAGCCTACGCTGACGATAAGTCCTCTGTGTTTTACAGTAACTTCGATAATGAGTCGTCCAAATGGGCATTGATGTACGGTGCCGAGATCGAAGCTGGCCAAGCGCATTCTGCAGATAAATCTATCAAGATTGAAAACGAAGCATCGCTTCGCAGTAAAACCATGGTTGCTGAAGCGGGCACTATGGAGATCTGGTTACGCACCTCTACACCTGTCACCAATTACAAAATTAAAGTTTTGGTGAATACCTCACTCAGTAACGATGCAGGTTGGGTTCAAGCCGGTGTGCTTGAAGGCACCAACAACGACACCGAATACCACGCTAAACGCGTATCGGTTGATGATCCAGGCAAAAAATATTTGCGTCTCGATGTAGAGAGTGTTGGCGGTACATTAAATATCGACGACATTTCTATCGATAGAATTTTGCTAAGTACTGCACTGCAAAAAAATCAGCAGCAAGTGTTTGATGAAGTCATGGGCAAATTACGTGATGACCAAAGTTATCAAGTACAAACTGACGCATTAAAAAAACTTGGCGAAAATTACACCTCACAAATTGAAACTCAACGTCAATACATTGAATATTCCAACGGAATTTATTCAACGATTTCGCTAGTACTTGCTACTTCCGAGCGCAGCAAAATGGCGAACCCTTTGGGTTATGCAACCTTTAAACATGTTATTGATGACGTGAAAAAAGTGTCATCGCCAATTCAAAAAACGCGTTTGGATTCGCTGATTCGCCCCTTTGGTGATATTGCTACTGCATCGCTCAACGTTGTAACTGCCGGCGCATTTACTGCATTTGCGGAACCCTTTAAATCAATCGTTGCAACCACCTTTGAAAAATCATCTTACGAGAATGCTGGCGTAAGCAAAGATGCACAAAAATTTGCTGAAAAAAATGGCTTAAATACTTATCAAACCGCTGAGAAATTTTTAGGTGAAATTGAAAAAGAATTAGCAAAAGCGAATGGTTTGGATAAAGATCTGGCAGACATTCAATCCGATGTAGATAGATTCCGTAAAGATTTAAGCAAACATTTAAAAGATTATCTAATTTACGGCGGCCAGGATAAGCAATCTGAAAATTTTAATCGCGTAATGAGTAAAGATGATCAGATTCGCGCTGCCGCACTGAAATCTATCAATGAAGGTTTTGCTAAACAAGCAGAAGCGGTGCAAACACGCTCAACATCCAACGCGCAATTGGTGCAATTTATGTTGCGTGCAAATAGCAATATTGATGAGTTGCAAGAATACAAAGAGCGCTTTAATCAAATTACATCCGCGATGATTACTTTTTACGATAAATTTGATAAATCTATCGCGCCAGATCAAAACCCCTTTACCAATGCAGATGACCGCAAAGCGTGGGAAATGCACGCAACTAAAACACGTAATTATATTCAGCAATCGAAAGAAGCGTTTAAGAAAGCTTATTTGTAATTGTCGATGTAAAACGAAAAGGCCTGCAGAAATGCAGGCCTTTTTTATTCATGCCAAACCGAAAGTCGTCATCCCCGCAGGGGATCCAGAGGCTGGCGATCCAGTTAATTTTATTAGTTCTTAGCCCGATGAATCCTAATCACAAAACTCATCAAGCGAATTCTTCGCAAAATATTCGCGAGGTGAACGCGGTTTTGTACACCGATTGATAAATTAATGATGCTGTTGTGGGCATCGCGTTCTTGCACGTTGATGTGTTCAATACTGCCCGCTTCTTCGTTAATTCGGTTGGCGATGGTGGCGATTACACCGCGCTCAGTTTTTACTTCCACACGCACATCCACCAAAAATTCACCGTTCACATTCGGCGCCCAATTGACCTGACTTATTTTTTCCGGACTATTGCGTAAGTCGGCAATATTGCGGCATGTGTCCTGGTGAATTACCAAACCTTTTCCAGAGCTAATGTGGCCAATAATCGGATCGCCAGGAATAGGGCGGCAGCAGCGCGCGAAGCTAATCATCATGCCTTCGGCGGAATCAATTGTGATGGGAGCATTAGTGCTCGTGCGCACCTTCGTATCTGTGTCTGGTTTTAGCAATTTTGCGACAGAAGAAGCAACGCGATTACCAAGACCGATTTCTTCTAGCAGCGCGTCAAGGGAGTCTACTTTGGCATCGGCCAATAATTTTTGATGTTGCTCGTCAGAGAGATTGTCTAAGTTGATCTGGACATCATTAAAGGCTTTGCTCAGTAAACGACGACCCAACGCGATTGACTGATGATGGCGCTGGCTTTTCAAAAAATGGCGAATGGCGCTACGTGCTTTTCCAGATACGGCGAAATTTAACCAATTTGGATTTGGCTGTGCGCCTTGCGCGGTCATGATCGTAATCTTCTGACCGCTCAATAATGGCTGCGACAAAGGTGCGAGGCGCCCGTTAATCCGGCACGCGACACATGCGTTACCTACATCGGTATGTACCGCGTAGGCAAAATCAACAGCAGTTGCACCAGTAGGTAATTCTACAATTTTGCCCTTGGGCGTGAACACGTAGACTTCGTCCGGGAAAAGGTCGATCTTTACGTTTTCGATAAATTCGAGTGAATCGCCCGCCCGCTTTTGCATTTCCAACAAGCCTTGCACCCACTGACGTGCGCGGTTGTGGCTGATATTGACCGTATCACTGCTATTAGATTTGTAGAGGAAATGCGCGGCAATGCCGCTATTGGCCATTTCATCCATTTCTTTGGTGCGGATTTGTACTTCAATCGGCACACCGTGCATACCCACTAAAACGGTGTGCAACGACTGGTAGCCGTTTGCCTTTGGAATCGCGATGTAATCTTTAAATTCGCCCGCCACAGGTTTGTAGAGGTTGTGCACTACGCCCAGTGCGCGATAGCAAGTGTCCACACTATCAACAATAATGCGGAAGGCGTAAACGTCCATAATTTCTTTGAAAAACTTCTTCTTTGTACGCATCTTCTCGTAAATACTGAAAAGATGTTTTTCGCGGCCAATTACTATCGCCGTCAAATTTTCGCTGGTTAAGCGCTTTTCCAATGCCGCCTGGATTTGTTCAACTAATTCCTTACGGTTTCCGCGCGCACTTTTCAGGGCAGCCTGTAAGCGAGTGGCGCGCAGCGGGTACATTGAATAAAACCCGCGATCTTCCAACTCCAATCGTAAATCGTTCATACCTAAGCGATGGGCGATGGGCGCGTATATTTCCAGGGTTTCTTTAGCGATGCGGCGTTTTTTCTCCGGCGGCATGGCACCGAGGGTGCGCATGTTGTGCAAACGGTCGGCAAGTTTTACCAGAATAACGCGTAAGTCATTGGCCATGGCGAGGGCCATTTTCTGGAAGTTCTCAGCCTGCTTTTCTGCGTGAGATTCGAATTCAATTTGGGTCAGCTTGCTAACGCCATCTACCAAATCTGCTACTGAATCGCCAAATTGCTTGGCGATGGCTTTTTTGCTGATGCCGGTATCTTCAATAACATCGTGCAACATGGCCGCCATCAGGCTTTGGTGGTCCATATGCATGGTCGCCAGGATATCGGCAACCGCTAGGGGATGAGTGATATAGGCTTCGCCACTGCGGCGCTTTTGACCATCGTGAGCTTGTTCAGCATAGAAATATGCGCGCTTCACCAAATTAATTTGGGGAGCCTCCAGATAAGACGAAAGCCGATGGCTTAAGGCTTCAATGGTTTGCAATGCTGTACTCCGAACAATGATTGATTAAAAACGTGATCTCGCTTATTAAGCCGTTCATTCCTTATCCCTTATAGGAGAAGGAGCTGGAACAAGTGCCACTCACTTAAGACGTAACTAAGCCAGAGTGTACCGCCAAATACTGAACAAAAGGTGAATTTTAGGCAACAAAAAACCCGCTAAATCAAAGACTCAGCGGGTTTTTTGTATTTATCGACTCGCGATTAGATATCGTTGTCGTAAACGCGTTCTGGTTTTGGCTGTGGCAAGGTTTCTTTTTCCAACAGAATACTTGCGTCGATAAAGCCTTCTTCAATTTCACGCAAAGCGATAACGGTTGGTTTATCGTTTTCTGGCGCTACGTGTGGCTCTTTACCACCAATCGCCAATTGGCGTGCGCGACGGCTGCTAACCATAACCAATTCAAAACGGTTATCAACGTGATTTAAACAATCTTCAACGGTAATACGTGCCATAACTTTGTACTCAGCAAAAACGCGGCGAGTGCCGCCTTAAAAAAGTGGGCGCATTATGCGCTAGATCCCGTAAAACTGCCAAGAGGCGCTTATAAAATAACCGCCATATGCGGCTATTAAGCCAACAATTCCTGAATCAATGACGTGTGCTTTTGCACTTGGCGCGCCAAACGTAAATGCTGGCTGGTGAGCAAGGCTTGGAACTGCGCGAGTGCGGTGGTGAAATCATCGTTAATGATCAAATAATCCGCTTCCACATAATGGGACATCTCGCTGAGCGCTTCCGCCATACGCGCGTCAATTACACTAGCGGGATCGGTGCCGCGGCCGGTTAAACGTTGACGCAAACATGCAAGCGATGGCGGTAGGATAAATAAACTTACCGTATCCATAAGTTGGCGAACCTGTTTTGCGCCCTGCCAATCAATTTCCAAAATCACATCAATACCCTGCGCTAGAGTCTCTTCTACCCATTGTTGTGAGGTGCCGTAAAGGTTGCTAAACACTCGTGCATGTTCCAAAAATGCTGATTTTTCAATCATGCTTTCAAAGGTTGCGTGATCCACAAAATGATAGTTAATGCCATTTACTTCGCCGGGGCGTATAGGACGAGTAGTGTGGGAAACGGAAACGCAAACTTCGGGATTAGACTTAACCAGCGCAGACACCAAACTTGTTTTACCTGCGCCGGAGGGTGCAGAAACTGTGTAGAGCGTGCCGAGGTTAGCCATGTTCGAACCCTGTAACAAAATAAAATAAGCCGCATAAAGCGGCTAATTTAAAAAATGATAGTAGAAAGGAATTATGGCACAGGTTTTCCAAGCCTTCCGAACAATTTAGCCCTTTGCAAGACTGGAGTTTGTGGCATAGTAGCCAGCAAATTCTGCACAGATGCCCAAGATGCTGCAACAACTTTTATCCGTCACACAAACTGCTGAGCGACTCCGTGTGCGCCCTGAGTACGTGCGTGAGCTGGTGAAAAAAAAACGGCTTACCTTTATCCACGGTGAACAACTAGACGCCTTGCAAGTAGAAAAACTCGCCAAACTGATGGATAAACTGCGCAACAATGGAATCGCAACCTTGGTTCAAATTATTGATGAAAAAGGCGATCTGGATTCTGATTAGTTATCCCTTAACCACCTCACGAAAATTATAAGAGTCTGGCCCATTCGCATCTCTCCGTTCGCGCTCAGATTGAACGGAAAGATAACAGGTAAGATGAATTGGTTAATCGTCCTGTCTAACTAACTGCCGGATAATCCGTATAACCCACCGCCGTTGCACCATAAACAGTGTCCCAATTTACTTCTGCCAAAGGCAGTGCTTTCTTGAATCGAATTAACAAATCCGGATTGGAAATATAATTCGAACCAAAAGCCACCGCTGTAGCACCGCCTTCCGCAATTAACGCTTCTGCTGACGCTTGAGTAAACTTCTCGTTGACAATATAAGCGCCACCAAAGGCCGCTTTGATTTGCTCCCCGATGGAATCATCGCCCCGATACTCACGCGCGCAAATAAACGCGATTTTCCGCTTACCCAACTCACTCGCCAAATAAGTAAACAAAGCCACTGGATCAGAGTCGCCTATGGTGTGTGAATCGCCACGCGGCGCTATGTGATAGCCAACGCGACCAGCGCCCCATACGGAAATAACTGCATCGGTAACCTCCAACGCTAAACGCGCGCGATTTTCAATGCTGCCACCGTATTCATCGGTGCGATGGTTAGTACTGTCTTGTAAAAATTGATCTAGCAAATAACCATTGGCACCGTGGATTTCAACTCCATCAAAACCAGCCGCCTTGGCATTTTCAGCACCTTTTCGGAAGGCTTCAACAATGCCGGGAATTTCGTTTGTCTCAAGCGCACGCGGCGTAACATACGGTCTTTCCGGGCGAACCAGACTTACATGGCCGCCAGCCGCAATCGCGCTTGGCGCTACCGGTAACTGTCCGTCCAAAAAGATGGGGTCAGAGATGCGCCCCACATGCCAAAGCTGCAACACAATTTTTCCACCTTTCGCATGCACCGCGCTGGTGGTTTTCTTCCAGCCTTCGACTTGTTCGTCCGACCAGATGCCCGGCGTGCGCGCATAGCCAACACCCTGAGGCGTTACCGCAGTTGCTTCGGAAATAATCAGGCCTGCATTCGCGCGCTGCGAGTAATAAGTGGCGATCAAATCATTGGGGACACGATTGTCTGCACCTGTGCCGCGCGAGCGCGTTAAGGGTGCCATTACTACGCGATTCGCCAACTCCAAATCGCCAATTCTTACAGGTTCAAATAACAAAGACATAAAACCACCTCAGGGAAAATAATTATTAGGCGCCAAATGATCGCCGCAGCGAAAAATTAATGAGGTGAGCGGAAGGGAACTTCAAGACGCACCCTGCAAAAGATTACAAATATCATGTGGGTTAAACCTGAAGTTGAAATAACCATTAAAAATGAAAAAAGCGGCAAAACAAGCTCAATGTTTAATCACTCCGGCCGTTAACCTAAACGACTAAAGCCAAAAAGTTAACTAACCAAAAGAGTGACGCCCATGATTATTGCCAATGCGCAAATCGCTATGACTGCCAGCCACGCCTATCGCGAGGAACACCAGGCGACGGAGAAATTGGATTTCTGGTTAACGCCCAAAGGTGTCGATAATATCTCTGAGGAAACGACTAAACCCCCGAGTAAGAAGGCGCAAGTTATCATTTCGCCGCAGGGGTTTTCGCTGGCTGAATTGCGCAGCAAGGGCCAAAGCCTGAATTTGCGCAGCCCTATGGATTCGCGCTCGCGGGTTAATCTCATCATTCTTCAGCAGCTTTACGAAACTATTACCGGGCGGCGAATGGACATGATTGATCCCTCGGCCGTTCCAGCGCAATCATCGGTCGACAGTACTATTGATAATTCGCAGACCCTGGAGGTCAATGCGATACCTCCATCAGTAGCAAAGCCCGTCGTCGCCCAAACCCAAGGTTACGGCATGACCTACCAACATCAGGAACGTTATCAGGAAACGGAAAAACTGCAGTTCTCAACCGAAGGAATAATTCGCACGCAGGATGGAAGAGAGTTTGCGTTCTCGGCATCACTCTCTATGAGCCGCGAGTATATTGAAGAGTCTAATCTGATCGTGCGTGCAGGCGATGCAAAAAAAATCGATCCGCTTGTAATCAATTTCGATGGCAAAGGAGCCCAACTTAACCAAACCCGTTTTGTCTTTGATCTCGACAGCGACGGCACTGAAGAGCAACTTGCAAGCTTGCATTCCGGCAGTGGTTTTCTAGCACTGGACCGCAATGGAGATGGAATCATTAATGACGGCAGCGAGTTATTTGGTCCTAATACCGGTAAAGGTTTTTTAGAACTCGCACAATTTGACGAAGATGGAAATCATTTCATCGACGAAGCCGACAGCATTTACAACAAATTACGTATTTGGAGCTTTAATGAGGACGGCTCGCAGCAACTGGTCGTGTTGGGCGATAAAAAAATCGGGGCGATTTTTCTCGGCCATTTATCAACACCCTTTCAATTGAAAAATGACGCCAACCGATCACTGGGGGAGGTCACCAATACCGGCATCTACCTTTCTGAAAATGGCGACATCGGCATGGTGCAGGAAATTAATTTGACGGTGTAGAAATTACGCTTCGAACGTTTGTACAAGATCCATGCGTTTTATCGGCGGGAAGACAGCGCGGCAATTCCACTCAATCGATTTCTATATAAGTCTCTGTCCTCCAAATCTCAAGCTTGAAAGACAGTGTTCTTATCACCTCAACATCTGCTGAGATTATTTCGAGTAATAGCTTAAATATTTTTTGGCATAGCTCGCCAATTTTTTATCGGCAGCGCCAATACTCACTTTTTCAACGGTGCCTTTGTATTCAAGTTGACGACTGCCGGCAAGGGCCTTTGCTAACCAGGCTACGGCGTCCAGACGTTCATCATCTAAATGGTTTTTGTAATTGCGTTCAATAGCAGTATTTAACGCGGCCAAAGCTTCGGGTGAATAATTCGATTCATTGTGGACACGTTTAGCGCCCAGGCGCATCAATTCTGTGTCATCGCTATTGATCATGTTAACGATACGTTGATTGATCGTGGGATGAGTATTTTCCGGCCAAGGCTTGGGCGCAATAATTGGATTATATTTGGCATACGCCGGTAATTGGCTGAGCGCTTGTTCTCCGTATTTTTTTAGCTTTTTGTCGCGTGCCTCGGCAATAATTTTTTGAATACTAGGGCGATACTTTTCGTTGCCAGAATAGCCCAGCGCTTTCACTAGATAGGACTCGAAATTGACGGTGACTTTATCATTAGATTGCGGCAAGGTTTTGAGCGCAAGCACTTCCACCAAATCAAACAACTTCGGCGAGGATAGACCCGCCCATTCCAAAGCTTCAGCGGCCTTTTCCTGTTCAACCTGGGTACCGGACTGGAAAATTTTCACGAAATCGTCAGGAGTTTGCGGCTCAGCATAGACGGTACATGCGGCGACTAACCCGAGCACAAATAATGCAGGACGAGCAACGGCCTTTAGGGTTGAACGACAGTTTGAAAACAACATGTGTAGCTCCTTTTTTAGTTAAAAATAAACCCGATACCGTATCGGCTAATTGATCCTCGGTACGGGGTTAAACTCTCTATTTTTACGACTGCCAACGCTTGAAAATAAGTGACGTATTGATTCCGCCGAAAGCAAAATTATTGCTCATAATAATATTCGTGTGCAGCTCTCGTCCGCTGCCAAAGATGTAATCCAAGGGTGCGCAGCGTTCGTCAACCTTGTCTAGATTGGCGGTCCCATGAAACCAGTTGTCGTGCATCATCTGAATGCTGGTCCAAGCCTCTAATGCGCCGCAGGCACCGAGGGTATGGCCGGTAAAACTCTTGAAAGCGCTGATCGGTGTACTAGAGCCAAAAATTGCGTGAGTTGCCTGACTCTCGGCAATGTCGCCGCGTTCAGTAGCCGTGCCATGGGCACTAATATAGTCGATGGCATCTGGCGTTAAATCGGCATCTGCAAGCGCCATTTGCATGGCAATTTTCATTGTTTCAGATTGCGGCTGAGTAACATGCGCGCCATCAGAATTGGTGCCAAAGCCAATCAATTCCGCATAGATACGTGCACCGCGAGCCTGAGCGTGCTCCAGCTCTTCCAGAATTAGTGTGCCTGCGCCTTCGCCAATCACCAATCCGTCACGGTCGCTATCGAAGGGACGCGGCGATGTATGAGGCGCATCATTGCGGGTACTGGTCGCGAACAAGGTATCGAACACAGCGGCTTCAGTAGGACAAAGTTCTTCTGCACCCCCTGCAACCATCAACTTTTGTTTGCCATATTTGATCGCTTCATAAGCGTAGCCGATCCCCATGCTTCCAGATGTACAGGCGCTGGATGTAGGGATCACCCGGCCTTTCAGCTGGAAAAATACGCCGATGTTCACTGCCGCTGTGTGACTCATCATTTTGAGGTAGGAATTGGCGTTGATCCCACTGGCATCGTTTTGTAACAGCATGTAACCGAAGTCGGCGATAGCATCCGGGCTACCGGCGGATGAGCCGTAACTCACCCCCATGCGGCCATCCTGTATGCTCGCATCGCCTAATAAACCGGCATCTTCCAATGCTCGTTCGGTAGCGACTGTAGCCATAAGCGCAACCCGGCCCATGCTGCGCGTGAGTTTGCGATTAAAGTGAGCTGGTTTTTCAAAGTCCACAACGGGTGCAGCGAGCCGCGTATTAAAATCGCTGAATCTGTCCCACTCCTCCATGTAGCGGATACCGGTTTTACCTGCCCGCAAATTAGTTTTGATTTCTTCCCAAGTGGACCCTATAGGCGATATTCCCGCCATGCCGGTGACTACTACACGTTTCATTAACACAGGCCTCCATTGACCGAAATCACTTGACGGGTGACATAGGCCGCGTCGGAGCTCATTAAAAATTTAACCAGCGCTGCTACTTCTTCCGGCTTGCCAAGACGGCGTGCGGGAATGAGTTTCAACGCTTCTTCGAGGGGTACATCGCCCACCATATCAGTGTCGATCAACCCCGGCGCTACACAGTTAACGGTGATATCGCGCTTTGCCAATTCGATCGCGAGAGATTTGCTGGCGGCGATAATTCCGGCCTTGGCGGCAGCGTAGTTTGCTTGCCCACGGTTGCCAATCAAGCCCGATACCGACGCAAGCGTGACGATACGCCCGGGTTTGCGGCGGCGCACCATAGGCATAATCAGCGGATTTAGCACATTGTAAAAACTGTCCAGATTTGTATGTATAACGCTGTCCCACTCTTCGCCAGTCATGGCGGGGAATGCATTGTCGCGAGCGATGCCAGCGTTGCAGACAACGCCGTAATAAGCGCCATTGGCTTCAACATCGGCTTCCAGAACAGCC
>Ga0247741_1001290_pt1 | contig 13929 bp, 6 predicted proteins | sample UWRJL213509R2_FD_180945 | JGI IMG/M metagenome (GOLD analysis project Ga0247741, IMG submission 180945) | Plant litter microbial communities from Arlington Agricultural Research Station in Wisconsin, United States - UWRJ-L213-509R-2 | ecosystem: Environmental > Terrestrial > Plant litter >... | reverse complement strand
CATGGCGATTTTATTGAGGCTGCGGTTAAGGGGGAACGTGAAGGCGCACGAGCCTTAAGTTTTCAATATGTGCATGCAAATGTTAAATCAAAAATAGACGCGCTGACTTGGGCGATGATTGCAAATGCAATTGCAGAAAATCATTATTATCTTTATATCTGCTTCGATGATAAATCCATATCATGCAGCGAAAGCACGTTTAAGGTCGCAAGCGTACAAGCACAAACGGTTATACATGATTATGGATTTTCGTTAAAAAGTAAAAATTAAAAGTATTTTATCGCGAGCGAGACAGTTACGAAAATTACGAAGGCTTTTTGCAGAGTTAATGGGAGCAAACGCTGCTCCCGTTAATGGATAAAAAATATGAATCAACTTTTTTTGCTGAAGATTTTTTTCAGGAACGCACCCGCTGCAACAACACCGATAAGAATAATTTTTTTGAAGGCGAGTAAGAATACGCCGAGTTTCGCAAATAGCCCCAGCTTTGCTGCTACGCCACCAGCAACTAACGCTGCCAAACCATATTCTGCAGTGTGATCGACTTTGCTGTCGAAATCCGCATAGCGGTTGCCATCGGTAAATTCGGTAACCGCTAAAATTGAAGGCATTTCGTTTTTAATTTGCGATATTTGTTGCATGCTCGCCACCGCATTTAATACCAGCACACCTTTTCTACCGAGCACGCGAATATTGTAATTCAACGAATTAACGCCGCCTTTATCGGTGGAATATTCTTTCGCCCAAAAAAGTTTGCGCGTTTGTTTGTCGTAACTGGGTTGCTCGGCCCAGCCGACTAAATGCATGGCGGCGTAACCTTGTTTAACGCGTTCTTTATTTTCCTCTTCGCTGGCTTTTTTCAAATCTTCGAGCATGGCGGTGTAATCAATTTTATCGGCATCTTCGTCTTTAACGTGGCCGTCTTCATCGTAACTGATCACTACGCCCCAACCGGCTTCAGACAGCGGGCTGGTTTCGGTAGGAATAATCATGCCCAGAGTTTTGTTGCCTGGTGGGTTGCCCCAGCCTTCCACTAATAATTTTTCAGAATCATCTGGCGATAGGTAACGAAAATTTGCGGGCAAATCCAGGGTGGCGATGTCGTTGGGTAATTTGATTTTTCCAGTTTGGAATTTTAACGATGCTAAAAATTTTTCAGCATTATTTTGCGATGAATCCGCTGCAGTTGGCGCTGCGCTGGTAGCTTCAGTTTGCGGTAATTGATCGGTGGATTGAGCAAGGCTGTTAAGCGAAACAAGAGTGAAGAGCGCGAAGGCAAAAGGCTTGAACATAAAAAGTCCCTGTTGTTAATAATTACTGTCTTGGTGATTTTAAAATGGGTGTTTAATGAGCGGATTGATTCTAGATCTTTTGTAATTTAGGCGCCACTTTATTTGTGCGGATTTTTACGGTGGGTAGAAAGAAGCGGAATGCGAGGTTTTAAAAAACACATTTATATCAGTAGCTAAGTCGCTGATATAAATGTGAAGGTGAAATTTAAAAGTTATGAAGTTTGTTTTACAAAGATTTTAAGAAGCTGAGCAATGCATCTTTATCGGCTTGCGTGCGGGCCGCAAATGCTTTGCGTGCATTGGCAGCTTCGCCATCGTGCCAGAGGATCGCGTCGGTCAGGTTTTTCGCACGGCCATCGTGCAAATAAGCTTCGCGATTTCCACTCACGCTTGCGGTTAAACCAATTCCCCACAAAGGTGCTGTACGCCATTGCGCGCCAGTAGCTTCGCCTTCACCCAAATTGTCCGCCAGGCCTGGGCCCATATCGTGCAATAAGAGGTCGGTAAATGGATGAATAGTTTGGCTACGCAATTCTGCGAAAGGTGCATATGCGCTGGTTTTCAAGGTCGCTTTATGGCAACTGGTGCAACCAGTTTCACCAAACACCACTTCACCGCGCAGGGCTTGGGCATCGTCCAGATTGCGACGTGCGGGTACGCCGAGCGTGGCGATATAGCGAACCATATGATCGAGATCGGTATTGTTTAGCTCGTTGCCGGTTTCACAATCCGCCTGACCAGAACCGCAGTCCAGTTTTGGATATACAGTCGTGGTCACGCCCATCTCAACATTGAGCGCCAATGCTATTTGGTGCTTCAGTGATGCAGTTGCCGCTTTCCAGCCAAAGCGACCCAAACGTGTTTGACCGGTAACAGGATCAATCACCTTTGCCGCGCGGCCCGCAATTCCGGCCCCGTTGTTGGCGGCAGCTATAGCCAAAATATCCGCTTCAGGCACAGCTTCTAATAATCCCAAACCGACAAATGCCGGGCTATTACGCACGGAGAAGTAGGTGGGCGCGGTGCCATTTACAAAGTTGTATTTGGGTTTGGTCAGGCTGTTGACTGAGCCATCGGCATAATTTGGTGCAGCTACAAAACCGGTCAATTGCGTTTGCGCTTCACCAACGCCTGACCCGCCTGTGGTACTGAAGGGTTGCAGTGAGCTGCCAAATAAGGTGTGAACTGCACCGGCAGTATTGCTGCCGATTTTCACGGCTTGGTTGTTGATGGTTATACCAATTCCACGGGGAATCGAGCGGCCATTATTGAAGTGACAGCCAACGCAACTTGCATTGTAGAAGCGCGGGCCGACTTTGTTTTTCATGGCTTCAAAGGGCTCGTTGGATTGCACATCATTCGGGAAGTTGGGATTTTGTGGCAATTCACTGTGAATACCGGTTTGCATATCCGTATGTACTAAACGACGTCCCAACATAAATAATTCCGCGTTACCACCGCTGGCAACTACATTGCCGCCGCCCATGTTGCCCGCCAGTTGTTTGAAGGCTTGCCAGGGCTCGCGTGAATAGTTGTAGGGTAAGGTTGTGCGTCCGCCCAGCCAGCCATTTTGTGCGAGCGGGAATGAGTCATAGATCGTGGGGCAGGTCGGTTCATTATTGGAAGTCGGATTGCACTTCAGAATATTGCCGTTGCCATCCGTATCCAATGTAGGTTTACCAACCCAGGGCACAATGCCATTGGCTTGATCGCCTTTGCCGCCGCCGACCATATACAAAATGACGGTGCCGTAATAATTATTGCGGCTGCCAGCCGGGTGAACACTTTGGCTGTCGAGGAATTGGGCGATTTCCATTTCAATGCGGTCGCCAATTTTTAACGGGCGCTGCGGCTGGTTATTGGTACGTTTCCAGTAATCGCGCAACACAGGATTGTTTTGGGTGAGCGACAATTTGAAATGATTCACTTCGCCGGGAACAAGCGTAACGCCAGTGTTGTTCATGTATTCCGCCACAGTACCTACGCCGTAAAAGAAGAAGCGGGTACCGGTACTTTCCATGGGCACCTGGCTGTACATATCCAGGTCAATATAGGTGCCGCCTTTGGCGATATAGTCTTTGATAACGATGGTAACAGTGCGATCCAACCAGTAATGCGGCAGGTAATGATCGTAACCGCTGCCTTGTTCCATCGCGCGCAAAAAGCCGGTTTCATCGGTAAATGCGGGCGGCGCTTCGGTTCTAACTTCGCGTGCGTGACGGTCGCGGCTGCGATCTGAGAAAGTGGTTTCAACGCGATCGGCATACTCGACAACGCTCTCTGGTTCCAGAATAGTTTTGTTGTCGAACAGCGGAACGATATTGCCTAAGGCAACCGAACTGGCAGAGGATGATGAAGCACTGGAAACCGGCGTACTGCTAGCGGTGCCTCCCGTTCCGTAGACTTTCAATTCAAAAATCGAGTAGCCCCAATTGTTGCCCACGCTGCGCGCCGTACCGTAAATGCGCACATAACGATAGCTTCCGCTAACGGCATTGGTGTCGGTACGCGCACCGAAAGTACCGCCGGTTTTACTGGCGAGATTGGTCCAGTTGGTATTGTCATTGGAACCTTGCACTTGATAGCTGGCAGCATTCGCCGCTTCCCAATCAATCACCACACTGGTTAAGGTTTTGGCTGCGCCGAGGTCAACACTAAGCCAGGATGGATCGGTATTAATTGCAGATTCCCAGCGTGAACCCGCGTTGCCATCCACCGCATTACCGGCCGCTTGCACCGCCATGCTGGCGACTGCCGTTCTGCCCAAGGCCAAATTAGTTACGCCCGTAACTGTACTTGACGCTGCGCTGCTCACTGCGGGCGACGAGCTTGAGCTGCTATTAAAAGCTGTTCCGCCATAGACTTTAAGCGACCAGACCGAATAACCATATTGGCTAGTGCGTGCCGTGCCATAAATTCGCACATAGCGATAACTGCCGGTCACCGCAACTGTATCGGTACGATTACCAAATGTACCGCTAGTTTTGGTGGCGAGCGTATTCCAGGTGGTGCCATTGGTCGATCCCTGAACTTGATAAGTGGCTGCATTCGCCGCTTCCCAATCAATCACAACACTGGTGAGTGCATATTGAACACCCAGATCGACGCTGATCCACGAAGGGTCTGTCGCTACGGCAGATTCCCATCGCGTTCCGCCATTACCATCGACAGCATTAGCAGCGGGCTGGGTTTGTGTGCTGGCACTGGTGACTTTATTTAATGCGAGATCAACCTGCGCATAAAGGTTTTGGCTGCTCAGCAATAGCACCGAACAGAGCAGATAAAAACACCGCTGTTTGAAACTGTTTAACATGTTTACCTCGAAGGTTCGCTGAGTTCACTAAGGTAAACCATCATTATTGTTATTGATAAGTATCCAGTTTAGGCACAGGCAAAAACTGGCGAATCTTATATGGTCAACCTGGAGAACGTGAGTTAAGGATTTGTGCTTATCTGGGTTCAGTTGTGCGGACCGATAAGCAATCGTTATTGTTAGAAAAATTAAAAGCGCTAACTGACTGCGCCCATAAAATCATTACACGCTGAGAGGTTATTTCTATCCCACTAACCCGTGAGCGACTTAGGTGGGATGGTTTTAAGTGGGAAACTGGCAGGAAAAGTAAAATCTTGCGCCAATAATCACGCTGGCAAAAACTTCGCGTGATTAAAGGCGATATAGAACTGAATTGTTACCAGGTTTTTACGCTTGCGGTGGAGCCGGTTTTAACGACATCCATTTTGATATTGGCGTTGATAATTTGTACGCGATAATTAAGTGTGCCCGCGAGCGGTGTGCCGGTGATTACTAAATCATAAGCTCCAACAGCGAGTGGAATTGAATAAGCCCCGGTTGAATAAACCGGATAGGACTTTCCATTGGTCGTGATAGTAACGCCCGATAAGCCTTCTCCCACATCATAAAACTGGTTGTTATTTGAGTCTGCGTAAACGACGCCAGTTAAAAAATAACTGTTCCCGGATTTAGCAAAATCTTCTGTTAGCATGGACGATAAATAATTTTTCCCGTCCGTCATAAAATAACCCTGCTTTTGACCAACGCCCAACTCGCGAAAACTGGTACCCAATATATTTACCCTGTGCCCTGGAGATTTAAATAATCCCTCATGATGAGTTAAAGCGTAGCTCGTCAAATTAATGGTCGACGCGGTTGTTCCTGCCCAGGCGATATTTTCGCCATTGCTCCATGAACCGGTAAAACTATAACCCGCCGCGATCATACGGTCAGAGGGAGAATTATTGTTAGCTCCAGTGTGGGAAAAAACATCGGAGTCCAGCATCCATTGCGAATGTGCTCGTGCTGCATCGGTCAACAATAAGTTGAGCGCAAGGGGAGGTTTTTTATCGGCAGTAATTTGCGTGCCGGTAATGCCATCATTCAAGCCAATGCCATAACGCGTCGCCTCTGCTGAGGGGTCAAACCGCGCGCGGTTAATTAATTCAATCACCAATACTTCTTGCGGAGTAGGTTGCTTGGCAATGTCATCCGCAGATGGGGTTGCAATAACTTCGGCACTGGCTGTACTTTCATCTGAATCTTTAACCGCCGTTACCACAAAATAATACAACTTATTATTTTGTAGGCCCGTTATGTTGTAAGGCGACGTAGCATTTTGAATGCGAGTTCCATTTTGAAAGACATTAATATTCTGCGGCAAAATATTTGGGTCGGTCGCGTAAAAAATATTATAGGAAGTTGCGCCAACTACTGGGTCCCAACTTAACGCCACCGCTGCATTGCTAGCTACAGCATTGATATTTTGCGGCGCCGCAACATTTTGATTTGATGGAGCGCTGCTTGAGGAAGTTACGGCGCTTGCAGCAGCGCTGCTGGAGCTGGAAGACGTTGTAGGAACCGGAGAGGGAGAGTTATTTCCCGAATCGCCACCGCCACCACCGCATGCCGTTAGCGAGGCGATACCTATTGCGAAGATAAGTTGCTGAAGTCGTAACAACATAACTATAACCCTCATGTAAAATTGTAGATTACATGAGGCGAAATTAAATATCTGTGCGCTTGCTAGCTTATTTATTGCAGGTTTGTTAGTTATTCAGTTTATTAAATTTATATGCAGCTAAAAATAAAAATCCTCGAACCATAAATGTTCTGAGGATTTTTTGTTGTAAGAAAAAATTTATTTATAAATTATTTTTCCGTCGGACGGAGGATTTGGTTGACTCACTAAAGGCACCTTGCAACCAATACGTTTGTTGGCAATAACAACATCGTCATAATCAATCGTTTGCGCTTCGGGTGATGTAGTACTGGTGGTCGTATCTCGTTGGTAATAAGCGTCAAGAGAAACGTATGAAAATTTAACGCTCGCCGACGATCTAAAATTAAAACCCTCGAAAGGATAGCTGCCAAAAGTAGTTGGGTTGTACCACTGGCCGAACGTTAAAAACGCATCGCGTCGCCAATGTCCTGTAGGCGTCCCCGTTTTATATTCGCCCACAAGCTTGTCATCTTTCCAAAGCGCTAACTCACCGTCGTTTGCGCCTACCGTATTTGCTTTTGCCATGTATTCAACACAAACCCATTTATCGCGTTGGAACGGCGTTTGGCCCGCTGGTTTAAATGTGTTGCCATAATAATAGGTATAACCTTGGTCGCCAGCGCAACCTGCTACTGCAGTACCGTTCTCGCATCTACCGGATTTCATTTTGTACCAGTAGGCATAGAAACTGAAATTGGAGCTATCGTCTACATCCAAATCAAACCAAAAACTGGTGTTGCCATTTGGAACAGTATTTGCCAATCCGCCGGGATTATTTCCCGCACCAACTCTAATCCAATGATGTGGCGTTTCAGTAAGGCCTACATAGCGGGTGTAAAATCGAACGTAAATTGTATCGGCGGGAGCCGCGAGTTTATGTTGCACCTGCGCTGAAATATATTGGTAACTCCCGCCGTTCACTTTGAGCTGGCTTTTAGTGACTTTAGATTCCAAAAATTTATTTCCACCATTGGCAGTGGTCGGCGAATTTATCACTTTTATTAATTCGGATTGCGTCGCGATTCCTGGGTCGGCCCAGCTAACATTCGACCAACCTGTAAGGTCGCTTTCGAAATCAGAGCTAAACAACACGCTCGCATCTTTACTGATGTCCACATCGTTTTTATAAGTTTCGCTCAGCGAAGCGCCGTGAGTGACTTGAGCAGAAATTAATATCAGCGGCAGAATAATTAAGTGAAATAGTTTCAATGACGAAAATCTGGTCATTTGAATAGCCTCATACAAAGTTTGATACATCGGAATGGCGTGGCGGGTAAATCTTTAAAAATGGATACAAAGATGCCGTGAGCGTTGATTCACAGTATAGACCGGCGTTATTGAGGTTCCACTTAAAATCCGGGCGCCCATCCGACTTTAAATTTATTTTGTGGAATAGTGCCGCTAAATTCATCATTGCGCCCAAAAGCGGGGCATATTTTGTGATTTAGGATTTCACAGAAATTTTTGTCATTAAAAAATTTTCTAAGCACCTAAGCGAAGATTAGGTAGGTGTACGGATATTATCCAAGATAATTTAAGGGACGGAGGTTAGCTTCTGAAGCAATTGCGCATTTTGTAAAGCAGAGCCCATCGTATTATTAAAATAAATGTAAATATTGTTCATAGTTTTGCGCCAGTTATTGATTTCTTCCGCGTAAGAGTGAATTAAATCATCGCTATAGCTGCCGTTATAATTGCCTGTGGGGCCGTGAAATCGGCGATAGATAAGATTCGAAGCTGGAACATCCGATGGTGTGCTTGATCCCGACATATCGTGTATAACTACTGCAGCGCTATATTTTTGAAACATTGCATAAGCTGCATCGCAATACCAACTTGGGTGTCGTAACTCAATGGCCAGCTTCCATTGTTCGTTGTTATTTTTCTCTGTGATAAACGCAAGAATTTCTTCTACTTTCTGAATATATTGAAAATGAATACTTGCGGGGAATTGAATTAATAAGCAACCAGATTTTTCTCCCAATGATGCAATTGCCGTCATAAATAAATCAATATCGGCCATGGAAAAATCAAGCTGCTTGGCGTGCGTGATACCGCGCCAGCATTTAACGGTAAACCTGAAATCATCGGGTACTTCAATCGCCCACTTCGCAAAGGTTTTTGCTTGCGGGATTTTATAAAAGGAACTGTTAATTTCTAATGTGTTAAATAGCGAGCCATAATAATGAAGTCGACTTCCAGCTTTGAATTCTTCTGGAAAAGTAAGTTTTGTGCCGGGGACAACAATGCCGCTGGTTCCTATTCTAATTATTCCTTGATGTGAATGATTCATCTATTAGCATCTGCAAAAAATTAAGTAAAAAAAAGACTGCTCACTTTTCATAGATGAGCAGTCTGTATTTTTTTAACGATTACACACTTGGTGGATCTGTCTCGCGAGCGAAAGAACGATGTCCCGCAAGTGCCGTTTTAAATGCTGCTAATCCATTCTTCAATTGCGCACTCTCAGCGATTATTAAACTCTGATCAACAGAACCATCTGGCAAACTCGTTGGAACATCTGCTTTCGTCAATAAATCAACGCCCGCGCCTAACGCTAAAATCGTTTTGCAATGACGATATTGCTGGCGAACAAAATCGAGCGAATGTGCATCTCGCAACAGTTGTTTAATAGATGCATCACCGTCTGGAATTATGACTGCGTCATATAAAACCGAAGGGCCTGCTTCAAGGGAAATTTCTACATCCAAAGTGCTTTTATCTTCAGCAGTAATTTTCCCAAGTTGCACACCTACTAAACGTGGAACAGCACCTTCTTTTAGTAAATCTGCGTAAATTGTCTTAACGTCGGTTGCAACTACACCATTGGCCACTAAGATCGCAACTTTGCGCGTTTTAATTCCAGTCTCACCAGGGCGAGACAATAACGAAAGTGCTGGCGATGACGTAAATTCCGGAATCGGCAAGTTAGATGCAAGCGGCGCTGCGGGTGGCAATTCAATTCCCAAGCCATCTGCAACGCTTTGTGCTAGTACAGGATTTACGTTCACCAATAACGACACAACGCGTTTACGAATCGCAGGTACTTGCACGCGCGTCAATTCAAAGCGAAATGCAGCGATAATGTGTGACTTCTCAACATCCGTTTGGCTTTCCCAAAATAAACGCGCTTGCGAATAATGGTCAGAAAATAATTCGGGGCTGCCGCGCACTTTATCTTCAGCAATAGGTTGCGGAAAACTTGTGTAGCCCGACGTGCCTGCTTGAAAAGGACATCCACCACCCAATGAATTTGGTTCGTAACTTACGCGACCGCGATGAATCGCTTGGCGATGCATTCCGTCGCGCTGATTATTGTGAACTGGGCATACGGGAGAGTTAATGGGAATCTCATGAAAGTTAGCGCCGCCCAGACGACTAATTTGCGTGTCCACATAAGAGTGGATACGGCCTTGTAACAAAGGATCATTACTAAAGTCGATTCCCGGAATTACGTGAGCAGTACAGAATGCAACTTGTTCTGTTTCAGCAAAAAAGTTATCGGGGTTTCGATTCAATGTTAGCTTGCCAACTGGCTTAATCGGCACGAGTTCTTCGGGAACGAGTTTGGTTGGGTCCAACACATCAAATGAAAAATTTTCAGCTTCTTCTTCAGTGAAAATTTGCAAACCTAATTCCCACTCTGGAAATGCCCCCGCTTCAATGGCTTCCCATAAATCACGACGATGATAGTCAGGATCAGCGCCAATAATTTTCGCGGATTCGTCCCACACTAATGAGTGAGTTCCCGCTAAAGGCGTCCAGTGGAATTTACAAAAAACGGATTCGCCTTTTGCATTAATAAGACGGAAAGTGTGAACACCGAAACCTTGCATGGTGCGATAGCTGCGCGGAATCGCGCGGTCAGACATTTGCCACAGCAACATATGTGTTGATTCAGGCATAAGCGAAACAAAATCCCAATAGGTATCGTGTGCACTTGATGCTTGCGGCATAGCGTGATGCGGCTCTGCTTTCACGGCATGAACCAAGTCTGGAAATTTCATCGCATCTTGAATAAAAAATACGGGGATATTATTTCCCACTAAATCCCAATTGCCTTCATCGCTATAAAATTTCACTGCAAAACCGCGTACGTCCCGCACTGTATCTGCTGAACCGCGCTCACCTGCCACTGTAGAAAAACGTACAAATACTGGAGTGCGTTTGCCGCCTTCTGCAAAAACAGTTGCGCGAGTTAAATCGCTTAAGGATTCATAAGCTTCGAAATAACCGTGCGCTGCCGAACCGCGCGCATGCACTACACGTTCTGGAATTCGCTCGTGATCGAAGTGCGTAATTTTTTCGCGCAGAATAAAATCTTCCAACGCCGTGGGGCCGCGTAAACCAATTTTTAATGAGTGTTGGTTGTCTGCAATGGGCACGCCTTGATTCGTCGTTAATACCTGGTCGCTACTATCCACACGAACGCGATCAAGCGCCTCCACTGTCGGGTTGCCACCAATATCAGGTTTTCCATCGCCAACTTTTTCTGACGCTAAAATTTCCGACGAAGTACTTCCGCTCGCAGCAGGTGATTCAGGTTTATACGTTTCACCTTCTTGCGGCGTTCGTGACGCCTCACCGTATTCACCCGATTTATTTTCGTTGCTTGTGCGCTCGGCTGCTAATTTAATTCCGCTGACTGTTTTTTCCAGCAATCTATCTTTTACCGGATCAGATGTACCTAAGCTGTTTGGTGGCGCGTCGGTAGAAGGGCCGGAAACGGTACTTAATATTGACCCTGCACCATTGATATTTACGGTTGGCTTTTTACTGTTTGGCATACAAATCTCCAAAAAAATGGGTGAATGAATTTAGTTTAACGTGAATGAAAACGCTTCTTGTTAAAACGTATTCCAATGAGATTTGAATCGCACAACATTGATGCATTAACTAAAGTTGATTTAACGCGACACAAAGACCAAATGCAGTGGAGAAGCTTCTAGTAAAAGGCTTGGTGCGTATGTACGTTATCGAACGATGCTTTTTTAAATTAAGAACGTTAAAAATTTTCGAAAAAATAAAAATCATTAGCGGGAGATGTGAGGTTTTTTTTAGAGTAATTCGATCTATTTGCTGCTGTAATTTTTTGTCTTTCACTGGTAAAAATTTCTAGTTAACCTTGTAATTTATTAGCATGTCTTTTTAGCAGGTTGCGATTACGGAGATTTTATTTTTAAAATATTAGAAAGGAGTCTTACAATGAAAAACGCATACTTCCAACAACAGAAGTGTGCGTTTTGATGCCATCAACTTATTTATAGAAAGCTACATCAATGAGCTGTAGAAACTTATTCCCAGTTAACCGATAAAAAATAAGTCGATGGTAAGTTGGCTGGAGTGGGGGTCAGCTGTGTAACGTGCAACAAAATAATACGATTACTTGATACCGGCCCAGGTGCAGTGCCAGCTTTCGCGATAAATGTATTTGCTTCAGATGTCACGTTTAAAACCGATGTTCCCAACACTTTATCCTGAGCGGTCACCTGCATTTTCGAAAATGAAGGCTGTAATGCTACTGTTAATTTTTTTCCGGCGGGAATAGATACAGTATAAAAATGATCGTTACCGGACGTTGAAAGAACAGTTAATTTATTTGGACATTCCGCAGGTTTGGTTGGCTGAAGTGGGCGGCCAAGAAATTGCGGCACAACCAGCGAGCGAATACCTTGTCCGACAATAGTTAACGGCATTGCTGGATAGTTAGCGGCTTTCGCACCAACATTAATTCCTGCATAAGCATTGCGTGTCGCATTAGTTTGCGCCGCGTTCGCACCAAACATATGTTGAGCACCCGTGACCATTGCATTTCGCGTTTCTAAATAATCCGGGCCGTCAGGCATGTCATTAATCATTGCATGAGCAAGAATTCCTCCCGCTGCCGCTGGGCCAATTCCCGTCATTCCCCATGGTAATAAATCGCTATAATCTGCATCAGTCATTTGGCATGAAGCGCCTTGCGACATAAAATAAAATGCGCGATTGTTAGGGCCGCCGCGTGTATGAATTTCAAGTTGATCTATGCCTGGAAAAAAGAAATTCGGTGTACCTGCTTGACGACTTGGCTTTACCATATCGCGGCCAACACTATTTACAAACAGATTTGATCTTGAAGACGTAACGTCACGCGCAACACTTGCTGGAAGCTTTGTGCTTTGTGCAGAAAAATTTCCAGACGTAAAATAAAGTTCACCTAATACTCCCCAAATATCGGCAATGGATTCATCCACATCTCCACCAAGTCCATTGGTTTCGTGTTGAAAAGCATGGCCATGTTCATGAGCAACAACATCTGCCGCTTGCATATTTGGATCATCACCGTAAACGATATTACCAGTCCACCAATGGTAAGCCGCGTTAGCTAACTTAAAATCGTTGTGTACGAAATTATTAGTTTCCGCAAAATCATTATCTACACCGTTGCGTTTGAAAACATTTTTTTGTAAATCCCAAAACACGCGTGAGAAATGATGCACATCTACCATCGCGCCTTGTCGTACAGATTGCAAACCACCGTCGCCGCCAGCAAACGGGAATTGTGTAAGGCTTCCCCACACATTATCAAAATCCTGATTGGGGCTTTCGTCGCTATCAAAGTCATCATCCATGGTTGAATAATTGCGGATGGTATCTGTCATGCGAAAACCAATTTTTGATTCCTGCTTGGTATTAATGCTCACGGTACCAACATGCGGGCCGGTTCCGGTTCCCACAATTTCGCTCGCCAGTGGCCGCTGTGAAATTAATTCGCCGGTGTTTGCATCAACAACAGATTCAAGTTCACTGTGCGGGCCAAAACCATTTTCAACACCTTCCAATGTTTTAATGCTCCACACCAATTTATAACCCGATACGGTGCGCGGCACACGCTCAGCATTTATGCCGGGCGCTGCATCGTCGGCAGTTAAATCGAAATCACTTTTGAGTGCAGCTTTTCCAGTTTCATCCAACAAGTTTTGATATTGCGGATGAATTTGTAATTCGGCACGAGGTTCCCATGAGTAGGGCAATACGTGGGAGCGTTGTTCGGACACTAATTGAATCGCGCTCTCACGTGATAATCGTGGGCGAACATCCAATCGAATACCGCGCTTTAAAAAATCAGAATCTTCTTCGTAATTTTTCTTCTCTTGCAAATGACTGATGAAGCCGCCGTTTTTAACAACAATACCGTTATAAGTTTGCTGGAATCGCACATTGAGCGTACCCATTTCATCGACTGCAGCATTGCGCACGATCAAAGAAGTTTCCTGATCCAGCGTTGTATCGCTGCGACGCAATAATTCCAATTGTTTAAGTGCGCGAGCTAACTCCGGCACTGCAATAGGATTACTCGCTGCCTTAGAAAAAACGTTATCCATTTTTGCAAAAGGATCGGTGGTGTAACGGACCAGCGGTCGTTTGGGTGAGCGCGGAGTTGTATCAGTATCGCCATCCGTATCAACAGGTTTATCGTAAACTGGAACTAATGGAGAGCTAGCTGTACTCGATAAACTCTGCGCGCTTGAAGCGGCAAGTGTGCGAGTGATCGGTGAGGTGGTTGAATTTATATCTGCGGCATGAGCTGCCGTCGAAAAAACCATCGCAACAGTTGCCGCAATTAACGAACGGCTTAGTGG
>Ga0247741_1001289_pt1 | contig 13932 bp, 17 predicted proteins | sample UWRJL213509R2_FD_180945 | JGI IMG/M metagenome (GOLD analysis project Ga0247741, IMG submission 180945) | Plant litter microbial communities from Arlington Agricultural Research Station in Wisconsin, United States - UWRJ-L213-509R-2 | ecosystem: Environmental > Terrestrial > Plant litter >... | reverse complement strand
GAGCTGATTCCTTATCTTCTCGAAGCTTGAGAGGCTTTCTGGTCTTGTTTGACCTTGCCCAGTTGGCCAATCTAATGTTGGTCCGCCTGAAAACGAAGTAAGTTCGCAGGGGGGACACCGTCTGCGTTGACCTGACAAGTGGTCACCTAGGTATTTTGGCCGTACTCCCCGAGAAATTCGTGAGTGGACGAAACCACCCGTTTTCGAATACCCTTTGCATTAGTAAGTTTTCATCACTTATTCATTCTTAAATACATTGCTTATCTTGCCCTCAAACAGCTCTAACTTTGTAAGCACATTTCGCGTACTACTTGGATGTGTGCCGCTAAAACCCCTCCCATAGTTGTTCATGGGTGCTGTCGGACTTGTATTCGCGCCTCTCGCGCCTCTAGTCACTCTCGCCGCAGCCCTTGTCTTCTGGCTCTGCTCATGGGTGTACAAGTACCAGCTTATGTTCATGTTCATCACCCACATAGAGAGCGGAGGGGTAAGTTCCCAATATCGCAATTCTTATCTGGCACTCACACTAGCTCACAGAGGTCTTGGAATGTCGTTATCAATCGCCTACTATTTTCCACCATATTCATGCAAATTATTATGGTCTTTAGTGCGTGAATCCACAGCTCTCCCCATGACTTCTTTGCTGACAATATCTCATCAGCAATTGGCCTCCAAATACAATTCCGATCCTTGCAGTTTCTTGCTACAATTCCTCCTCTCTTCGTGCAGTTCCTTTTCAAGTACTACATGAACAGGAGATTCGCCAATGAATATCAATACTTCCTTCCAAGGCACGACGAGCTTACCCGAGCCATTGTTCACTCTGAAGAATCTGATTACGGTGGACAAAAGCTTGAAGCTCGCTACGATAACCCGGCTCTCCATACTACGCTATATACCCCAATGATACACGCGCAAATGGCCCCACTATTGCATCGAATCTTTGGGCGACGTCGCACCCGTGATCGAGGCGACCTTGCCCGAGGCGTTGATTCCGGTGAAGATAAAGCTTTAGAAGGTGTCCAATTCACACCTGTTAAAGAGGTGAGTTTTTAGTTGCTTTGGGTAGCATTCTCATGATGATCCCCTTTATTTGAAATTGTAGAATGAACTTGCATGCGACCCAGCAGAATACAGCCGCGATCGACAATCATGTGACTGCGACCTCGACTCGTTAAATCCGACGCCGCTAGGGGATGGTGAATTGTATCCTACTGCTGCTCGAGTCGCTCACGGCAGTACTGCAAGCGCACGCCCTCGCGTATCCAGTTACGATTCGCACCATGACCCACCCGTTGTCCCATCCAAAGATCCTGCATACGTGCAGGCTCTTGGTGGAGCATCAAGGCATTTGCATCGTTCTCATCCTCGTCAACCCACATCTATCTCAGATTCTCCTTCGTATGGTACAGAAAGTCACTTGGAAGCTCAACCGGACGTGACCAACGCTCATACACGACCCACGGCGGACCTTCGTCGCACTCACCATGTCCGAGCGGGAGGCCCATCCCGACGACACCACTCAGCTCACTCTGGGGCTCATCACGGTGGTCATCATCCTCGCCAACCGACGGACCAACGTGCCCAATTGACATCTCCACTTGTAATCGAACACCCTTCGGGACACCAACCTTATCGTTCAGAAATCGGTTAGCGATGCACGAACCTGTGATCTCGTGAATGTGTGTCCCGCAATGATGAGCATCAAACGTCTAAAACATCTCTTCATCGATATTGCTTGTTTCCGATCCCTCGGCGATGAACCTGGAGGATCATTCCACGGATATACAGACTACCAAACCTAGACATTGATTGGCGAAAATGGTCACGTTTCTCAGCTATCGGTTCAGAAGACTCATGAAGGCGCTGTGGGAGGGGAAATGTCTGCCAAAGCTCTTCTACTACGGCTTTGTGCGGAAGGCCTGGACTTGAGTGCTTAGGCTGCTGCTAGTACGAACACGGGCCTTCTGAAACCTAACTTAGGCCCGAGCGTCGATAGGATGGTCATTTGGTACAAATCAAGGTGTCAAAGTCTCAACACTTGTCAGCAGCCCCGCAAGACTGAGCGCTTTGTGGCTATGCCACGATACAATTAGGCGCTCAAAGATACTGTGATGGTCGGACTTTTTGGTATTGTATTGCAGGTATTACGTACACGATGCACTATTCCACTTTCCAGCGTCTGCTTGTTCTCATCCCGACACCTGATCACCGACAATACGACGGTAGTGAATAGATTTCTGCGACATCCCACACCTCCTCTCACAGCCATCACATTCATAGGCACATGGTTTGAGATGATTCAAGTCGATCACGAGTACAAGCCAAGACGCTTGGCTATAGAATGTTGTTCCGAAATGGCAATGGATGGGACGTTTATAGAAGCTAAGTACTAATCTAAACATCTCACTCCAATGCAGGTAGCACACCCCGCATGTCGAACTTCACAAGCGCAGGGAATAGGTATCCTTTTCAATTTGCGAAGCGACTGGTTGAAGAACCTTGCACGTGACTCGTAAGATCTATTCTTGTCATCTTCAAAGTTCACGTTGGCGAAACCCTATAGATTCAGCTTACTGATTGAGAACAAGTCTCCGAGCCCTTCGTTACATGCTCGAGTAGCAATACTGGGGAACGCAGGCCAGTGGTAGGGCCCTCTTGTAGCGGAAATAAAAGGAACATCGGGAGCCCGACCAATTCTACTACGAGCCACAAATTGTGAGATATGGAGACCCACACGAACGCCATTTGCCGAGCTGGCTGTACGATTTTATCGATTAGGCCAGGGCACTGGATTCTCTTCATTACTGACTATGACTATGACGACTTGCCTCACAATATAAAAACCAGGGGTCAAATCCAGGGACTCCGATTGCCTGATCGTCGTCGACTCATATACTGGTCCCCTAGCATAGAGATTACATTTGTGTCTGCTCCGAGTTGCCTCATGCACGCGCTACTGCGGAGAGCACTCACCTTGGGTGGAAGAATTGGAGCGCTAATGCTAGTTATACATATACTTCTCCACCTTGGGTTATACCCGACAACAAGCCTGGGAGACGGACTTCAGGAGGCCGGATGCTCATCCCCTTCCTAGACATGTAAGGCCTGTCAAGCATAAATGGAATGAATATTTCGCAGATATTCCAGGGAGTCTGGTCATTTATATTTAATTGTCTGTTTGTTAGCTGTTTTCAGCCATTCTTACTACATAACTCTCTAGATTATAATTTGCCAAGCAAAGCCCAGACCGACCGGTTTTCCATAAATGGTAACGGCGCTTATTAATAACCTGACAGCGAAACCCCGTTGCCTACACCCATCACCTTTTGCCTTGCAGCCGCAGTTCTCCACACAATCCCAGAAACCCATCTTCTTTCTAAATTCTGCCATGTACCAATCTATGATAAGGGTTCACAATGCTCGGAGTTTTCAATGATGCTGTGGGGCCAGAACAAGCGTCTTTGCCAACACTAATCTACCTCCGAGCCCGTGTCTTCTTCTGCCATGTGCACACCTCCAGATATTGCAACTTAAATTTGGAAGGGTATTGCTTGCAGCACTCAAGAGCCGGATGATGCCCACGAATTAGATCATCCCCTCAAGGTCGGATCTGACACTAACTTGAGCGCTGTTTGGCACCAATCCCCGGCCGCTTCACCAAGGCAGCTTATGTTCTCCGTTGCCGAAGACGGCTAAAAATGGTATGGACGCTTCTTCCGCCAACAAAGAACCCCATAAGCTCGATCACATATATAACGCACCCCCACGCCGCGGTATGCCTTGCTTTCGTCCACACCCATCATTGATACGAATCCCGGGAGCCTTCCCTTCCTCCCATCTACTATGTCTATCGAACCTCCCAGTACGATGAGGCCCGATGAGGTCGCCCACGCAATGGTCAGGCTTGGGGTTAAAAAGCATAACGATCGCTACGAGAACCTCTTCTTTAAAGCGGTACGCAAAGCACCTACCCATTCATGATTCGATGACCCAACAATTCGGCAGTTCCTGGCTGGTGCAATGCTCTCTTTCGGAGGACTGCTATCTGAGATTCTGCAAGGAGGCGCCGCAGGGCTCACTTCTGCCAACCCAGGCATCGTGAAAATATTAGGCGGCTTTGTCTTCCCAGTCGGTTTGGTGATGTGCGTTAACCCTGCATCGTTCCCGAAGAAGCTATCGACTAATAGTCTTCGTACTATCTCAGGATCGTGCTGCAGGGACAAGAGCTACTGACGAGTAACATGATGGTATGAGAGTCTACAACTTGTGGCTGCTGGATGCTAATGTATGCTGGGGGGCAGATATTCCCCATTGCCATGCTGAAGGGCGCGATACCGTGGTGGAGTTTGCCCGTGAACTGGATCATTGGTAAGCTTGCTTTATCATCACCTACGGAGTTATCTGACCCTCTTATGTAGTGTTTTTCGGAAACCTTACTGGGAGCCTTTTCTTCGCCGCTGTTCTCGTGCATTGTATGTATGGATAGAAACTGTGAACATTCAAATCAACTAAAAATGGTCTTTAGACTCTGGCATTGTTTCAGCAGAGCCCTACGCCACGTTTATCAAAAACTTCGCTGTGTAAGCCTCAGAATTCTTTATTATCTTGCCCATGCTGTTGCTGACATTGGATAAGCCATAAGGCTGGTGACCCTCACTGGCACCAGATCTTCCTGCGAGGCATCGGTTGCAATTGGCTTGTGTCTGTAGCAATATGGGTAGGCCTTGTCGATTACTACTACCCCAGCAAACAGCTGACCTGAAATGTAATTATAGCAAGCAGCCGGAGCCAGGGACACCATATCTAAAGTAAGGCCACTCTTTCCGCTGATCAAGGGTCTGGATTGAGCGATATCTTTTCAACAGATCTTCGCCATTTGGATTCCTATCTGGGTATGTTTTGATTGAGAAGGACGTTCACCTGTTAATAGGTCGCTAATTTTCGAGAGTAGATTTTCGTCGCGTGCGGCTTTGACCACGGTCAGTCAGAGACGCTCCCTCGGACAAATTTCTTGACTAACAGCTTTTATTTTTGTCAGTCGTCGCCAACATGTTCTCCGTTCCGTTGGGAATCATGTTTGGGGCTAAAGTAAGCTACTATTGCTTTCCACCGCGTACTACCTGCTAATTCAAAGATGTAGCTGACTGTCGCAGAGTACATTCGCAAGTATGAATCTCTGGGTTTTGTATCCCTTCAGACCTTCCTATTGACACATTTTTCATCTACTAGGTCCCTCTTTGCCGCATTGTTTGGAAATATCGTTGGCGCATTGATAGTCGCCCTACCCGCGGCATACTTTTATCTGCATGATTATAATGCAGGTGGTCTTGTGACTGCAGAGAATGGTCATGGTGGGGCTACAATGTTGACTGAGGCAGACGTCTCAAGCAATGTGAGCACGCAGTCTGGAGACAAGCGACCGGACACTATGGTCGAGCATTCCCGAAATGCCTATTCTAGTGGTAGCCGTTAATGCTCGAGACTAGGTCCGGATTTATATACTTAAAGTTTATGGGAAGCATTGTAATTATAGGTAGTGCGTGGGGTGCAGATGACACTGGAAGCGTCGATCCAAGGCTCAAATGTGAGAACAGTACTTAGTTCTAAAAATAACTTCCTTCAGGGATTTTCGCACGCCTGTTCTTTTCAAGCACAACCATTTCTTATGCTCCTTTTGCTAGAAGCACACATCATCGAAACAACCAGTCGCTCAGTAAGTATAAGTACTATCAAGGAGTACTTATCATCAGATGCTGAAGCGCTAGACTTCATTCTCAAGAGTATGATCGACTGTGGCGACTGTTTACACTGGTGGCACCAGACGTGTCTGGCTGTAAGCATGGGTAAGCACACAGGGATTTGATCCAATTATCTACGGGGAAGGCGTACTTATTACTCTCTTGATATGCACGAGGCATTTCAAGGCAACCGTTTTACCTTCAGAATACGCGTAGAGATGTGGCCATGTAGAACAGCTTTTGACCTTATAAACTCTAGAACGCGTCGACTCATACTACCTCACGTCATATCGCGAAAAGATAGGTTACGCTCAGGGCGAATTCGACTTCTTTGGAGCGCAAGAGGACACTACGTTGCGGAAAATCTTGCTAAATCACTCGGAAGTACTGATATTAGAGTGGCAAAACTGTGCAATCCGACGCTTCTAGTCGTGTCCCTCGTCCTCTAGCATCGGAACAAGGTCGTAGCGTCTTGATGAGGTCCCTGGGCTCCTCTCTTCTAGTCCAAGTACTCATTCTGGTTCAACGCCACGATTAGGAACACTTCCAAACTCCATCTTAAGCCCTTCCACCATGAAGCACAGATCATTTAAATAGCAACAGGTGACCAGGATGAGAGATCGTAGATCCCTTGCTGTAAACCTCAGGGCTTAGAGCTTTGTATAAATGCGCTCGTTTCGTGCTCTCGAAACCCATCCTCAAGCGAACTAAGCCTCACTTTCGCAGAACATCACTTGAAAAAATAACGCGGATCTGCTGTAAGTCGCTTTGCGTCATTTTGTCAAAACCCCTACTCATCAATTCGATGCAGTCAGCCATGTCCAGCACTGCGGAAAATCGGGCCCCATACGGACACAAATTCCATCGACGGCTGGTTCACTCTGGATGGGCACCCTCAACCGAAGACAGCTTGCACAAGTTCATTAAACGCGAGATACACAGAGCTAAACGGAGTCGCCAGGTCTATTTGCCAGTTATTCAGGAGTTCAAAGACTTGATTGAATCTGACGCCAACATTTACATGAACTTCATTCAGATGTTCAAGGAAGTTCTTCAACCTGCTAAGGTACTATCAGTGACTTGAAACTATTCCGAACAGCGGGCTGACACACCCTGATTATAGGTTCCCGACTACGAGACCATGCTGATGTTGCTCAACCAGGCTATCCGAAAGGTCCCTACTTATGACCCGAACGAGGAGTTCTCAGGCCTTTACATGCACGCCGTCTTGATGGCAGTCATTGTCACCAAGTCCGGCTACAATGCCTTCATAAACGACAAGGTCAACGCCCAGTTTAAGAAAATATTAACTGTCTGGCGAGACTTGCTCACAACCCCGGCCTCGGCTGAAGTGCTTCACGTTGGGGAAAAGGGCTGGCTCAGTCCCGACGCAATCAAGTCATTTGAAACTTACGTCGGCGACTTCGCACAAGCCTTCGAATGCGAACCCGACAAGCCTCACTATGGCTACATCTCCTGGGATCATTTCTTCGTTCGCTCCTTCCGCCAAGGCATGCGCCCCCTCGACTTCCCCGATGACCCCGACGTGATCAACAGTGCCTGCAAGTTCACCGTGTATCGCATTGCGAGCCATGTGAAAGAATACGACGAATTCTGGCTCAAGGAATAGAATTATTCTTTGAGGCACATGCTCGACAACGACCCACTCGCACATCAATTCAGTGGCGGCACCATTTATCAAGCTTTCCTTTCCACTACCGATTATCACCGTTGGCACAGCCCGGTCACCGGCACGGTCATCAAGGCCCATGTTGTGCCAGGAACTTATTATGCTCTCTCGCCTGCCTTGAGGCACGATAATGCCATTCTCACTGCCACCCAGGCATACCTCAGTGCTGTCGCCACCAGGGCCCTCGTCTTCATCGAATCCGACAACCCTGATATCGGATTGATGTGTTTCATCGCAGTGGGCATGATTGAGGTGTCGTCCTGCGAGATCACCGTCAAGCAAGGCGAAAGAGTGAAACGCGGCGAACAATTGGGAATGTTCCACTATGGAGGCTCGACCCACTGCCTCTTTTTTGCTGCAAACTAAGCTGGACTTCGCGGTCCATGAGGAAACCGGCCATGTTCCTCTCAGGAGCGCAATCGCGCGCGTCAAACACGACGAGAAGAAACATCAGGATATACCTCCCCAACAACATCACAATATGCCAATGCAAGAGCATCACGATATGTCTCTGTAGCAGCTTTGGTGGACCTCATTGCTAAAATTTGACTCATAGCGCATAAGGGCGGGTTGTATTAGGGGGTCCACAAGCAAATTCATTTGCCACTGGAATGTTCGCCGACTTCTCGAAGGAAATTTTGAACAGGAAACGACTGAGTAGGACTAATGTCATTCTATATCTTGATTGTGAAGTCAGGTTGTATCTTGCTGTCGTGACTAGATTATCAATATTCTTGATGCCGCAGTGGCTTGTCGGAACGTGAACGTTTGAACGCTCAGTGGTGTTTGTGCATTCTCTGTGAGACCATGCTGCATCATCTTACCCCGTCCAAATCTCTCGAACTGCCGGAATTCATCCACTTCCGGCTTGTATCCTTGAGTAAATCAGAGTGCGATGAGCGCCAAAATCCTAAAGAAAGATTAAGTTTGATCGTACCAAATGCGGAAACAGTAATCGAGGCACAGGCGCTTATTCCGTCATCGACTGCAGCGCCTCAACGACCAGAACACGGTCCCATAGACGGTTGGAGGCAAGTGCTGCTCTTTTGGAGACAATATCTATTATTAAACACTATGAAGACGGAATCTTCTCCTTCATCGGCAACCAGACGAATTCAGAGCGGCGAGGTTGTAGGGGTTTCAATAATACCCGGCGACTTGCGCTTAAGATGGCGACTCTACCTTGTCAAATTCAAATGTAATTTTTTGCTGACTGTTGACTATATATCAAGCCCTGATTATGACAGTGACCAGCTTGCCAACACGAGGTTTCACTTTCACGAAGTTCACCTTCAAGTTGTCGCTAATTTTTAACCTGGAGCCCAATCAAAAACCTTTGTGTCTGATGCTTACTCACTTGTAGCAGCTAGATCTCACGGTTTGGTTTGCTCAAATCACATGGCCATATGGCTCTTGATATAACGTTCATTTTACCTGTTTCTCGCTTCAAATTGACTTCGATACGACATTCATCATGATCATGAATCACGTTGGCGATCGCTGAAATCGCCTGACCTGGGACTCGGATATGTATGTCAGCGAAGGTACAGCGGCGTTCATCTCCAGCGCGCTGGCAGCGCAGTTTGACTGTCCTAAGTGGCGCAGCTGACCTTTCAGCCTCACTTCCCCAACCTCTCCGCGTTCCTAACTTGACTTCACTTGAGATTGTCGTCACTTGGGACCCACCTACTTGGTAAATGGGAGCTTACGTGGGATGTGAGCTTCTCAAAACTTCGACCACTGGTGCCTACCGGCCAATGACCAAGGACCTTGAATGCCTCTCATTCACAGTGTTAGACCCATACGTCTAGTAGACCTTGTATATCACACCTGTTGCCCACTCAACTCTTCCAGTAAAGGAGACGCTTCGATCCCTCTATTTACTGGCTGACAATTGCAGCTGCGGTTTTTCATCGCCTCAGAGCATGACCAAAGCAATTTCTTAATCGCTTCAACTCGACGTCTTTGGCGTTCTTGGGAGTGACTCCGAGTGAGTAATGCGTTGTTTTCTCATTTTGAACCCCAGATAACTGCCAGCATGACCAAATATATGAGTCGGATATCGGATGACATCGTCATTCAATAGACGGCTTGAATGTACGAATGCTTTTGAGAAGACACGACGAGTGAAGCTTTTGGTCTCCAACAATATGGCATTTCCCAGAGAGCACCACACCCATTCTATCGAACGTTCGCAAGACCTCTCACGAGGTCTTCCAACCTGTAGGATCAACCCCAAGGTGCCGAGACTCTGTATGACATGTGCTTTCTCGAAGATCGGGATATTATCTTGTTTCAGTATATATAAGCCAGCCTATCTCGCCTTGTAAAATCATTCCCAATTTTTCGATCTCGGTGGGTAACGCAGTTTCACAGTCCTTGGCTGTACCCAGCGAACTTACCTCTTCCTTCAGGGATTTCTTCAGTCTCAAAATAACCCAGCATCTCGTAGGTTGTGCGCGACCTTCAGTAATTGTCACTAACGAGTAGGATTTGACCCAGGTTACAATGGCTCAGCCCTACGAAAATCCAACTCCTTATGCCGATAAGTTGCACAAGCGTCTCGTAGGCTCTGGTTGGGCGCCGCCAACAGAGGCCGCCTTACACAAGTTCATCAAACGCGAAATTCACAATGCCAAGCAGGCTAATCTAGTCTACCTGCCCGTCATTCAGGAGTTCAAGGACCTGATCGAGACCGACCCTAACATCTACATGAACTTCATTCAGATGTTTAAGGAGGTCCCTCAACCAGCCAAGGTATTTGAGATTAAGTATACTCATTAGCGCTACGAACTAATGTCGAATTGCAGGTTCCCGACTATGAGACCATGTTGATGCTCCTCAACCAGGCCATTCGCAGGATCCCTACCTACGATCCCAATGAAGAATTCTCTGGCCTTTATATTCACGCCGTTCTTATGGCGGTCATTGTCACGGAATCCGGGTACAACGCATTTATCAACGACAAGGTCAATGCGCAGTTCCGGAAAATATTGACCGTTTGGCGCAATTTCCTCATGTCTCCGCCCTCCGCTGAGGTGCTCACCACAACCGACGGTGGTTGGCTCAGCCCTAATGTAATCACGATTTTCGAAAAGTATGTCGGTAACTTTGTGGAGGCTTTCGAATGCGACCCCGATAAGCCTCACTTCGGTTTCGACTCATGGGACCACTTCTTCATCCGCGCATTCCGACCCCACATGCGTCCAGTCGACTTCCCAAACGATCCCAGCGTCATCAGCAGCGCCTGCGAGTCCACTGTTTTCCGCATCGCTCATGGTGTGAAGGAATATGACGAATTCTGGCTTAAGGAACAGAATTATTCCCTAAGGCACATGCTCGATAGCGACCCACTTGCCCCTCGATTCAACGGCGGCACAGTCTATCAAGCTTTCCTCTCAACCACCGACTACCACCGCTGGCACAGCCCCGTCACTGGCACAGTAATCAAGGCCCGTGTCGTTCCTGGTACCTATTATGCGCTCTCCCCTGCCCTGCGCAACGACCACGCCATCCTCACTGCTACCCAAGCCTACCTCAGTGTCGTTGCCACAAGGGCCCTTATCTTCATCCAGTCTGACAACCCGGACATTGGCTTGATGTGCTTCATCGCCGTCGGCATGATAGAGGTATCTTCTTGCGAAATCACAGTTCAGGAGGGCTCTAGGGTCAAGCGTGGAGATCAGCTCGGCACTTTCCATTACGGAGGCTCAACTCACTGCCTTGTCTTCCGTCCTGAGACCAAGTTGGAATTCGTGGTCAACGAGGAAACCGGTCATGTTCCCCTCAGGAGTGCCATTGCTCGCGCTCTCCCTAGCAACTAGGACTAAGGTAAGCATTCACTCAAGGATTGCCATGTGTTCCAAAGTTGATCTTTCCGTACTCCAGGCATTGGAATTCGATCGAGTTGACACGATACGCGTACTGCTCTGTCTGGAAATTCTTTACCTCGTCTACAATTGTTCAAAACAAAAAAAAAAGGACTGAGCGAGGAGAAATGAAGTGTAGCACTGCAACATGTGTAAATGTAACAACAATAAAAGTGAATTCTCTATATTACTCTCCGTCTTGACTTGATTTCCGCAACACCAAGGCACAATCAGTTATCAATAAATGCAAGGGTTAAGACCCATACTGTGAAATGTACTCGATTGTGGGTGTCTTCTCCATATGGGGATCTCGGAAGTACTGCCGCCTTTGAATGCATCACAATGTAAACGACTGAAAGGTCAAGCTGCCGTTATCCACCTATTGATCTCCTTGAATGTATTCGTCCGTTCGGGTTCATGCCAAGAAAAAATGAGGTAGTCATGAATGCCATCCGGCGCTTCGAAATACCGCACTTTCCCTTCGCCCTCGACACCATTCCCTTCTCCAAGATCGGCGATCATGCGTTCACTGAAGGTCTTAATCTGGTCATACAGTATCTCTGCTCCTCCTGCTGCGATGAACGTCCTTGGGAATTTTTTGAAGTCGACTTTGAGATCAGGATCAAGGGATGCTGGAGAGATGTAGTGGTTCGTCTCAGCTGCATCAAACCCATGAGGTCCAAGGAAGGCAGTCTTCGCGTAGTCTGCACCACCTTCTGTAGATATAATATAGTCGGACGAGAAGAACTGCTTGGCAGATCCGTTAGGGAGCGTTTCGTGTGTAGTGCCAATGTTGACCCAAGGAGAGAGTAGCAGGAGAGCACCAGGAGGTCCTGGAAGGTTGACTTCGCTGATACCCTGGTAGTCGGTGAGGTACCGCACGAGTGCATGGGCAAGGTTGCCGCCTGCCGAGTCGCCGACGACGACAATGTCGTCTGGCTTAACTCCAACGACATTCACGAGATAATTGTATCCAGCAAGGGCGTCAATGAGTTGCGTGGGGAAGGGATAGGCGATCAGGAATGGCGCACTAGATGCAAGACGATATTCGATGGCAAAGACGCGGCTGACGGGGTCGACGTATTTTAAAAGACCTCTCGCAATGCTTGCAGTGAGATCTGTAGGATGTGCCGAAAACCGAATATATGCACCACCATGGAGGGAGTAGATGACTTTCTCTCCGGGGAGAGGTGCAGAAGCAACTTCAATTGAGGATCCCTTCTTGTGTGTCCAATAGCCGGGCAAGCGTACGGAGGCCACATTTGATTTTTTCGCCCAAATCCTCAGATTTCCGGTGACTAGGTGATCAACGGGTTCAACCCATACACCATCGATCTCTACACCTGGAGTAATGACCAAATGGTTAGGTAGCTTTCTCAATGGTCCGGTTCTTTGGGAAGAAATGAATGAGGATGAAGACCATGGTGTTTTCTATATATATACAAGACATACGCAGCAGTTGTGTCCATGATCTGCCGAACGACATTGACCATCAATGCCTTCTTCAAGCTCCATGACTCTCTCGGACGCCACGACCTTCCAGAGTGAGTTAGACTACCCACTCATACAGACAACAAACCAAGACAGACCTTGGGATGTTGAGGATAATCCAGAGAGGCGCACGAATGAGGAGAATGACAAAGATTTGGTATGTCAAGAACAAACCTTTGAGAGGTTGCTGCCTGTAGGGGTAGTACATGGTGTCGAGTGTCGCGTTTACCCAACGACCTCTAACTTTAAGTCTTGTCATCATGCGCGTCACATGGTCGTGTTTGCACCGGACCGAGCGGACCCTCGGTGCGAATCATTTTTTGTGACATTAGCACTTAATATTGGTAAACCGCTAAGTACAAGTAATCTGGTACTAAGAGGTGGTAGTTCAATAGAACCGTATTGGAAAAAGAATGGTAAGGGTCAGAATCGGTGTAAAATCAATGGGATGTTGCAAGTTTCGTTGGAATATGCATATAGCTGTAAAATTTCGTATCTGGTTGGAGTATGGGGGTGGTTATTGTTACTGTGCAAACGGCCAGAAGTTAAACAAAGAGGTGGCCATTAGCATGCGGCAGTGAGAAGCCTGGGTTTTGCTCAAAGGTCGGTATGGGGAAAGACAGCGATGCGTTTCGGATTGCCTGACGGGCCACAGCGCCGTCTAGGGACAATACTCAGTGGTGTTGGTTCGGTATGGAGAGCGGCGAGCATGTATATGATTGGTTATACCTCTTCAAGAACTCCGTGTACAGGGCCTCACCCAGTTCAGCTCCGTCTTATTGGACTCCCTTAGTATACCATGCGGTGCCATGGCATGTCTTCACAGACTCTGCATCATCTTGCTTGGGTCAAAGGTTTGCCTCGCAAGCGATGAGAATTAGCAGCTTTGGCGGTTCAGGCATTGTATTGGAGAGTTGGGACGCCATGTGGGCCGTGGCGCAGCGGGGGTCAGGATAGAGTTTCTGTTGACGATCGTCACGGTGCCGACGCTGAGATGAACGCCTGCCTTGTGCTATTTATTATTGATGAACGTGCAGATGGTGAGTACGGTTGCTTTATATGCATTAATTCGGTTCACCCAGAATTTGGTAGAAGTTGACTATCCCCCTTAACTAGGGGATGGCGATGGTGAGTCGGGGGA
>Ga0247741_1001288_pt1 | contig 13934 bp, 8 predicted proteins | sample UWRJL213509R2_FD_180945 | JGI IMG/M metagenome (GOLD analysis project Ga0247741, IMG submission 180945) | Plant litter microbial communities from Arlington Agricultural Research Station in Wisconsin, United States - UWRJ-L213-509R-2 | ecosystem: Environmental > Terrestrial > Plant litter >... | reverse complement strand
GGTGGAACCTCGACTCGAAGGTGACCACCGAAGTCGTAACGGAGATCCACTTTGGCTGGCGTGCGGAATGCGTTTTCCAATTGTTCGACGAATGACCTGCGATCAGAGGCGCCCGACTCATTGAGCTTCTTCAGTTCCCCCGTGAAATCGAAAGATTTCTTTGTGTCCTCGTCGGAGGTAACACTCCCATCATCGATGTCGAGGTGGTTGTCTTCTTCGTCAATGAGCGAAGCGCGAAATGCTGGGAGCTGCAGGATAGGCGCCACGTCGGGAACTCGAGGAGAGGCGGTACAAGCAACCGACATTTCAACATCAAGAGTGGGCTTCGCTGTCGCAAGGCCCTCATCCTCATCTCCGGGTGACAACGACTCCACTACTGAGCCACGATTGGAGTGAGTAGCAAGGAGGAACCGAAGCTCATCCGGAACGTCGGAGTCGGGATCAGACTCATCGGGCTCCGGACCAGTAGTTCCGCCCATGGTGCCAGACATGCCTAACGCCCTCCTCTGTTCGCGAGTGATTGGGACGCTGTAAGATTCTGCGTATGAGTCTGCCAAGGGATGGCCGTAGGAGCTGGTACTGGACCGATCACTTCGTGTGCTTTGCTTGCTGGTGTTGGTGGACTCGCGATGGTCTGGTGGGATGAGAGATGAACGCCTATGACCCTTCTCCTTTTTGGAATCGTGGATGGGCTTGAAGACTGGCGTTAGGGAGCCACTGCCACTCGATCCGGGCTCATCGAGCGTCATGGAACCCCTGGAGGTACGAGAGGAAGATCTACGGCCAAACGTATCCAATAGGTGATGTGCTGGTACGTCAGTACCCTTCTTGACATCGACCGTGAGCCCTGCCCTAGATCTAGACGCTCGAATCGTTGCAGCGGTGGCTGCAGCACCAGGTGCAAGCGAGATTGGAGCCCGCAACCTTGCAGGTTTAAGCGGTTGGAATACGGGTTCAGGTTCAGGCTCCGGAGCATGCGCCATGGTCCGCTTATGACCTGTTTGAAAGTGTCCGAGGATAATGGCGGCGTGCTCACTGCGGCGATCGAAGTGTTTGCCTTCTCCTTCACTGGTGAGAGACCCTGAATAAGTGTATGCCATGGGGCAATTTGCTGCCCGAGGAGGTCGGCGTTCAACTTGATGACAGATGCCTTAGGTCGAAGAGGAGCAGTGACAGCGGTAGTCTTGGCCTTCAATGGCGAGGACGTCGAGGAGGACGTCGATAAATAGCCACGAGACTGAGCATACAGCCGCAGAGAGCTGATGGAGGATGTCATTCCTCAGCGTTTTCTTTAGGGGACTTTCAAGTGATCAAACGTTTGTTCTTGGGGCTCTGAGTACCAGACGGTGAAGTGGATGCAGAAGCAGCTGCAGAAGTTGTCTGCGATCCTGACATATCCCTTTTGAGCGTAGACAGAGGCGACGGTCTAAGCGGTGTCATATCAAGGGTGCCAGGCGTTGCTTGCAGATCGAGGTTGTTGATCAATTGGGCAAGGTCGTTGGTGGCGGCCTGGATAATCGACATAAACGCTATAATAGTACCATAGTTAGATCTATATACATCGACCAGAGAAATTGAAGATACCTTCATCATCCTCAGCATGGGTGGGCTTAGGTCGCATCTTGCTCAAAAGTTGCTCCGACATTGGGCGGAGCCTTGGTTTTTTCATCGGCGTAGATGAGGGCGAAACATCCTTCGCAGCAGCCTTGCCCAGCCCTTCCAACCTCTCTCAGGTCATCTCCAATACATATCTTCCCCCGATCTCACCCTCCCTCAGCGGCTCATCATAATTGGCGCATCCATGGCCATCCGACGTCGCCTCCTCGATTGTAAGAATAGGATATGGCCCATACGAACCACGGCGACCACCCATCCGCATCGACGACAAGGTGGACGACGTCGACAGGAATGAAGGTGCCTTAAGGCTCATGCGCCTATCGTCCTGAGACTCAACGACACCTCCTCGCGCGAACTCAATGCTGCTATCTTCCAGACGGCCCTCAATTTTGCTCCCTTCTTCATCCTCTTGAAGAAGCATAGCCGCCCCAATCTGGTGATGCTGCACCTCAGGGAAGACCGAGCTCAACGGTGTACGCCTCCTTCCTTCTGAGCTGCGTCAGCTTTCCCTCTCTGTCCTCCTCTCTGTCCTCTCCCCAGCGTCCTTCCCAACCTCAATTGCTCCATCCTCCGAAACTCTCCTCGATCCGACTGCCTCCCTTTCCTTCCTCCTCTGCTCTCTGACAGTTTCCAAGCCCTCCTCGTCCCACTTGGCACTACCAGTAGATACCAATGATCCGCTCGACAGTCGCGAATTGCTCGACGCAACAGAGATGGGTCGCAGCGGCGACCCTGCGGAGGAAGCAACGGAACCAGCTCGTTCTCGTCCTGAGTTAGGTGCAACAGCGATAGCCGAGTCGACCGACAGACGGTTAGGTTGCGCTACTGCAAGGGAGGAGGCGGCAGCGTTGGAGCTGATGGAAACACTGGCACTTGTCGGAGCTGGTCCTGGGTTGGAATGTGAGCCCAGTACATTGAAGTTGATCGAGCTTGCGGTTGATCCTCCGCGCATATTGGGCAGCCTCATTGTCGAAGGCAACCCAAGTCCGAGAATCGAATGTTTCTTAGGCCCTAGGGTTTTCTGCTGTTCAGGGGACGACGCAGTGAGCGCACCAACTTCGAAGGACGACGTCGATACTCGGAGCGTTTGAGCTTTGGGCATTGACTTCTTCAGCGATTTCTTCTTCGTCGCAGCACCTCCCTCAGCTTCTATCCCAGCCAATTTGTTCTCCTTCTTGACCTTGTTCTCCTTCTCCTTCACCGTCCCACCTTTCTTCCTCTCCTGTTTCTCCTTCACGGTGTCATCCTTCTTCTTCCCTTCTTTTCATTGGGAGTCTCTTCCCGCGACTCTTTTTCCATTTCCTCCTTCAGCTCTCTGGCGGTAGGAGCAGACATACTCTTCAACTGTGCTGGCTACCCAGCAATCGCATCAACCTCATCGCTCTGACTGCAATCAATCCTTGCTCCACACCCTGCCCAAGAGGAGCATTAGGAGCTGGAGGAGGTGCCGGTAGACCACCAGCAGCGGGCGCTGTGGAGCATGTGAGGAGAGGCACGGTGGCTGACCTAGCCATAGGTGGTGCAATCTGAGTTGCAGGACTTGCCACCATCGAACGATGAGCATAAGTGGGTTCGGAGGCACGCCCGGGTTCTGGTTCAGAAACGTGGAAGGCAGGCATATCAGGTCATGGATTCGGAGAGTTGGATTGAGAGAGAGAGTCGATTTCTTGCTGAAGAACCCGCCACGATAAACGAGACATACGTGGCACCTTGTAGGTACCGATTGTCAACGGCCAATAGGACTGTGGATCTTCACCTCTGGAGGACGATTTTGGCTTGTTTGGAGGTTGGTTTCGGTTGCTTAAACACTGGGGGAAGAAACATCAAGGATTGCAGCGGATAATGCATAATGAAAACTTGTGCTAACAATTGCAATTGCGGGCCCAGGTCTGAGCTTGAAGATCCAGGGCCCCTTGGCTGCCCTCCGGTAAGAGCGTGAGGGAGTCTGCCGTGATACAGTTCAATTGCTAAACTTGAGTGGAGTTGGCAAATTATATATGTGATTACATAATCAAAAAAGCGTCGCATATTCCCGATTAAGACACGGAAGGGGCACGAATAGAAATGCATAGACACCATCTCCGGCAAAGGAAGAAGGGAAAATAAGATGGATTCCCGAACCGTCCTCCACTGACGGCAGAAGAAAATGTCAGTGTGATATGTTGAGGGGATGAAAAGAACCGAAGTAGGCATAAGGTAGAAGCAGATCGTAACAAAAGAGGGGGGCTCGCTCGTAATCTGTACCAGGCATGTGAGGTAGGGTCTAGGGGGGCAGAGTGAATGAATGGGAAAAGCAAAAGGCGGATAAGAGACGCACTCTACAGACATATGCTCGAAAGCATATTCCTCCCCTGGAGTGGCAGAAGCGGATGTACGCTGGGTCGCAGCGAAACTCGCAGGTAGGCGAGACTTGGGGTACGCGCTGAAGGCCGGCATCTCTGGAAGCGGAGAGAGGATGTTGGGCGGGCGAGTCTGCCTGCACCACATACGTCCAGGAAAGCTGACGTTTGCCAACCACATAGCTCTCTTTCAGTGCAGAAAAGGCAAAACTCACCCTAGCCCTAAGGCCTGCCGCAAAAATCTCCGCAGAAGAGGGGCTGGAGGGAGAAGGAACCATAGCTCCAGACGTCCAGGTAGACGCACTGCTAGGCAGCTTAGCATTAGAAGAGTCTGCCGATGTCCAGGCGGACATACGTGAGGGCTGCTCTCTAGCAAAAGGCAAGGGATGTCGTCCCTGACAAAAGCTCGAAAACGCGTAATTTTTTTGAAGCTCCGCTTTAACCACGTCATGTGGCTTAGATAGTCTTTCTTTGGGCCGGCTAGCCAGAGCGGTGTCAAGAAACCCGGGCCACGTCGACTTCCTCCGCAGTAAATTTGGGAATTGAAAAGACTACGGCGCACGTGTATATACAAACCCGCCACTATCTTATGGAATCTTGCCGAACACTCCTACTTGCATTTTATATACCGACGTCCAACTACGCATTTTCAATATGTACTATTGGTTCTTTCGCTCAACCGTCATGGTGGTAATGAAAACAATAGGGCATACCGGTAGTGATACAACATAGACACCTCCTCTAAGGCTGGTCCTGGGCTGAACGGTCGCGGTCACAGCGTAGAGGCATCAGAAAGCTCTCGTGTCTAACAGTATCGGCGCGAGCTGTTGGGTGGGCTACCGTCCACCTAATATATGTCAGCACCCGTTCTCGTGTACGGCGAAGGAGCAGCGAGTCGAGCGACAGAGTGGGGCTGAAAAACTTGTTAGGTGTACACATACAAGTGGGCCGACGGATTACTTACCATGACAAGCGACGAAGATAATTACTGGTGAAATCTATCGCTGCGAAAAGAAGAGATCAGGCGCCGAAGTCCATTAGGCGATGGGACGTACTGAGGGTAGTGGACTCAATTTTCTTGAATGAATTTCCAAAGGACGAATCTTGCCGTTTCGTTGATATCGGCGCCTCTTGTGTACTCTGGGAAAACGCGTGGTAGCGGAACCTGCGCTTATTCAAATCTGAGCTGCTTTCGACGAATGGATAGTACTGGTACTGACCTTCGGTAGCTTGTTTTTGAAGACCTCAAATGGATGTCCACAAAACCAACGCTGGCTACGACTGATACAAAGGGGTAATAACTCCGCCATAAGGTTCTGGGTTGATATACGAGAATTGAGATGACACCCCCGAGTTGAGTCTTGAAGCGGCATATGGGGAGTGTACTGCGACGGTCCTTAACGGCAATCCACGTCGTGTAGGGCTAGGTGATCTGGAAGAGCCTTTGGCCTAGTAACGACAAAGGTGGGTGAACGAAGAAGTGGTGACATGGCGTATTAACATACCCCGCGGGTCTCTTACTTCATAAGTCCCTCGTCGTCGTACTGTCCACCTTCCTCCAACGAATCATCGCCGACATTCTTGTGAGAGAGAAGGGTGTACATGGTGTGGGTGTTGGCTGGCAGTCAAGTCGTCGCTGCTCGCTTTCGATGATTAACTCGAGATATTAAACTAAATGTACTTGTCAGCTTTAATTTGGCTTGGTCGATGACGTACTCACATACTGACGACGCAGGTAACATAAACTAGAAAATATTTTTAGTAACATGTTTGAAGAATCCGTTGAACTTACGGTGTGTATTCGCCGACAGGGGGATCATGCTAGCAAGACCATTCAGTGGAGCTCATAAGTGTTATCTCATGTGACATACAAGTAATAGGATCCAGAAGCAAGGGAAAACTGAAATAAGCGGTGACGGTTAGAGCTAGCAGGGCGGAATAAGTGATAACACACCAGTAGAACACTAATCACTGCGCAAAGGCCGAATCGGTGTCAACGGAAAGACCGATATATTTGTATTGGATGTCAAACATACCTTGTCGCTATAGCACAATTAATGACGTACTTGACCAATCTATTGGTCATCGATTCGGATCTAAGTTCCACGAGCATGCTGGGCTAATCAACACCACTAAAAGGATGGAAGTGGCTTACTTTGTAGTTTCAGATCGTTGGGATTCAACGATAAGACACAGAGTAGCAGATATTATGATATCGCAAGGAGACGCCGCAACCCCTTGGGCGATCGTTGTTTTCTAGAAGCAAAAGTTCACCCATGTCGATAGGTCAACTTAGAAAATGCGACGCACGAAGAGAAAACCTGTTCCCGTTGAGATTACTGAATAATGCCTGCTTGCTCCCCTAATCGCCATGGTGATCAATCGCAGATGCGAGCGCAATCTACTGATGAGACTTACATCAAGCACACCTGGGTTTCAGTGCAGGAAATGGAACACAATAAGCGCTTAGGCGACCCAGGAATCTACAACGTTGGTGGAGACAATACTCACCAAGTCCAGCACCTGTAAGATTCCATCAGTCGACCTTCGAATAGTGATTCTGGCAAAGTAATTACCTATTTGCGTAAGGGCTAATCCAGCCTGGACAGAACGATGAGCATCAGAACGAGTCCCGAAATGAGATACTTACTGCAGGTACTGCCATATAACGGAGACTGCTTCGCAAAGTCATGCCAACTACAAATTAGCAATAAATGGCTTGTACATAATCAATGCGTGATTGAAAACTCACCGGTCCAGATACGAATGCAGAGATATCTAATCGGCCAATATGTCCCTCAGTCAGTTTACGCCACAGGAGCAAGGTAGTGAACGCGCACTAACATCTCGGCGATGAACGCTGTGAGATACTAATTTCACAGTCAATAGACGTAGGGTTTAGGAGTGATGGCTCGGAAACTCACACAACAAAGGTACTTTCCCTACCGGGGAGATTATACACGGTTAGCAGTCTGACGGAATGTGAGTGTCGAAGGATACGAACAGTTACTGCGCTAGTGCATAACATTCAATTGTGATCTAGCACAGAAATCAAGCCACGTACAAGGTGATTTCGTTTAAGAGGCCCATGTTCCCCAATTTTGTTATGAACATGTCGTAGACCTGAAGGCTGCTAAATAAACTCTCTGAGGTCACTAGAAGACTGCAAGAGAGAGTTAAGCGGCTTAGGTGACCAGCGCATGTGAAAGGCCACTGACCCAAGGGTGCAGACCATTGCTTTCAGAGATGTGGGATCGTTGCTGGCGTAGCTTCTGAGGTAGTGCAGAGTCATAACCTATGGTCATGGCTTGAGCAACCACAGAGAAAGTATAGGCTGCAGGATATTCACCAGTGCTATACCGTAAAGCCTAAAATTTCGAAAGTATCTGAGCGCCGTTCTGCGAGAGGAGAAGACGAGGACTCACCAAGTATTAATTATTGATGTAATCAGAATTGCACCGTAAACCCGAGCAAACATAGCATGATCATTGGGAATGGCTGGCATCGTGGGGCTAGAAACCATCCAGCCATGTATATATACCCCAAGGAGCGGGAAGTGATAGGCAATATGAATACAGGGTCAGGCTAGCCATGGCCACTACAACATTGCCCTGCAAGGTTGGTTCCATTCACTTATGTAACGGGAAATCTTGACAGCGGCGCTTGGATAGGGAAGCAGATCCTGCCATAATGAGAGGCAACTGCGCTGACAAGAGGTGACTTAACGCGACGTTAACTGGCGCGTCGCCAGTACAGAGTGGTCGTCACTCAAAGGGGAGCAGCGGGCTAGCGTCAATAAGTAGAATATGCATGTTTTTCGATGAGGGAGGCAGAAATGGTTTTACGGCATAGGAGGATGGTATGTAACATATGGCTATGCAAAGTACGACGAATACATTGGCGACACATGCAGGGGCAGGCAACTACGGTGTCCGAGAACCGCAAGCCTGTCCCTTTGGCTCAGCCCAGACAAAGGGTCCCTGAAGACAAGATTTATGCCAAACAGGGCCACCTCCGCACATTCTCGCCGCTGTAACCTCCTTCATAATCAGCACCAGTGATTGGAAACCATTAATATATAAGAATGCGTATATAAATGAGAGTTATGAGGGAGTACTGCAGCTCTAGCGAGATGGCGCAACGGGGGGAGATCCTTGTTGGAATGCTGAGCGGAGAGAGAATTTAGAAACGGTAAGATATACAAGGTCGAATGCACATCTCGCTTCTTAAAAACAGCGGCTCTTGGTTTTATTCTATAAGGTAGCGCTATTAAAATTATAAGTGTTCGAAAATATGGAAAGCTAGTTGTGCTGAACATGCACGCGCGCGCGAACCGTGCTGGCCAGCTGAAACAAGCGCTCGTAGAGAAACACTAGCCAATGTGGTGACCGAGGCATGGTTAGCTAATGTTTAAAACTTATCTTGACCAGCATTTGAAATATTTATATTCAACGTTGTTCTAAGAGTCCGTGATGCGATTTGGGTATTAAATGTTGAGTATTGACATTCTGATTCAAGTTGACATCAACTCAGAGTCAGAGTTGCGGCATATTGGCTGATTCAAGCTGCCTATTTACTGTAGCTATTCAATTGGTTCTGGATACTTGCTAGAGATGGTAATTGAACATTGCTATGTGTGACTAGAGGAACGAGGAGTCCAACTTCACCTCCCTTATTACTTGTGACAGTGATAGGCATACCCAGATACTGATTAGAAACTATTATCTCTGATTAATTAACAGTACAAACCACCTGTCTTCACCAAGCGATATTTGAACCCGGAATGTGGGATCAAGGATGGAACAAAAAAGTCGGGGGACTCTGGAAGGTATCCTACCTGCCTACGCACGGAAATCACTCGAACGCGATCTTAATTAGCGCCTGGCACCCCAATTCGGAAGTACGTACGCACCGACTCGTCGACAACACTACATCCAGCAGCCCCTACGAGCCCAGACCCTCTCGACCGACTGGTTTTCCATTTCTATCTATCTTTTCCCCTTATTCACGACGCGATCCGCGTTGGTTTCCAGGTTATGATCTTTTATCTTGACCTTTCTCTGATTTTCCGACTCATTTTATCACGAGGACTATATTTCTACTATATCTATCGTTTGCGGACCCCTTTCATCTCTATCCTGTGATATTTTATACCCTGAATACTAGCTACGAGTAGGTATAAAAACTACCTTGTATCGTAGGATAGCTTCAGTGAATCCCACGACCTTCACTCACCAGTACGAAGCACGACGAACTACGAAGTTAAACCAAGTTCTTACGACGAGAACTCGACGAACGCACCTAGAACGAACGATCTGACGCCCTGACGCCCTTTTTCCCTTTTCGAACGCATCCGCGCACCCCGTTTCGACGACCCCTCACTCCTCTCCCATTCACTTCCTCACCCCGTTTCACTATCTATTTTCGGATTCACTCTCACGCCTACGGCAGACGACCGCTGCTGTACTCGCGCCGCCCTTCACACCAACTTGCGTACGAGAGACTATCAGCCCATCTGATTCTCAACTACCCCAATACATTACAACTCCATGCGATCGAATTTATCAATCGCACCCGAGAGTGCGATACCCATTGATCTGAGAGTTTATTCTTGCCCATCTATGCACCATTTATATTTATTTGGACAGATAAACCAGATGGTGAAATTTACGAGTCTGCAGATGACGAGAAAAATCGCCTGACGGTTCTGCTTTCAGCGCGAGGTTAGACACTATGTTATAATTTTAAATTTTAAGTTGAAATGTGTAGATGAGATAATAAAACTGATCGAGGAACGTGAAAATGAGGTCAACCACTTTATACTCTTGGTGTTTTTCAAGCACATTGCCTTCAGCGATCCTAGGTCTTTCATGTGCTTCTCAATAGTTCGAAGTCTGAAATAATTGAGAAGAAATCAATCGCTTCACGACTGACTTGAGTCCAGATCAAGATACTGACCCGGCAAGTAGAGCTGTTCCGGAATATCTTTCGATGAACTCTGCAGTCAAGATAGCGTTGAAGATGATCTAAATATTTGGAAATTCCTCAACTGTGCATGAATGAGATTGAGCATACGTAAATGATTCGAAGATAGAATGCCTTACGAAGTACGAGCGCTCAATGCTGATCAATTTCGCATGATACTTTAAATGATTTGTTCCTAGTTTTACTTAAATATAAATTTATAGCAGTACCTTGTGGCTGATAATATATTTGTGCGCGTAGATCACGCATGGGAAGCTGATTTTGTAGTTGCGCTCAATAGGCGCGCGTGTATAAATTTGAGTTTACTTTCCAACTGCATTGGTCCCCGAATCACAGTCCTTGTTACTCTGAGTTGCTCCGATATATTTCGTGAAATTCATCTGTTCTTTTTCCTCAACATCTGCTATACAATAATTTTTGCTCACAGGTGACAGGTCTGACTCGACAACTCGGAGATAGCTGCTTTTTTGCAGACTCACCTTCAATCTTACACTACATCTCGCTGCCACTGGGTAATATAAACCTCCTATATATCACATTACCGTGCTGCCTGCAAAATAACATCATAATGTTTATCCCACTATTTCTGAGTCCTGTGGTGCGAAGCTGACTAGAGGCCCATCAAATATTTATCAAGGCAGACATCAAATTCATGCGGTTTTGAGGAAGGGAGGTGCCCCAGTTGGTGCACTAGACAATGTGAGATCATAAAAAAAGTAGAAAGTGCATATATTAATCATAATGGCACTGCGAAATACTCTACTAGTAATGTCTACGTCCTCTTGTCGCCGTAAGAGACCTGCTCGCCGGCATCACTTCCTCACGTGACTCAGACCCTTTGATATGGGCTGAGCCCAAAGGGAGAGGCTTGCGGTTCCCGTACACGCTAGGCAACTGGTCCCGTGGAATAGGCGTCGTCGAGGAAGACTGAGACATGACATTCGAATTGCGCTCGCCTTTAATCAGTGTACCAGCCTTACCTAGTTGGAGGCCATGTCCTGTATGAACTGAGCAGCCCATGTTCTAGCAAATACTGCTGCTGCTACCGTAGGGCATTACGCCATTCAGTATTATTCTTGAGCTTTAGGCCACTCGAAACCTCTCAGTACCTCTTGGCCGTCTCACTGAAGAACGCCTCTGTTTGCTGTGTCCATGCTCCCAGCCCAGGACCTTGGTGAACCCAAAACAGCTACCTAGGCCACCACGATAGAGTTTTGAACGTCGAAGACGCTTTGGTAACCCCGTCAAAGTTATTGATGAGGTAAGAGCCACAAACAATATCTTCTTGCTCAGGAGGGAGTTGGTCATCGCAGTAGACAATCACTTCGTCTTCGAGGTTATATGCAACAATCAGATCGCAGTGTCCAGGACCTTCCAAAACTCGGCACTCGCTCACAGCCGAATAGAAAAGTCGTCCAATGATCCCGCCAGCCAATCGGCAGGAACGACCATAATCGGACTCAAATACAACTTCTCGAGCATCTTTATACAACTTCTCATCGGCGGTCACGGTCCATTCAGCCTTGCGTTCATCAAGCCCTCGAATCATGGGATGTTCCCAGACACGCACGTCCTGCTGTCGCTGCTGGAATACGGTGGTGGATGGCGACATTGGCCTCTAGAAGGCCCCGCGCGGCGTCAAATATGGTCATCCACTTTGACCGATAGATATGAAGAACTGTGAGTGGGTCTTTCAAAGCAATACACCACGTTGCCGAGTCTTTTGAACCTTTAGGAGACTTCAAGATGTATACCATTTCGCCTGCTACTTTTCCTTTCTCGGTTGGGGGCAACGTAGATGTAAGGATGACACCAGAGGTTGGCAAAGTGATGGATCAGAGTACAGTAGTTAGCATAGAATGAGTATGGATAAGTCACAGTAAGTAGTGTAGCTTCGTTTCCATGTATTTATCCCCTGAGGATGAGAGTCCACATTAACGATGGGGCGAAAAGAAGCAGGTGACAAGTCGAACGTCGCTGGTAGTCGCTTGTAGTCGTCGCCGCATCCCTTGCCTATTGCAGCGGCTCTACAAATGTTCAAGAGGCCAACTTTGACATCATTTAAATTTGGAGGAACGATATGGGCGAGATCGTCGATCGTCTGAGACATCTCCTGCTGCTCGACGATTGGCTCAGGCCCTAAACCTTCTATGTCTTGCAGGCTTGGGATGTGATATGCGCAAGGTGTAAGATTGTTTTTCCTATGTCCTGACGTTGCATGACCGCGTCCGCCAAATAAAGGTCAGAGTGCCACGTTTCACCCTCAGTAAATAGCGAAGTCGCACTTTGGTCATACAATAGTCAACTAATTAAGGGTGTTTGACTAAATGTCGTTTTTTTGACAGATTTCTGACTATCGTAGTCTCGAGATAGTCAGACATCTGTATGCACCACTGATAAATAAGGGAATTATTATTATTATTTAAACATGATGTAGTATAGGTAAAGCTGAGCAGGCACAAGCATCGACTACGTACCCGTTTCATCCTCTGCGAGTGAATGTTTCCAAATTGAAAAACACAACACAGACGTCTACTCGCGAGCTTCTTTTGGAAAGACAACCCGCCTCGTTCGTCGTATACCGCCCTGGTCGCGACTTTGATCGACCAGGCCATCACTGATGTTCCAGCTCGCAAGCTACTCGTTGCCGGAGAGGAAGCGGAAGGGATTGGTAAGTCCCAGCTTCGGTTGGAGAACCAGAGAATGGAAAGAAAGGAAGAAAGGATAATTTAAGGGTTCTCGATAGTTACGATACTGCAGATTGAGGCCAGCACATTCCTCTAGGCAGGGGTCGAGTCAACTGTGTGCGAAGAATGAGTGCGCGAAATTATAATACACACACCATTTGTCAGAGTTTATAGGTGGATGCAACCTTAACATTGCGGCCTTAATCCATGCGTTGATTTCCAAATCTGTAAGGAGTTGGTAGCTTGTATTTTGAATGTCAAATCCACGGAAAGGAAGTGGTGGGACCTGGGAACGACATACCTGGAAAATCTCCTCAGAGGTCGTCCTTGCAAGACAGTTGCGACATTGGTTCAGGGCCAGTAAGATACTCTTGGGTGGAGGTTCGAGCAGTTCAAGATAGACGCTCTCGAGTGCGCTAATGCGTAACGAGGTGCAGACGTGTTGGCGATGGTCATAAAGTAAGGATAATTGTTGGCCGCGTCGCTGGCATTCCTATGGTTGCACTACCACTGCCACTGACTTTGTTATGCCAGTCCAGTATTGATATTGGACTTACAAGAATTTCATTTTTATCCTTATACGTCTGTACAACGAATGATTGACTATGTATGATATGAATCAAGGGTCAGTCGGATTTTATACGGATCGTTGACTACCACTTGACTTTGTACGACTTCGCTTTTTACTGAGCATCACTCCTGAGAAAGAGACATCCGAATTCCGTGATCCGTTACAATCGTGTACGTTTAATCGATCATCAACACGAACCATCATCTCTTCACGGGCGCGAATGTTGACTCTACCATTCGATGTCATCTGCGAAATCATCAAACACTTGGATATAGATCTTACTACCGACGTCTCAACACTTAAAGCACTTTCAACGACGTGTCACGCAGTGCTTGAACCATCCCAGAGAAAGTTGTTTAGTCGAATCTCGATCAATTTGAAACCATTGATCGCAGCTAGACCAAATACAGCTTACATCACTCTCTACAATCTCTTCTTGAACACCTCACCTCATCTTGCCGCATATCCTCGTCATCTGCAAATCATTTACCAGGTACCCCATCCGGACACAACAATCGTCATCGCCCTCCTCAATATAGTGTCGCCAGTGGCGTCAATTCGGACTCTGCATCTTTGGAATATGCAATTGAAGACCAGCTATAAGGAGGAGAGTTCTTCATGGGCCTACACTGTCCTGAAGATCTTCTCTCCGCGACATTCCCTTTTCCAACTACGTCTTTCTGGTCCTGGTATACTGCCACCATCCTTATTTGATCTCCCATCATTGCCAGCGTT
>Ga0247741_1001287_pt1 | contig 13945 bp, 19 predicted proteins | sample UWRJL213509R2_FD_180945 | JGI IMG/M metagenome (GOLD analysis project Ga0247741, IMG submission 180945) | Plant litter microbial communities from Arlington Agricultural Research Station in Wisconsin, United States - UWRJ-L213-509R-2 | ecosystem: Environmental > Terrestrial > Plant litter >... | reverse complement strand
TCGCAATTTAAACTGTGGTTAATACCTAATATAGATACTATTGAAATATGCCAAGAGGCGAAAGGCGGGCGCACACACGTTCCAAAGCTATTCCATGTTTTTGGTCCGTGAGAGGGTAGGAGGACAGCATTCTCCATTTCGGTGAGTTCTCCACCGGTTTTCTTAAGTTAAATAGTGAATCATGTCTATTATAGATGCTATTTGTGTATACCAGGATATGCCATAAATTCCTAGCTCAATAGTCGTGAAATCTTCCTCTACATTACACCATTTTATGTTGTATTCCATGACAATTCATTTTGTTATAAATATTGACAGTAATCAGTGGAATTTTTTCCTACTGAAACGTTGAAAATTCCGAAGGGTCCGAAAAACAACGATATCTGTTGATATTTGGGCATTCATACCTTTTTCATCATCAATTACCACCCTTCTGGTCTCACAGTGTTAGTAGACCATAGTTGTATAGGACGACCTACTATGGTCATAGATCAGCATGATGAATGCGGCCATTTGGAAGTATTTCCCTGCCACGCTAACAGAGGATAAGCGAGCATATTCGTGTATAGAGGTGAGGCAACTTGCGCACAGATGACGGATCGTGCTTGCAAAAGCAACCTCTGGATCTATATTATTGGATAGCATTGGAGACTGTTAGCGGCAGAAAGTGAGATAGGTCCCCGTCTTGGAGGTATAAGTATACTGTTCTTTTACCATAGATCGTTATCGCGGACGAGTATCTGAACAGCCTTTATGTTGCCAAAACTGAATAAAGTTAGAAATCTGGCCTAAACCTACTGTTGACCATAAACAATATGCAAAGCATGAAACACATGGCAACCCACCGGACAGGTATGAAATATCGCAAAGCAAATATGTTATTTGCTTGGCGCGGGAAGCTAGAATGGGCTGTAGCCTTGATAAGGTGGAGCACATTCTGACTTCACCAGGTAATCATCCCCGCAATTCTCAGTAGCCGCACCTCGGCGTTCAGTTTCAGTTACAGTTACACCTTTGATTGAGTATCAGAGTGTGGTGTACCTTGATAAGTATAAGAATCTCTTAGACAAAGCTCCTCATGGCTGATGTCCGATCAAGCGAAGTCGCGCGGCTGCTGGACCTAAGATGTATATCACAACCGGACCCGTCTCAGAAGGACGATTTCGCGAGACGACTACTTATGGCTATCCTTTGCGGGAAAGTGTAATCCACAGATTGACGCAGGGAAATAACCTTGCGTTCTAATCACCGCCCGGATAAATGATTCCTGTCTGGATTTTGTGATGACTGTCTACCAATGTGGCCAATTGTAAACCATGGGGCCAAGATGGGTAGATACAACGCCAAAATTTGTACCGACCTGCATTACGCATAGCTTCTTATGCAAATATTCCACTAGACTAGACTCTGATATACAAAGCCATCCTGAAATATAAAGCGCTGGGCATACCTGGATGATGATCTTCTTGATTTTTGATCGTTGATTCTCCTGCAAGTGTACAAAAGGCATATAGATCGCAATAATTAATTTTAGGATCGTTGAGTTTGACACAATTTTTTCCATTGAGAGGCGGCGCAGAGAATCTTGTGGTCGGCCACAGTTGTAGGACCCCACCACAGAAACTGGATTTCAATGACCAACGCCACAAAAACTGCGGCGAGTCTTCCAGCATGTCCGTCATGTCACCCAAGGATGTTTATAGACTTGGCCACGCCTCATCATTGTTCTCTTCGTGAGCCATGTTGTCGGAGATAATGTGGGGTCGTCCTGAGGCGTGAGAAGCATTGGAGGTTAATATGGTCACGGTCTTTCTAGAGCCAACAGAGGCTAACAACGAGCACGCTATGAATCAGCTGGTCAAACGAGGTACTGGAAAAACGAAGCAGGAGGTCCTCGAAGGTGGATTTACTCCGAATGAGGTCGGAAACCCCCGTGCGTAATGTCTCTCCCGCTGCGCACTGACACAGTGACGAAGGGGAAGAAGTGGGAAGAGTGCTCAACTCTTTACCCTTGTCGCATGCTGTATTCTTCTCGCCATCTTGATGACCCAGGTGGGAGAGCGGTTTACAGGATGATGAAGCGGGTCCGGTGACGGAAGCAGAAAATCAAATAGCAGATCCGCTATACCGACTTTTGATTCGGACGTCGTCATCGATGAATTGCTATTTTTAGCTCTTCAGCACTGCTTGACTTCCACAATACGACACATCTTGAGAGTACGGCGATAGTTATAGATAATTATTCTCAATGTGTGAAAGTTTTCTTCTCTCTTTCTTTCGATCAGTATTCTCTTCTTTGACACCCACTTCAAATTCATTCTCGGACCTATAATATCAACCTACTCCTTGGTTATCACTCAACTTGCAAAACCATTTGACTCCGAGATGGCCTCTGAGATTCTCACTGTCATCCGCTCGTGGTCGAATCTCCAGCTTTATAGTACACTTCCATCAATGTCTTATGCTGGCAATGGCGACGGTGGCGAGCCCGAGGGATCTGGCTATAGGTGGGGATCGAGAGAAATTCGAGATTAGTACATATGTGTTCGAGCTCAAACATTTAGTTTATCAACCTACCAGCGCCTTCATGCGCTGCCTTACGCGACACCTCCGTCCCCGAATCTCAAACTTAGTGCCTCCATCATGGTCACCCGTACTGCCGCTCCCCTCCCAATGTTCTCTTTTTCTTGGGCTCTTGTTCAAATTTCTTGCAACTCAGGCCGAGGGGTCTTTTCTTGAGCTTCTTATTAATGCCACGACTTGATCTTTGATCTTCTACAACCACGACACATCTCTATCGACGAGCCACCCCACTCCACCCCAAATAAAAATTTCTCGGATATCTCGACCGACAAGACTTTTAATATTATTTTATCAACGACTGGCGTAAAGTTAAAATACATACGTGCTGGCACTCAGGCTGGCGCACTACACGCTTACTCGTTACCTACTAGTATCCTACCCACCCTCATCCTCGCTGATAATCATTCAGATACGACATGACACAACGCGACGCGCTCCCTCTCACGAATCGGAATGCTCGATAGACATCAGCTCTTGCCCCTGTTTCTTAGAAATAAAAGAGTATCGCATAGCGTATATAGACTCGAATGATCCTTCATCCACCCATCAGTGGGCGCTCAACATGAGCTCGGCCCGGGTACATCCCCAGGGGTACCCATAGTGTTATTCTATCTACGCACGTCAATATGCGAATTATAATGATCTTCCATCCACATGCGACACAGAAATTGTCGGGATGTGACGGATAATCTCTAAGCTGTCGATAATCTTCGGTACACTGAGTCGGAGGTAGTACATCGTTGTCCGGAGAGTTTGTCGCTCGTACCCCAGAGTTTCCATAGACGAAAACGTTAAGCAAAAATATGAAAAGAGCTTAATTTCAAAGCGCTTTCTGAGACTACTTAACTATATATGAGAATTACTTCAAATAAGATGCAACATTCAAAATACGAGACACTGACTCAAGGATATACGACGACGGATGCATAAATTCTTGAGTTAGCAAATACTGATTTCAAATAACTACTAGTCCTTTAGACTCATTCTCAAACGAAGTCCCACTGGACACCATGAATACGGCCGACGCTGCGGCTCGCGAGCTTGTCGAACGCAGCGGGCGAGAAGTCGAGGTCACTGAAAGCGCAACCGGTGCAACGGTCTCTAACCGATACAGTAACACTCTTCCCTTTATCTGAACAAAGCTTGAGATACGTGATGAAAGAGAGACGGTAAGAAACTACGCACAAGTGGCCTTGATTTTCTTCTTGCAAACGGGGTTCTGGTTTGGGTTGCCTGTATGACCGCTGAGAATATCCATTTTAGTTAGGTGCAAGTAAGTGGATTGAATCTAACCGCACTCACGGGAAGGTGTCGAAGAGATCGTGGCTAACTGCAACGATAAGGTCGTTGACTGTGTTTACGACCCCACAAGAGCCCAGACCCGCTATAAAATAAGTATGTCGTGAAATGTATTCAAATGGTACACATCGGACGCGATACTCACGAGTGTAGAAGGTTCCGTCGCCGGTGTGAGAAGCGGCTTCTGCTCTAGCCTCAACGGTGTCGTTAGCAGGAGTAGCCAATGCGCTGACAGAGACGGCGACAGAGGCAACGATGAGGAGGAGCTTGGAGAAAGACATGTTTAAGTGTTAAAGAAGCAGGTGGTAGTTGACGATGTAACTGAGGAGAATTAATTAGCTGGTAAAATTTTAAATCACTACTGAGCAGCTTTTTATACCTGAAGACTTGGTAGGTCAAAGAACATGAAACGCTGACAGAGAGTACAAGAATCCCATAAGCAAAGGTGTTGCACGCGCTTACATGCACTATTCGGCGAGCTCAGCGATGCCAATGGAATTTGTTTCGTGTTTCTCTGTCCGCACCTAGACTAGTACGCGGCTCGAGGATGGCATTGATTTTATTCTCGACAATTTCGTTACCCCGTGGGGTTATCACCACCGGCGCCTGCGGGTGATTAGCTGATCTTCAGAAGTTCGTGCATGTTCAGCGGGAAAGAGTCGGGCGCTCACAACTATAATGTGCAGTTCTGTCGCATAACGTTATGCAGTCGATCAAACATGCTAACTTTATTGGGATGTATGCTGCTTACTCGATTCCGCCGGATTCGGGAGAACTTGTAACTCGATAGTCCACTCAACAAACAAAATACTTAATTAGTAATCAGCAAACGAAAAAATTTCGATAGGAAGGAAGTTGAGATTTTTCATCTGCTGTGGAGCTCAACCTCTAAGATCTATTAAATTTTTAGCAGAGATGTTCGTCCATTGTCAGTGCGGCGGACAGTTTTCTTTTTGGGGAAAGAGACAGAAAAGGCAATGATTAACATTCGGGATGATCGACATTCGGGATTCAGGAAGTCCGTGAATGACACCGGCAAGGAAAGCTCAGATCTACCATGCCTGTTACGCTACCAACAGCGCGGGATATAATGGTAGATCAAGCCCCCCATTCAACCCCTTCAGTAACTTCCGCTAACCATTTTTAGAGACCCGCGCATGGGATCTCTTTTCAAAACCGGCTCCGAGTCTTCTTCAACTCTACTGTCATGTTTCACCACTCATGCTCTCTCTCTTCTCTGGGAATTCTTCCATCTTTATTTTGATAAACGCATGCGCTCGTCTGTTGTCGATATCAAATTTTCTCTCAATATCAAATTTGATAAATCGCTACTGTACAGTAATGCAGTAATTTAGAGCTAGTCGATGCTGTATGTCAATGTATGGAAGATCGATTAAGTTGTCGCCCATCCGAATCTTCATGTAGTCATCACAATCGGTATGAGGGGGTCGACTCCACCCATCGCGCGACTAATAGTTGGAGTGAGCATAAACTACAGCCTTAAGCTAACTGACCTCGCCCTTGAACATTCATCTTCCTAAGTTGCATGCTCCTAGTTTCAAGAGTGCTCTCTTCGCTATCAAAGTCCTCCCCCAAATTCCCGATTGTCCTCAGTGCAAGGGCCTTAAAAGCCGCGTCTCGATCTTCATCCAGTATTGACATACCCGACTTAGGAAACGAAATAGAACGAAGGTTAAGAACTAATCGTGAGACCATGACCGGAGTGATTAGTTGGCTGAAAGATGCGCCGACTGCCCTTCAAATCCTCGACCGCAACCTGGTTTTATAGCTCAGATTCAAGAGAACTAGATGAGAATGATAAGACTTACAAAATATATTATAGTATTCAAAAGATTGGCCATGAAGATGAGAAAATAATAGATAGCACCATCCCGAACGAATAATCGCAAGGTCCTAGTTGTTTGTTAGCTCGGTGTCACTTTCGAAACCACATTTGGGAACTCACGGGACTTTGCCAACTACGGTCCGGGTGCGCCACAGTGTGAGTGCGAATATACAAGAATCTGTGATCAAGGGCGCCAGCCAAAGCGCAGCTTTAACTCAATCTTCAGTACGGAAAACTGGTTATTAAGCTTATATCCAACTTACGAAAAATAGAGCTGTTCCCGGTCAATATGCAGCCTTAGTAGTAAATAAAATTTAGTACAAGTCAGCAGCATACAGATAGGCTTGGATGCGTACCCGTCTGTCTAATATTACCAGGAACACCTATGAAAGAAGTTAGGCACTTTCTGTGGAACAAATTGGGAAAAAACTTGCGGAAACCAGTGGTCAATCCAATAGACGTGACTGTGATCTGAGCGACCCATAGTGTCATCAGAAAGCCTAGGACTATATTTGAACGGCCATATAGAGCGTAAATTCGGATAATCATTAGGGTTCTTCACAGTACTCGATTTGAGGTCCATTCGAGCAGGATTTGAGCCTTCATTTGAAGTTGATTTGAGATTCGGCAAGTTTCGGCATGGCTCGGAGAAGTCCGAAATCGCGCTTCAACTTTGACCGTACCGCTCAAATCAAAATGCCAAGCCTTCTCGCTCTCAGGCTACATGGGTACAAATTGGACTCAAGCTCATCTTTATCCCACAAATAAACGGTATTAAATATGTATTATGGCCTTTTTGCTGCATATAAGCTCACCATAAACTATTATTTTGAGTATATATTCACAGATTCGGTGAATATCGTGAGACGACACACCTGCTCTGGCGGGTTGCATATACAATTCTTTTGAGGCGACCCTACACGTATAAACAACCCCATCATGGAATTTGTTGTATTAAAATGCTACATTCTGGTTCTCATGAACAGCCTCGCCAAACTGACGCGGAAATTTTACTCAAAAGGAGGAGACATTGCTCAAATCAACGCAAAAAATAGGAAGTTAGCAAACACACACCTTCTACAGCTAAAATTTGGGGTAAAATTCATAAGGGAAGATATTCATGCATTTTATAGTGCATAAGAAATATAAAACGGCCTCTCCGATGCATATGTATTTCAGTATGGTGCCCCAGGTGGTCAAATCAACATAGGGGCTGGAACTCGTTTAGTGATCATGTTGAAAATCCGACCTGATGGCTGTCCCGGCGGGCCCAAAACGGAAACTTGCCGAATCTCAAATGAAGTTCAAATGAAGACTCAAATCGCGCTCGAATCAACCTCAAATCGAGTACTGTGAAGAACCCTATTATGACTGGTGATCGTCGATATTCAATGCAGCTTCACCGGTATGTATTAGTTGAGAACCTACGTTCACATACTGCATGTAAATCAAGAACTGAGGTCAATTCTGATTTTGAAAATTAGAGGGAGATACTTACTGCTGACCAGGACCAGGGTGCCGGCCCCCTCGAAGACGACAAATTTATTACATCTAGAGCTTTGGGTTAATTAAAGAGCTTTTGCTGTAGTTCAGCTCCACTCACGATTCCTCTGTCCAATCTGGGGTGTTAAACGCTGTTAAACCAGTTTGAGAGTCCCCAGTTGGTGATGTACCCAGAAGCAGGTAAGAAATGCGATTATTTACCATATAAAATTACAATAAACTCGAGTGGACTCATATACCTGTTCATTAGGAATAGAATCGAAGCTCCAGTCATCTTCTTCTTCCAGATACGGTCCACCTAATGGTAATGAGCAAAAGGGTGATCTACCGAGGTGGTCCCACTACCTCATCCGAGAAAGTCAACACTGTATGAAATACTTTGAGATTTAACAGACCCGACCTGTATGGGATGACCTACTGTGGTCATAGATCAGCATGGTGAATGCGGCGATTTGGAAGTATTTCCCTGCCACACTAATGGAGAATAAGCAACCACATTTATAAACGGAGGCAAGACAATTTGCGCACAGATGACGGACTGTGCTTTCAAAGGTGGCCTCTAGATTTACATTGGATGGCATTGGAGACCGTTGGTGGCAAAAAGTGAGATAGGTCCCCGTCGTAGGGGTATAAATATATTGTTCTTTCATTATCGATCGTTATCACAGACAACTGTCGGAACCGCCTCTAAGCTGACAAATTGCATACAGTTAGAACTCTGGGTATAAACATAGCGTTCACCATGAGCAAATGCAAAGCATGAAACACACGGCAATCTACCAGACAGGGAAGAAATGTCGCACAGGAAACATGTTATTTGCTTGGCTCGGGAAGCTAGAATTAGCGATAACCCCAACACATTCTGACTTCAGCAGCTAATCATCATTGCAGTCCTCAACAGCATACCTTGGCACTCAGTTACAGCAACGTCCTTGATTGAGTATCAGAGTGTGACGTACCTTTTTATAAGAATCTCCTGGGGAAAATCAGCCATCATGCCTGATGTTCAAGCAAAGGAAGCACATAGCTGCTGAACGTAAGATTGGTATCACGGCCGGACCCGCCTCCGAAAGACGATTTCGCGAGGCGACTACTTATGGCTAACCTTTGCGGGAAAGTGTAATCCAGCACGCCGATGTGGGGAAAATAACGTTGCGTTCTAATCACCGCCCAGATGGATTCCTATCCGGAACGCGGACCCATGTGTCGACCAATGTGACCAATTGTAAACCACTGCGGTCAAGATGGGTGGATGTAACGCCAAAATGTGCACTACGTATAGCTACTTGCGCAAATATTCCACTGGACCCTGATATACAAAAGCGTGCTAAAATGTAAAGCACAGACAATACATGGAAGATGTCCTTCTTGATTTTTGTTCGTCTATTCTCCTGCAAGTGTGAAAAAGGCATACAGATTGCAATAATGACCTTTGGGATCGCTGAGTTCGATAGAATACGGTACAATTTTTCCATCGAGGGGCCGCCGCAGAGAATGTTGTGGTAAAACTCTATTCCCAACATAGAGACTGGATTTCAATGGTTAACGCCACAAGGAGCTGCCGCGAGTCTTCCAGTATGTCTGCCATGCCACCCAAGGATGTTTGTAGACTTGGCTTCGCCTCATCTACGTGAGCCTTTTATCGGAGATAAGGTGGATCGTCCTGGAATGTGAGAAGTGTTGGAGGTTTATACAGTTATTACTGGCACAAGCGGCCGAACTTTTACTTTGGCAGAGATCTGGGAGATGTTCCCTGTCCACCCTCAGGACGGCCGACGTCCAAATTTCGGCCAGCCTGTCCCCTGTTCCGTCCCTGGCCGAATTGAACGAAATGGGACAGTAATCTCTTCGGGGTCTAAGTTGTCGATCATCAGTGGTAATTTTCTGCACACTGATTCAGAGGCATTACCCTCATCGCTATCTGGTATCTAAGGAGTTGGCCGCTCGTAATAGTGTCTCAGTCTTCATAGACGGAAATTAAACGTGGAACAAAAACACGGAAAGATTTGGAATTTCAACGGGCTTTCCAAAACTATATAAATACGAGGGATTCAAAATAAGATAGTGAAAAATAGACTGGAATAAGTAGGACGACGGATGTAAAAACTTTTGTGTAGGATATTAGTGATTTATCACTAAGCCTTTAGACATCGTCTTAAACGAAGTCCCACTGGACACCATGAATACGGCCGACACTGCGGCTCGCGAGCTTGTCGAACGCAGCAGGCGAGAAGTCGAGATCGTTGAAAGCGCAACCGGTGCAACGATCTCGAACCGATACAGTAACGCTCTTCCCTTTATCTGAACAAAGCTTGAGATAGGTGATGAAAAGGAGATAGTAAGAAACAACGCACAAGTGGCCTTGATCTTCTTCTTGCAGACAGGGTTCTGGTTTGGGTTACCTGTATGACCGCTGAGAATTTCCATTATTAGTTAGATACAATTAAGTGCGTCGAATTTAATGGCACTTACGGGAAGGTGTCGAAGAGATCGTGGCTAACTGCCACAATGAGGTCGTTGACTGTGTTTACGACCCCACAAGAGCCCAGACCCGCTACAAAATAAGTATGTCATTAGATTATACACATAATAAAGTGCACCAGATTCGACACTTACGAGTGTAGAACGTTCCGTCGCCCGTGTGAGAGGCAGCCTCCGCCCTAACCTCAACGGTGTCATTAGCAGGAGTAGCCACTGCACTGACAGCGACCGCGACAGAGGCGACGATGAGGAGGAGCTTGGAGAAAGACATGTTTAAGTGATAAAAAAGCAGGTGATAGTTGAAGATGTAATTGAGGAGAATGGTTTAGTTGGTTAATTTCTAAACCACTAAAGTGCAGCTTTTATACCTGTAGACTCGGTAGGTCAAAGAACATGAAACACTAACAGAGAGTACAAGAATCCCATAAGCAAAGTTGTTGCATGCACTTACATGCACTATTCGGCGAGCTCAGCGATGTCAATGGAATTTGTTTCGTGTTTCTCTGTCCGCAACTAGACTAGTACGCGGCTCGAGGATGGCATTGATTCCATTCTCGACGATTTCGTTACCCCGTGGGGTTATTACCACCGGCGCCTGCGGGTGATTAGCTGATCTTCAGAAGTTCGTACATGTTCAGCGGGGAAAGAGTCGGGCGCTCACAACTATAATGTGCAGTTCTGTCACATACCTGCAGTCGATCAAACGGGCTAACATTTATTGGGATGTACGCTGCTGAATCGATGCCACCGGACTCGGGAGAACTTGCAACTCGATAGTTCACTCAACAAACAAAACACTTGATTAGTGATCAGCAAACAAAAAAATTCCAATAGGAAGAGAAGTTAAGACTCGACATCTGCTGTGGAGCTCGACCTCCAAGATCCATTGAATTTTCGCAGGGCTGTTCGTCCATTGTCAGTGCGGCGGACAGTTTTCTGTTTGGGGAAAGAGACAGAAAAGGCAATGATCGATATTCGGGATGATCGACATTCGGGATTCGGGAAGTCCGTGAATGACACCGGCAAGGAAAGCCCAGATCTACCATGCCTGTTACGCTACCAACAGCGCGGGATATAATGGTAGATCCAGCCCGCTTTGCAACCCCTTCAGTAAGTTCCGCCGCTGACCATGTCTAGAGACCCGCGCTTGGGATCTCTTTTCAAAATCGGTTCCGAGTCTTCTTCAACCTTACTTCCATGTTTCACGGTGATGCTCACTCTCTTCATGGGAGAGGTTTTCCATCTTTATGCTGATGAATACATGCGCTCGTCTGTTATCGACATCAAGTTCTTTCTCGACATCAAATTCTACAAACCGCTACCGTATATAACGGCTGTAATCTAGAGCTACATTGTGAATTCTGAATGATATCTGGAAGATGGGATAAACTTATGGGTGAATTTAGAACGACATCTTACTTTCTGACAGTCGGCATCTGACTCCCTTCCATTGCAACTCAAATCACATCGTCAATGGGCGCTTCACACAAGCTTGGCACTTGCCTGAAACTGACGTCAGACGCCCACGGTCGATTATTAACGCCAAGCTGAAAGCACCCCACATGCGCTCTCCACAATCCACTGGTCAGACGATGCAACCTCCATACGCGCGTGACGAGAGTTCCATTGAACCATTAACAGGTTTCCTGGTCGACAGTGCTTGGCTTGGAATTGTGGAGGCCGACACAGGAACAATGACGCTGGTTACGCACGAGTGGCATCACTTGGTCGAGGGTTTGGGAGGTATAAAATGAGCTTCAAGATTTCCTCACTGGCTCACAAACCAACAAACCAATTACATCAAACTCCTTCAAACTTCTCATTCCACATATATTGTACCAATCATCATGCACTCAAACACCCACACCAACACCGGCTCGAAACCCAGGTCAGTCTCTTAGATTCCAATCCTTTCGTATACCCTTCTCCGTCACTCACACTGCACCTTACAGCAAAGTCGCCGGCCAACTCCACGCCACCATGGGCGGCGCCAAGGAGTCTTTGGGACATGCAGTCGGGTCTGCCAATCTCCAAGCGAGCGGGGCGCGTGAGCATGCGTCGGGGGTGAGGGAGAAGAACGCTGCTGCTACTGGAACTCATGGTATCGGTGGTGGGCCTGCCCACACTGGTACACATGGTCTTGGTACCACCGGTGCTCACACGGGTGCTCATACTGGTGCTCATACTGGTGCTCACGCTGGTGGGCTTGGAGGGCTTGGACACAACCACGATACGACCACCGGTATGGGTACACATGGTCTTGGTACCACTGGTGCCCATGGTCATAACACCACCCATGGCGTCACCGGTGCAGGTACTGGTGCAGGTGAACGAGCGTTAGGCGCTAAAGATCAAGTAGTAGGCGCTTTAACCGGAGATCGGGCGCAGATACATCAAGGTAAGTTTACTTCAATGGTGTTCACGTTTCCTTCCCTATCCAAATTTCTTCATCTCTCCTTCCTCTTTCTTTGGTTTTGACGCGATGCAACATGACACTAATGGTTCTACAATAGGTAACGCCCGTCAACACCATGGCGCCGCAGCTGAGCACGGTACACACATCCACGGTCCCACTGGGATTGGCAGTACTTTGTGATTTGTGATCAAGCGAGCTCAAGTTGTGATGCGGAGAAGGCGAAGGGCATGCTTCATTCCCTGTAACAACATGAGTAACTGTACATGTAATAACGTCGTTACAGTCAAGGACGGAGATTTGTAGCATATGCATACCAATAACTGTACAATACAATCATAAATTCCCCATGCAACCTATATGATGAAAGGAATAGGAATGTGCTTGAGTGAACCTGACGCCTGCAATTAAGTGTTTGGAAGCCAACTCGGAACGAAAGTCAATGTTCATTAATCATTAACGACAAAAGGTTTCATCAAGTTTACATGCAATTTTGTACGCTAAAAGGCCGTAGATCGTAGGAGCATGACAGTCAATTGATTATGATGGCTATATTTTAAGGGCATTTGTGTGCCATGTAGGTCTAAAGGATAGTGAGTTTCTAGATGAGATAGTAGATGTCCGAGTGGATGGATATAATAGAGAGATGGGTGATGCAGGTCTAATTCTTCTTGGTGCGACGAGGGAGGAAGCTCCCTTGATGGATGCGGAATAGATAAGTGAACACATAGACAAGTACGACCTAAGGTATTCAATTAACAGTCAGCACACGCTCGAATCAAAATCCAACAATATTAACTCACATTAAGGAGAATGAACGCCGCCAGAATACCAAAATCTCTCCACCGGTGATCATAGTAGATGTTGAACGACGCCGCCAAGAACTGGTCTGTATCGCGGAAGCTGCAGAAGCCACACTCGCCCGACGAACTGGGGTCCGTGAGATAACCCCCCGCCCTCTCGATGTAGTTTGCCATGTACTGCCCGCATGTTTGACCTGCGGGTGCTCTGACCATGACTATCTCAACGGGGGAGCAGTTGATCTGTTGCTGGCCAATGGCTTGCCCAAGGAGACCTTCGATGAGGTAAGTGAATGGGGACAGATGGTACATCCATTTCCACCATCCGAGTTGGCGGAAGGGCTGGAGAACGCCGTTACTGGAAGATAGGGTTATGTGAGTAAGCAAGGAGTGTAGAGTGGATACTTGGCAGGATGTTGACGTACAATGTGATGACGAACGAAAACAGGAACGAGAATAGCAGAGCTGCGATCTCTGCGCTCGGAGCCATCGCAGCGACTGTCTGTGCGAACGTGGTGTAATAGAGGGGCATAGCGACACCCAACATGAGGTAGGTGTATCCAGCTCTGGCAGTTGGGAATCCGACGGTCCAGTACCAACATAGGAACAGAAGAGTCGACCCCAGAATGTTCCAAGGAAGCTCGATCAAGATCTGAGACGTGATCAGAGCCGTCCAGCTGTACATCCGACTTGGGCGCTCCCGAATGGTATAGATGTTACGCATATTGATGAAAGGCACCTGAAGCTGGTTGGATAACGGTACACTGGCGAGGATAAACGGCGTTAGAAGAGGAAGTTCATCGAGCACAAGCAACTCACCTAAGAATCGTCGACATGAAAATAGCAAAAAGCTTATTCTGCGTCCCCTGTTGCGTGTCCTTCGATTTATAGAACGTGAAACCGATGAACAGCCCTCCAATAATATTCAAACCCAATTTTGCCATGAGATACGTGGGATTCCTCCAATTCGCCTGCGCCTCACGCATGAGCAGCTCTTTGGTTTGGAAGAACCACCCTGAA
>Ga0247741_1001286_pt1 | contig 13949 bp, 10 predicted proteins | sample UWRJL213509R2_FD_180945 | JGI IMG/M metagenome (GOLD analysis project Ga0247741, IMG submission 180945) | Plant litter microbial communities from Arlington Agricultural Research Station in Wisconsin, United States - UWRJ-L213-509R-2 | ecosystem: Environmental > Terrestrial > Plant litter >... | reverse complement strand
CCGTGCGTTTGAATCAATGGTGCGAGCAAATCCATAAAGAGTTCGACCTTACCAGCACACTTAATGATATTGATGACTAGTCAATAATATTTTGATGATTGGCGCGCGCGCCTTTCATACCATCACCCGTCGTGATACGTTCGCTATTGCGGTTCGCTGCGTACAACACACATCCTTAATTTATTTAGTTTGATGCTCTGGCCGGTCTTTATTGTGTCCGCATCGAAATTTAAAACAATTTTCGCTTTGTTCTGGATGCTGCCAGCGAGGTCATTTCTATGAGTAATCAAACCTTACACCGTCATATTGGGTTATTCGCGTTAGTCGTCTATGGTGTAGGCGACATCCTTGGTGCAGGCATCTATGCACTTATTGGTAAAGCCGCGGGAGAAATGGGAAATGCTATTTGGATGGCATTTCTCGCGAGTATGATCGCGGCTGGGCTGACCGGGCTCTCCTATGCTTCACTCGGATCACGTTATCCGCGAGCAGGCGGAGCATCTTTCTTTACACATCATGCGTTTAAAAATAATTTTTTAGCCTATGTGATAGGTCTTGCTGCATTGTCGTCGGGCGTTACCTCCATGGCTGCTGGTAGCCGAGCGTTCGCGGGATATTTCACAACGTTGGTTTCGGCGGTTCCGGTGGATTTAGTTGTGGTAGCCTTTTGTTTTGTTGTGGCGGGTGTTGTTATTCGTGGCATTCGAGAATCCATGTGGATGAACATGCTGTGTACCGGTATTGAACTCGGTGGTCTGCTGCTAGTAATCGCAGTTGGAGCAAAATTTTTAGGCACAATCAATTACACCAGCGCCGTGACCGTTTCTAATCCCGCAGGTGATTTAAGTATTTCATTAATACTGTCTGGCGCCGTGTTGACGTTTTATTCGTTCGTTGGATTTGAAGACATTATTAACGTCAGCGAGGAAGTGAAAAATCCTGAATCAAATATGCCGAAAGGTATTTTGCTAGCGGTGCTTATAGCATCGATCATTTACATTACGATTTCGCTAGTTGCGGTGTCAGTGATTCCGGCCGCTGAACTAGCCGCGTCCTCTGCGCCACTTGTGGATGTCGTTAAGCGTGCTGCACCCTGGTTTCCGTCAATTGCTTTTGCTTTTATCGCCATGTTCGCGGTGGCTAATACGGCGCTGCTGAATTTTATTATGGGGTCACGCCTTATTTACGGAATGGCAAACCAGGGTTTGATGCCTAAAGTTCTTGCCAAAGTGAGTCGCACGCGCACGCCATATATTGCGTCTCTCGCGGTACTGGGGTTTATGTTGGTTCTCGCATTAACGGGCAATATAGCTTCACTCGCACGTGCAACTAGCGTGTTGTTGCTGATTTGTTTTATGACGGTAAATGCAGCACTTCTTGTGCTCAAGCATCGTAAAGGTGAACCTAAAGGACGCTTTGAAATTCCCTCCATAGTCCCGTTACTCGGCGCGCTCGTATGCGCCGTGATGCTTTCATACGCCAAGCTTGAAGAGCTGAGAGTTGCTGGAGCTATTTTGGTAGTGATCGTTGTTCTCTATTTTGTGATCAAGCCAAATTCTGATGCTATCAAACGCCTTGGTGATTGATCGCAAATTTCCCCATAAAATTGCCGCTAAAAAAAACTTGTTGCACGATAAAAAATACTGTATATAATCCCAATTACTGTATAAACAAACAGATAAATGGGGATAACCAATGTACAATCTTACGTCGCGCCAGGAACAGGTTCTGCAATTAATCAGAACCTACGCTGAGGAAACAGGTTATCCACCCACACGCGCAGAAATTGCACGTATCCTGGGTTATAAATCACCTAATGCTGCCGAAGAACACATTAAAGCGCTTGCACGTAAAGGTGCGATTGAAATTATCCCTGGTGCATCACGCGGAATTAAACTTCCTGATCTTGTCGATCAAGGCTTGCCGATTATAGGACGTGTAGCAGCAGGTAACCCGATATTGGCGCAAGAGCATATCGATGACTATTGCGATATTCCCCCCAACTTTTTCTCTCCCTCTGCCGATTATCTGTTACGCGTTAGCGGTATGAGTATGAAAGACGCCGGCATTTTGGATGGCGATTTACTTGCTGTGCATCGCACCGACCAGGTCCGCAGCGGTCAGATTGTGGTCGCGCGAATTGGTGAAGAAGTTACCGTGAAACGTTACAAAAGAATTGGCAATCGTTCACAGGTTGAGTTGTGGCCGGAAAACCCTGACTTTGATGTTATTCGGGTTGATCTGACTGATCAGGAATTTACTGTAGAAGGCTTAAGCGTAGGGGTAATTCGTCGTGAATAGAATTCGTCAAACTCAAAGCAGTCAACCGGAGTCACTAGCATCGGGAATTACCGAATTAATTATTGCTAGTGCATCACCAGAACAAGTCTCGCTTATTATGCCGATGATCGCATTTCTCACTAAAAGTTGTGCGAATCGCTGGGTAACCTGGATTGCTCAGCAACATGTATCGCGTGAGTTTTTGGAATCCTTTGGTGTGGATACTCAATATCTACGTTTGATCCACTGCAGCGATGAACAAAGTCGTTTGTGGATTACCTGGGAAGCGTTAACAGCAGGCAATAGCCACACGGTGATTGCAAGTCCAGGTAAATTAACTGAAAAAGAATTCAAGCAGCTCGAAGGCGCTGCGCGCCAGGGACAGTGCCAGGGTTTATTATTGCGAGTTAGATAAATATTGGCTTAGTTGAATGCTGTTAGGCTTCAGCTACAAATACCGCACGAATGGGAGCAGGGTGGCCTTCAGCCGTTAGTTCTGGATTATCAAGATGAAGAAATTCAGGGAGCGAATGAAATTTCATCCAATATGTAGAGCGCTGTTCTTCTGTTGTAGTTTTGCAAACATCTACGACTCGAGGATTACTAAATCCCATCTTACGTAGCCAGCTCAACATGGTTTCACAGCTTGGTAAAAACCATACGTTATTCATTTTGGCATAGCGATCTTCCGGTACCAAAACATCGCCCAACACGCCATCAATCACCAATGTCTCAAGCACTAATTGACCACCCGGGCGCAAAGCTTCTTTGAGCTCTCGCAGGTGATCCATCGGGGATTTTCGGTGGTAAAAAACACCCATGGAAAACACGGTATCAAAAGTCTGCAATTTGGGTGGCAACTCTTCAATTCCAACTGGTAATACATCAATTGGGTAATTGCTGCCCGCAAGCTGTTTAATCATATGAAACTGCACGACAAATCGTGGTGACGGATCTATGCCGATTACGCGCTGCGCACCTTGTCCAAGCATGCGCCAACAATGGTAGCCATTGCCGCAGCCTACGTCCAAAATCAATCGATTCTTTAACGGAGCTAGATGAGGAATAACGCGATCCCATTTCCAGTCTGATCGCCATTCTGTGTCTAGATGAATCCCGTGTATCCAGTAAGGCCCTTTGCGCCACGGAATCAAATCTTCCAATACTGTGCGAAGTTGCATGCGAGACTCTTCGTCGCAGTCGTCACTTGCCCCGATTTCAACTTTTTCTAAAAAATCAGTATGAGTGCTTTTAATTTTTGGGAGTTGGGCGAGGGCTGTCTTCCACGTGGACAAATCGCCATAGCGTTTTTCGCACAAGCCATCAGCAATTTGTTGGGGTAGATTTTCTGCCCAAGCTTGTAACGGGCTTTGCGGGAGATAGGCAAGTAAATCGGAGTAATCAATCATTTGATAGCAATTATCGAGGCAAAATTAAAACATTGAAACCAGACATCTACGCTCGCGAAACCAGCTTCTTTCAAACGTTGGCGATGGATGGCGAGCGTCTCGGGAATGAGGACATTTTCAATGGCGCTGCGCTTTTGTGCGATTTCTAGCTCGCTGTAGCCATTCGCCCGTTTGAAATTGTGGTGCAACTCAATCATTAGCGCGTCGTGCTGTTGATCATCAAAGGCAAGTTTTTCAGAAAGAATTAGCACACCATTTGGTTTCAATCCTTCATATATTTTACGAAGAATAGCGGCACGTTTTTCCAATGCAATAAATTGCAGAGTGAAGTTTAGCACGGCCACTGAAGCATCTTTAATTGGAAAGTCACACAAATCCGCGCAGTGAAGAGCCACTTCAATCTCTGCACTATCAGCGGCGATAACTTGCTCGCAACGCGTAATCATAGCTGCCGAGTTATCAACACCTATAATGCTGCAGTTTGCTGCTTGAATGCGATGACGCATCGCTAAGGTCGCTGCGCCCAATGAGCAACCCAGGTCATAACAATAACTATCAGGTTGTGCATAGCGCTCGGCTAAATTGCCAATCATATTAATAATCGTGGCGTAACCCGGCACCGAGCGCTTAATCATGTCGGGGAATACATTGACCACTATCTCGTCAAATGCAAACGCACTGACTTGTGGTAACGGGTCGGCATAAAGCGTGTCGGTAATAGGATTGGCCATGGCGATATTCGGGGCTCATTAAAATGCGGGCATTGTACCTGTCGCATTTTGCCGCGACAAATATCCGCGTTCACTAGTGCGCTTATTTACATTGAGGCGACAACGTACTGCGCTTGGCTATAAATGTTAAATGTGAGAGTGACGATGGTCTTATTAACGGGAGTCTACAAAAATATACCTTGGAAAATATGAGCTATTCTTGATTCAGTTCGCCAAGTGTTATTTGTTAACCATGGCTTAGATGGGATTGGGTAGTTATCTATGCTTGATGACACATATGCAAAGCTACAGGCGCTGGTCGTGGATGATTTTGAGAGCTTCCGCGTGACCCTGTCGAAAATGTTGCTGGATTTCGGTGTTGGAACAGTTGATTCTGCCGCTTCAAGCAATGAGGCATTGCGTTATTGTGAATCCAAGGCTTACGACATCATTTTGTGTGATCAAAACCTGGGTAAAGGAAAAACCGGTCAGCAAATATTGGAGGTTTTACGCCATCAACCCAACATAAATAGCGATTCTCTATTTGTGTTGGTGTCGGCCGAATCTAATAAAAGCATCATCATGGCTGCTTACGACTACGAGCCAGACGCGTATCTTACAAAACCAATAACAGCACAAGCCCTGCAACAGCGGCTGGATCGATTGTTTAAACAACGCTTGGCTCTTACACCTATTTATAAGGCTCTTAAAGAAAATGATTTAGAGGCTGTGATTACTTTGTGCGAAACCGAAATCGCTGCAAGTAATCGTTACACGAGTTGGTGTCAAAAAATTTTAGGGCGTGCTTTGCTGCAAATAAATGCGCTTGAAAAAGCCGAAAATTTATATCGGAATATATTAGATGTGCGACAACTTGATTGGGCCATGCTAGGAATGGCTCAAGTTAAGAAGTTGCAGGGCGATTCCCTGAGTGCACAGCAGTGGCTGGAGGAAATTATTCAATTTAATCCGCTGTGTTTAAAAGCGTACGATTTACTGTCGCAAGTTATGGCCGAGCGTAATGATCTTCAAGGCCAACAAAAAATATTACAACAAGCGGTGGATATTTCACCGCTGTCCATATTACGTCAACAGCAGCTTGGTGATGTTGCCGCCAGAAATAACGATGTTGCAACGGCAGCTAATTCCTATCGCAAGGCTGTGAAGCTTGGAGAGAATTCGTGTCACGATGATCTCAAGTTTCATGAAAATTTTGTGCGCATAGGGATTGAATTCACCAAGCTCGACAAAAATGCAGCTTCTGCAGTTTTGCGAGATGCGTTCAAAGTTGCAGCAGAAATTCCGCTTCGATTTGGCAAAACGAATAAAGCAAAAATAAATAGTTATTTGCTGGAATCGCAATTGTTTTCAGTGGCTGGCGAGGAGCGACGCAGTACAGATGCGTTGCTTAACGCTCAAAAAATTATTGATTCTGATAATGATGCTGCGGACGTAGATGTTAAAGTTGAATTGGTTAAAGCGCTGCGTGAACTTGGGCATGTAGAAAAAAGCGATAAAATTGTTGCTGAACTCTTGATAAGTTGTGCTGGTCAAGAAGATCTGCTGCAGAAGGTAGATTGTCTGTTAAATGAGCCATCCAGTGCTAAAAATAAAGCCATGGTAGCGAAAATAAATCGCGAGGGCATAGCATTTTACGAAGCAAAAGAGTTTGCAAGGGCAGGGGATTGTTTTACTCGTGCGTTGCAAGACTTACCTCAAAATATCGGTCTGCGTTTAAATTTATTGCAAGCGCTTATTAATCAATTTAAGCAAGAGCCAGACCAGCTGCAGCTAATTTCGTCAATGCAGAGAGAAGCAGATTATATTCGAAAAATTATTCCGGATAATCATGAGCAGTTGCGACGCTTCAGACAATTGGAAGATAGTTTTCGCTCATTAGCATCCACTCATGCACGCAGTAAGGCCGCTTTATCATGACCCAAGAGAATCAGGAAATAAATTTTTCATTTGTGCTAGCGTCCAGCGTCCATGACATGAAAAATTCGGTGGGCATGTTGTTGAATACCTTGGCTGATGTCATGGTGCAATATCCGCCACAAAATGCTAATCACGCTAAATCTTACACGGTGCTTGAATATGAAGCGTCGCGGATTAACAGTGAGCTTATTCAGCTGTTATCGCTTTATCGTTTGGATCACGATCAAATTAGAGTACACATTGAAGAACATTTTGTCATAGATCTGCTTAACGAACAGCTTGCGCGCAATCATGAATTATTACAGATGAAGAAAATTAATTTGATGGTTGATTGTGATGAATCGTTAATCGGTTATTTTGACAGCGATCTAGTGGGTGGCGTCATCAATAATATCCTCGTAAATTGTGCGCGTTATTGCCGGGAAAAATTAAAAATTACCGCTCAGCAAACGTCCCAAGGGCTTTGCTTTAGCATTGAAGATGATGGGCCCGGTTACCCGGAAGATATGCTTAATGCATCAACTTTTGCAGAATCCAGAACAAGTTTTGCGAATGGCAGGCCACATTTAGGCCTTATATTTGCCAATAAAGTTGCGCTCATGCATACGAATAAATCGCGGCAAGGTTCTATAAATTTGAGCAATAACAGCTCACTCGGTGGAGGTTGCTTTAAGCTGTTTCTCCCGTAAGAATTGGCAAATGGTCGTAAAAAAATGCGAATCAGTTATAAGACACACTGAAAAATCTCCTTTGGCAGACTGAGGCAATAAAAGCATCAGGTAAATGCTTGAAAAGGGGGTGAGGCTATAGCATTATCCGGCCTACAAATTTTGCTCCAGGTTAGGGTCGCTATGCTGAAAATTCGTTACAAAAATAATAAGTATAATTCGGTCTGGTTGGTGGAGCCCATGATTAGTGTGGGACGTTCGGCAACCAATGATTTAGTCATTGATGACGCTTATGTAGCAGACAAGCATTTCGAAGTTCATGTAACACACGAAACTCTCACCTTAAAAAATCTTCAGCCTCTTAAACCACTTCGTGTAAATGGCGCTGATGTTGTAGGCGCGTGTACCCTTGTGGTCGACGACGAGATAAGCATTGGGGCGATCGAATTAGTGGTAATCGACCCCAAGCGAGAATCCAAAATTGGCGCATCCGAAACCGTGAGTGCCACCCAAATGCGGGCAATTCCAACGACTGGATGGGCGCTTAAGGCGAATCATACTGCCTTGGCTAATCGCGTTTTCCCCCTAAAAGACACTACTGTAATAGGCCGTTCTACCGAATGTGACATTAGCTTGGCTGCGGCGCACCTTTCACGTCGCCATGCGCAACTGCAAGTTATTGATGGAGCCTTATTTGTTAAGGATCTAGGTTCAGCCAACGGTACCTTTCTTAACGGTAAGCAAGTTATGGAAGCTCGCGTTAAACGTGGCGATGAGTTGCGTTTTGATGCCTTGACCTTTGGTGTTATGGGGCCTGCAGATGAGATGGCCAAAACCACCGTTCGCAGTATTCCCATTCCTGCTACTCCAGTGACGACTAAACCGGCGGCCCCAAAAGTTAATTTGACTCACGAGAAATTTGATATTCAACATAGTTATCCAAAAAAGGAAAAGCCGGTTGAATCCTCCTCTGGCGGTAAAAGCGGTCTGATATTTTTGGCCATTCTAGCTGCAGTTGTTATTGCTGCTTTTATTTTTAAACGTTAATTTGCTGTGCAAATTTATTTGTATTCAACTCTTGGCTGCCATTTGTGCGATCAGGCCAAGAGTGTTTTATGGCCGTTACTCTTGCAATATCGCTATGAATTGGTTGAGGTTGATATTGCAACAAATGACGAGCTTATTGAACGATACGGTGTCCGCATTCCAGTATTGAGCACAGTTGATAGTTCGGACGAGTTGAATTGGCCATTCGATGCGGTGGCAGTTGAGACGCTTTTCGCAAAATTACATGAGGTGTGAATTTTTAATTAATGTTTATCGCCAATGCCTAAATCGTTAATCGTTTTATCAACCCATTCCAGAGTTTCGACATACACGTGTGCGAGTTTTTCTGCGTTAACATTATTTGCTTTCAGATAATCCCAATCAATATTATCCCATAGCCCCTTTTCATAATACGTGGTGATCTCCAGTACTTTGCCTTCGGCACCGTGTTTAAGAAGGATAGCGTCGTTAATATGTTTACTCAAAGAAATTGAGTCCAGCAAACTTGTCAGTGGTGCATCCATAAATGCATCCAATGTTGAAAACAAACCCACTGTAAAAAAGCCGTCCAATTTAGATTTACTGTCTATTTCCTTTGCAATTAGTTCACACATACGTGCACGCGTTAGTGCGGAAACACTGAGTTCATGAGGCTTGTCGCCAAGATTGGACATGGCGAGAATATTCACCCAATTTTTAATTTTGTTGAGGCCGAGCAACATAATCGCTTGCTTGAGTGAATCAACTTTGCGTGCGAGACCAAAAGCGGCGGAATTAACTAAACGCAATAATTTAAAACTTAGCATCGTATCGCGTGCAATCATTTTTTCTATTTTTTCAACAGGTACATCCGGGTCTTGCAGTGCTGCCATTAATTGCAATACAGATTGTTTATTGTCCGACATTTTTCGCCCGGTGATGATTTGTGGGCGGGCTAAAAAATACCCTTGAAACAAATCGAATCCGGCGGATTTACAAAATTCAAGCATCTCGTAGGTTTCTACTTTTTCGGCGAGTAATTTAATGCCGAATGGTTGAATTTGTTTTATATGTTCAAGAATTTGCGGGGGAGATAATTGCAGAACATCCAATTTAATAATGTCTGCATAGGGAATCAGGCTTCGAGTTTCGGGTGTGAGCACAAAGTCATCTAGGGCAATGGTGTATTGTTGCTCGCGCAAAACTTTTAAAGCGTGCAGCATTGCGCTGTCGACTTTTTGTCCCTCCAGAACTTCGACGACTAGCTGTTTTCGGTCGAAGGGTGGCGGTGTCTGCAATAAATTTCGTGTGAAATTTATAAACGCGAGATGTTTACCAACAACATTATTAATTGAAAGTTCTGTAAAAGCATTGAGTAAAACTTGCGAACTCGCAGCATCGCCATCATTGAAATCGGCACGATTAACGTGGCTTGAACGACACAGCAATTCATAGGCAACAACCTTCATCCGTGTATTGAAAATAGGCTGACGCGCTAAAAGTGGAAGAGATTCAGACATAGGAAAGCGTGTAGCCCTAACGAAGTATAATAGAAGTGTAGCTGGATATACTTGTGATACAAATTCCCTAGCCGATATCGCCACATTTTATCAGAGATATTTTTCAGCCTCGCTTTTTGGGTGTTTTCAATAGGTTATCAAGGCATTTTGGAGTGCCTTACGAGGTTGGCTTTTCTACCTATAGTCATAAAATGATGTAATTTCTCTCATGACCTCTCAAACAGTAGAAATTTCGGCGCTACAATTCACGCGCAGCTTCTTGCGGAGTTATAAAGGGCTGCCTGCCGCCGGTTCGATATGCGTATATGACAGCAAAAGATAAAACATTCTGAACGTAAAAACGCGTTTCTTTGTAGGGAATTGTTTCTATCCAAACGTCATACGGTAATTTTTCGCCATCACTGTTCAACCATTGTCTAACTCGTCCTGGCCCCGCGTTATATGCAGCAGCAGCGAGAATTCGGTTGCCGGAAAATGCACCGAGTAATTCATCAAGATAGCGACTACCCAAGTGAATATTTTTATCGGCCTGTAGTAAGTCTTGTTGTCTAAATAATAAGCCTGCTTTTTTTGCCGTTTGCTTTGCGGTGCTCGGCATTAATTGCATCAAGCCCAAGGCGCCGACCGGAGAGGCGGCGTCAGCGCTAAAGGCACTTTCCTGTTTTGCAATTGCAAAAATAAAATGGGGATCAATTGATGTTTCGCGAACAGCTGCTTTAACTTGTTCGTGAAAGGGAATTGGAAAACGCACAGACAAATCATCCCAATAATCGGAATCTTGCATAGTCTGTATTGCTTGACGATACCAGCCCCAACGATCCGCGAGACGGCCCGCTGCCACCATTTCTTCGGTACTTGGTAAGTGGTTGGTCGTGAATGTCCACTCGCGGTTTGCAGCTGCCAAATTCCCCAGCAAATAATATTCACGGGCACGCTGTATGCCTGCGTCAAATTCAATCTTATTCATCATTTCTTTAGAAATACTTAATGGCTTATCGAGTAAGCTGTACCGGATTCCTAATTTGTCTGATGCTAAAAAACCGTAAAAACTGCGGGTTGCTGCAACAGTCTCGTAAAAATCTTTAGGCTTCTTTCCTTCATGTTCGGCAATGTTAAGTTGCTCCATAATGCGCCCTTGCCAGTAAGTCCAGCGCTCGGTTTTACGGCTGTCTGCAGGTAAGCGCAACACCCAACGATAGGCTTTTCCCCAATCTTTTTGCTTAAGAGCTTCGCGAATTAGGGCTTCCATTAAATCCGGACGGCTTAAATTCGGGTTTGCTATAACCAGTTGCTCAGCTGCCTTACCTTTGTCTTGTCGCAATAATTGTCGCGCGATTGTGTAAGTGATATTTAGTCTTTCATCTTGACTAAAGTCTGTGCGGCTTGCGTAAACATTCCATAGTGAAGCGGTTTCTTCGGCGTCAGTTTCGGCATATTTTTCTAAGCCCAAGGTGATAGTTGCACGGGCTTCCGGTGTCTGCGCCTTAAAGTTTTCGGGCTGCAAAATTAAACGCGGATTTTGCGCAACGTTCTCGTAAAGTACAGCGTGTACTTGCTGTTCGGGAGTCATGTCTTTCGCCAAATTAACGGCAAGCGTAATAGCATCTGCTTTTACTGCTTTTAGGTGTCTACTCCACATAAGCTCTGGCGTTAAATATCCGGCGCGCTTCCATTCTTTAAATACCGGGTCACAGGCTGCGGGTTGGTCTTTTTCTACATTCCATAAAACCTCAAAATCTTTCAAGGCATTCTTATCGCCCAGTGCGAATTTAGCGCGTATGTTTAAACACGCGAGTTCGGGGTCGGTCAGATTTTTGTCGTAGAAGCGAAGATATTCTGACCAAAGTTCTTTAATAGCCAGCGCGCGCAACCAGCGATGACGTAAACGCTCCCCAACATAAGAGTTTGGGTAGCGATTAAAAAATTGCTCAACTTCCTTGGTTGGCAAAGCCATCAAGCGCTCGCCCAATTCCTGATATTCCAGATAAGGCAGAAGCGGATAATTTTTTAAGTTTGGCAACAATTCGCGATAGCGCGCGAATTGTTTTTTTTCTAAGGCTTTTTGCGCCTCCATGTAATAGACACGCTCTGCTTTACGGGCGGCAGTTACGGAAGTTGCATTCTGGGTATTGGCGGCGGGTGTTGGCGGTTTGGCATTTCGAGAATCCTGTTTCTGCGCGGCCTGCGCAAAAGAGGCAACAAGAAAGCTCAAAGCTAGCGCGCTACTAAATGAACTGACCGATTTAATCGATTTAGTGACAAAGCGAGGTGTAAATCCGCGCAATAAACAGAAAGCCTGTGGCAAATGACGAAAATAGTATTGAATAAAACGGGCGTGCATTGCTAAACCTCAAGAAATAACGACAATATTTTTCTATTAGCTTTGCGGGTCATAGTGAAAACACAGTCTTGCAAATAGATAAAACAAAAACGCGTATTCTATTACGCAGGTGCTGTGAACAAAAGGCTTGTGTAATTTTCGAGCTTCAGAGTTTTAAGCTGGTTGTAAACAGGATTATCCGGAAAGTATAGATTGATCCATTTGTAAAACAACCAAAACCCACTTTTTAAACATTTAAAGAGGTTAAACATGTAAGAGAGTTTAAAACCTGAATTAGAAATTAAATCCGCAATGTAAAGATGCCTGGGCCGTCAAATTCTTTTTCTCGCGTAGCGCGAACTTCCTAAATTTTGTACACATTGCTCTACTTCCGCCCCCCTACAGGTGTTTGAATACCTAAGTGTCGCGATTGTGCAACTTACACGCCGGTTGATCTACATATCGCTACAAATGAGATGCCAATGATTATTGGTCTGGGAAGGAAAGTGTTGGGGCTGGTTATGGCGCGATAAATTCGGTTTTTATTTATGTCAATTTGGAAGTTTAAACTATACTCCACTAAGGCATTATTTTTGAAGTTGACCCGAAATTTGCTGTGCGATTCAAGTTTACACCAAGGCTGAACGTCAAATTAAAGATCCACTATAACAACAACCGTTTCGAGCTCACATGTCTGTCTATGAAAGCATCTGTCTATGAAGTATCTGTCAATAAATATGCGTACTCCTGAACGTGTCTAATCATGAAGCATCTAACCGTGAAAGCATTTACCCATGAGAGATAAGGTTCCCTCGTTTATTCATGGTATTTCGTTTCAGTTGGCCAAAATTGGGGTCATCCTTGCTTTTGTGCTTAGTATTATTATGAGTCTGTTGCAGACTTATCTTGATTACAACGAGCAGCAAAGAGAGCTGAATAAATTTATCGATCAGGTTATCGCCGTTGCCAAACCACCGGCGGCGCGTTCGGTGGCAACGCTGGACGAAGAGTTGTCTGACGAAGTCGTTACCGGTTTATTGAAGTACGGATTTATTTACGAAATCGTGATCGCCGATGAACAGGGAACGGTGCTATCGCAAACTAGTATTCCTCGCGATCCTACAGCAACCCGCTGGTTAACCCAAAAAATATCTGAACCCACCAGAGAATATAAAGATGTATTAGCCATTCCTGGTTATGCAGAGGGAACTACTGGCAGCATTCGCTTCAAAGTGGACATGGACCAATGGTTGGCACCTTTTTATGCACGCGCTTATTCAAACATGTTGTTTGGTGTATTGCGCAATATGGTATTGGTGTTACTGCTATTTTTTGTATTTTATTTCATGTTGACCAAACCGCTGGTTAAGCTTTCGCGTGAAATTAATAATATTAATCCGGATCATCCTGGCGTTCATCGCCTTACCTTATTACCTCCGAAGCGTCGTGATGAGCTTGCACAATTAATCGCAAACTCAAATCATTTATTAGATATCGTTGAATTATCGCTAGCGAAACGTCGCGCGGTAGAGTTGGCGCTGCGAAAAAGTGAAGAGCATCTGCGTCAGATTATTGATAACCTCCCGGTGATGATCGGTGCGCGCAACATCGCAGGTTATTATTTGTTTGCAAACAAAGCGCTCGCTGATGAATTAGGTTTTACACCCGAGCAAATGCGAAATTTGCACGTGCGCCAATTGCTAAAAAATTCTGTTTTCGACATTGATACGATGTTGCAGAACGATTATCGCGTTATTCGCGGTAATGAAGAATTAGACGTAATTGAGGAGCGTTTTATTACCGCTACCGGTCGGCAATTATTTTTACAGACTCATATCATGCCGCTCGCGTTTTACGACGAAAAAGTAGCGCTTATTGTTTCCGTAGACATTACCGACCGTAAAAATGCGCAAGCAAAAATGGAATTTATGGCACACCACGATTCCCTTACTGGATTACCTAATCGCCTGCAATTGGTTGAACGACTGGAACACGAATTGCGTCGTGCCGAACGTCACGGATATTTTGGCGCCGTTTTATTTATCGATTTGGATCAATTTAAAAACATTAACGATTCT
>Ga0247741_1001284_pt1 | contig 13966 bp, 12 predicted proteins | sample UWRJL213509R2_FD_180945 | JGI IMG/M metagenome (GOLD analysis project Ga0247741, IMG submission 180945) | Plant litter microbial communities from Arlington Agricultural Research Station in Wisconsin, United States - UWRJ-L213-509R-2 | ecosystem: Environmental > Terrestrial > Plant litter >... | reverse complement strand
TAGTGTAAATATGTCTATAGTTAGGCAATAATGTATTCATGCCGATTCGTCACAAGGCAGTACTGGATTCACGGAAATTCACAAACACCCAGTAACAGAAATACACCTATAGGAACGGCAATATATTTATGCCACGTAGTAATCAGCTACCGACAACTCTACAGTGTCCAGTAGTGTAAATATGCCCGTAAATAGACATTAATCCACTTCCGCATACTCTGAGCCGTGCAGTAGCCAATATACGGGCGCTAATCCGCACTTTAATTGAGTTACAACCGTTTAGTAATGTCCAGTAATTAAAATATACCTACATGCCGGCGGTAATATATATTCGTTCTCAATTAACTCAGTCTAATAATCAGCTACCGGAGACCTGCCGACTGTAATGTATATCAATTAACGACCTTAGTAATTGATCCCGAGAGCTGGAGCGGCCGGCTGAACGACCTGGTGCGACCAGCGGAGCTCAAATGTCTGCCATGCCACCACTGTTTGGAATCCCATACCAACAGCCACGTATCCGCTCATTTTGGATCGAACACGACACTCAAGCTTCGCATTGACGTAAAACCAGGGGTTTGTATCTGATTTTTCATTTGTAAAGTTTTCGCTGATGCTGAAATGACCAGCTGCTACTATTCTGAATCGTCAGGCCTCACTCTACTGTCCCTATCCCTAACAGGATAATTAATTTCTTACTTCCAGTCCTTTCCTTCCGTTTTGACCATCTAATACTGTATTGCTATTCTGAAAAATAGTCACCAACGGCGCAGTTGCTAGATATAAACGAGTTTAGCCTATATATTCAGCCTCTAGGCACTACCAGTTGATCGAGAACTATACATAAACGGCAATCCAAACCTTTCTCCACTCTAGAAGCTATCGATGATGAAAACTCCTCTTTGCGTCGTGAATAACTGTACTAGTCCAAAACTCGGACCTCAAAGGAAATCCCGTTGACGACCAACATCATTATAGTCCTCCTCCACTGTGTCCTCCGGCATATCAAGTCTTCGGGCTCCTCCGAGTTCAGTTTAGCCCGGATGCGAAGCTTTAGACTTTCAGGCCGTGTGTTGGAAGGTAATGACCTCTTGAATCTCTCGTAGGCGAGGAGCCGAGCGTCCTAGTGGATTGCATGTATGAGGATGACTCTGTGCTCAGTAACGAGATGAGTTTATTTTGTTTGAACTCACGTCGTACGTATCGGGCAACCTTTCGATGAACTTGGAAGCACGACGAGAAAAAACCACAGGGACCTTTTCTATACTCCTTGGATCTATTTTGATCCCGACGTCGTCACCGTCACGAACAGTCTGCGCCCAAAATCGAGGGACGAGGTAACTCCATGAATCTCTTCCCATTTCCCGGTCTCCTTTGGTACGATGTGTCAGCACGATATCCTCGTTCTTTGAGTCTCCTCTCCAATTAGAAAGGTGGACATCGAAGAGATCTAGAGCAAGATCGATGGCAGCCTAGAGAATAATTAATGAGTGCGCAATCAAATATCCTGGTCGACTCACTTTATGAGATAGTGGCAGTGGCACGATAACCCGCGAACACTGGGTGCTGCAGGTAGTATTGCCTACACATAAGTAAATTCTTTGCGTGTGGTCGGAGCGAGCCGATACGGATGGTGTGGGTTTATGAACCAGGGCTTGCTTTGGGGCTTCACGACTATCGAGATACTTTGCCGGGTGGGACATGATGATGGGTATAAGTTGTAGAGCTTAGAAAGTGGGTATTGAAGAGAGAGAAAAAGCCACTACCGCTGAATATGTAGGAGAAAATTAGGCGCCCATGACGCACTCCGACTCAATGTCGAAGAACAAGCTACCACACGAGGCTGTCCACCTATTTTGAGTGGTCCATGGATATATAGCGCACTTCGTGGGCATGGAGAGCTTCTTAGGTCCGGATTTGGATTGCGGTATTTGTCCTTTCGTCATACACACTGCTTTGTGGTATTATTGACAGGTATGTTGTATTTTTCGAATTAGTAAACGTTGACCTCTGGTTACTCTCGCGGGTGCAGTAGTGGCGATTCCTGTACACCTATCCAGGTCAATCCTTGCTTTCGCTGGTGCTTATCCCTTTCGTCAAAATTTTCTGTATGTGCATAGGTAGATATATTTGTTGTCCTCGGTAATGAGAAGTGATGTATATTACGCCCTGTTCATAAACTCTATATAGAGCACCACGTCGCCTGTTCCCCGCGTGGCGTTTCTCTGTATCCACCATAGATAGTTTGACCTACTGAGAAGATACTTTTTACCTGTGCCTTGATCCTCTGCCTTGATTACCATGTCCACCCATGTCTGGTTTTGAAAGAGGACGGTTTTGGACGCAATCGGCAGCTCGATCAGATTAGCGATATGATCGTAGCATTCCTGTAAAGACCCGCGTGAGTCAGTTTCTACCGCTTGTTTTATGATGAGAAGGTGCACCTCGTATGTGGAAGGAGTAGGAATTGGTGCATGCGTGGTACCCAAGATCCATCTCCATCTGCTTTCATTAGAAAGTTCGAAGCGTATCGTTGCCTTAATATTGAGAGTAGTTGAAATTTTCTTTAACGTGTCAGGCATTTTTTCATTCTTTTCGAGATATAAAACTCCAATTTCTGGTAGCTGTCCTCCTGCAATTATCGTATGCATCCAAGCTTCATATGACTTCCTCGCGGCCCGCATGCCCGCCCAGTAAACGCTTCCATCAAGAGAACGGCAGGGAAATTTGAGGTCCATGGACGATCGCACTAAGGATAGCTTCCTAAATTAATGGTGTAAATGTAAGCGTTGGTGCGTGGATAAATAGTTGGCTAGTTAGGCTGACGTCGTAGGAGCGTGCAAGCGGAACCAGTTCGGAATCGAGAGGTCGTTTTTTGTCGTCGAGGAGCCGAAGAGACATCAGGTGCGGGACATCTGAGCTCGACGAAGGCTGGTTTGCTGTTGATGCATTGATGTGGCAATGGACTCTTATTGTTGGCGGTTCTCACTATCATCGATGATCAACGCACCTGTAGACGACATTGACCTCTCATCACTCCCATCTTGATCCATAATTTAACTCTGTAGTCCACAGTTTGTGTAGACCTTGTAGATGGAAGTTCGTGAAAACGGTACTTGGTCTATTCAGGGTCAGTCTTCAGGACGACCTAATTTGGTTCGTGTTGAAATAGTATGTAAGCCGGACGTCAGGTGAGCGTCTCCCACCAAGAAACGTCGACAAATCTGAATTTCTACCCTCTCCTTGTCTGCTAGAGGTATACGCAGCAGATGAAGTGAACAAGGGAAGATAGACACAAGCGGTTTCGATGGTTTCAGGTTAGTCGACGTGCGATGGTTTTCCCTTCTTGCCTTCCGTTCTCTTCCTCTTCGCTTTTCCAGACTGCACTTCCGTGTTTTCTAAGGGATTTTATAACACCTTTCTCCACATATCTCAGCCAATGAATCCTCTATCTCCCCCATCTTTTGTCTCAATTTGCCTCTCCTCTCTCATTGCTTTATCAAACATTCTCCGAAGTCGAGTAAGCAGCTGACGCCTCGCCGCCTACTAGGTTCTTTCCTCAACTCGTCCTGACTATCGCGTTCTACCATTCCACTGCTGCTTTACACGTTTATCGTGTTCCTCAAACCTACATTATCACTGGCCGATCCTCACGGTCTATCTTACACTGATTGGAGGTCGCAATAGGGTGACAACGAGTCTATATATTGTTCGTCATATTCTCTGAGGGGAAGTAATGGTCGGATGGGGCTCAGTCGGAGAACGGCCTGTCCTGAATAGTTTTCAGGCCCAAACTTCTCAAGGTACGCACACTTCCTTGACTCCCTTTTTGGACACTTTCTGGCTGTCAGCCCGATGGAATCCATCTTTAAAAATGAGCTCTACTGGTTTTGTGTAGGGGCTGTTGTTATCCCCCACGCAATTCGTTTGTCCTCTCGTCGACTGTAAAGCCCAAACCCCCTACATCTTTCTTTATCACCCGCTCAACATATAAACTAAAATTTGACTAACTCTCCGCCGTTTGCTAGGCAACGTCTCGTGCTCGTACCCACCTTCCACGAGTGTGATCATTTGGATGAGTCCTGTCTCTCGAGGCCTCATCGATTCACGCAAGAACACTAGCTACGATTAATGAGCATCTGGACCGTAACCCAGAGACGTCCGTCGACAAGAGATCGCGGTCGGATGTCATAAACTGACGTTACCGGTGTACGAGGCGCATATGTTGGCTTTCAGGGTATCGGAGTCTCATTAGAGTTCGATGGGCAGCAAGCGGCCAAGCGACGTCCAAGAGTACTGTGTTCCAGTTGGTCTTTTGGGCAGATGACAAGGTACGCAGATTATATCCTTTATATTTCACCGCCGTTCTCCCTGCAGTCGCTTTATGCGCTCCAAATTTTGGCTCAAATCGAGGTCTACCACAGGCATTCTGAGTTGCTGTACCGAGTTGTGTAGGGGTGGCGCGAGGCGCTGTATGCCCGCGATGTCGTTGACTTGCTGTTGCCTTCAGAACCGACTTTTTACCTGCATTTCTATCTAACGACGAACCATCTCATTTCTTATAATTGCTATCCTCTATGCAAAATTTCGATCAAGTCATCATTGACGAATCTGGCTAGTTCCACGGTTGTTATACAATCAAATGTCCATTTCACATTTAGGTGCGTTCGGCCAACATTTTCGCCTCATTTCGCCGTTGTCTTCTTTTTCCGATTTCCTTGGTACCCATTTAATTTATCACGACAGAAACACGCGTCCTCTGAAACCAAGCTTCTGTGTAGGCGGCTTATCACCAATGAGATATTCCGTACAACTCCCTCTCCTGGTCAAAGCCAGGCAGAACACATCGTCGGTATCGCCGCGAGTTCTTTGCTCCGGGGTCAGTGATGGTTTTGGCCAGTCTAATAGCGCCATTCCCTCGCGCTCTCCACTTGGGCATCTTGGAAACTTCGGGCTTTCCTTTCATTGTCGAAGATTGGTTGTTGTCGCCTTCTTTATCACGCGGGCCGGATGGGAAGGTCGGACCGCTGTCAGCCGTGTGGTCCGGTTCGCAAAATTACTTGACATCTTGCAGTACAAATTTCCCCGATTCTTAGAGAACATTGCTGTCTCTGGGCTACACGCTCTTCTGCTCTTCACCTTTGCAATGGGCCTTCAAAGCTGCTACCTTTCGCCTATCGGGCGAGGTCTGTTATGGAACTCTTTCTATCGGTCCCATTAATCGACTCCATTCAATCCATGCGTCATAACAAGAGTTGATAAGGTGTCTATGTTTGTCATTTCCACTATTCGATCTCACTCGTCGACCATGTGGGCAGGCTAGAAGGTCAATTTTCGGTGCATGGTTCTCGAGTCTCGAGCCTAAGATTGCGATTCGACGGCACGAGAGTGGACTATATGGATTAGGATGTTGAGGTCGACGTCCGACTATTATCCTTTCGATCACCCCATCCAAGCATAGCCGACGATATTTGATTCGCTTTTGAACAGCGTTATGTGCCATGTGGGCCAGCGTGGACTGAATAGAAGGGTTCTATTCTTCGATGGAGACGATGAATATTCTTCCACGACCAAGAATACACAGAATACCGAGGCGTATATGCCGCTCGCCGTGTTCAAAGTGGACTTCTATTCATATAATTACCAACATTCCTTGAAAATCTCCGGACGGATTTCGCAAATCTCTTCCTTCATTCTATCACTGTGGGCTTCGAAGTGATTTGATGGCTCAGCTCATTGCATCGGAAACGTTCTAGCACTTGGGCGCCGAGGACTCCGTGCTTCCACATACAACTTTTCATTTTTTGATTTCTCGGCATACTTAAAGTCCCATTCAGTTCTTCAGACATTGTTCATCTGCGCTCCCAAATTCATTTATCGTAATGCAGTGGATACACTTTTTAGCGGTCGCGTTGGCGTCGGCCCCGTACGCCAATGCGCTTATTCGCTTCGGTTGTTCACAGCTCGTTACTGAGCGCTACGATCCGTAAGTTCACCCTCGTACGGTCATTGTTGAGTTTTACTGACGTTCATTACCCTCGTCAGGCTGGTAAACCCAGGAAAGGTCTCTCCTCACCTTCACCAAATTGTCGGCGGGGTACGATCTCATCGTTCGAATGGCTTAATTTTCTCTGACCTCGTGACCCTTCTCGAATTTTGAATCTTTACTTTAGAATGCGTAAGTTATCTGCATTTACCATTAAAATGCATAAAGCTTACGCCCTTGCCCCTGTCAGTTTCAATATCTCCATGGATCTCAACAACGACCTTCCTGGAATATCGACCTGCACAACCTGCAGATTCGTCGAAGACAAATCGAACTACTGGACCGCTGTTCTCTACTTCAAGCATCCTAATGGAAGCTTCATTCGTGTAGGTTTTTTTCGTCTGAAATCATCACGGAGCTGATATATCTCGAATACGACAGGTGCCCCAAATGGCTAACCATAACACCGGTCCGGGATTGCAGTCAGGAGGGATGACCGTCTATTACTTCCAACCCAATGGGAACGCACCTATCACAGCTTTCAAGAAGGTACGCACACTCATTTCTATGAGCTTTTGGTGAGACCAATGGCGAACATCTTCATTCTAGGGCTTCCGCATGCTAGTGGGGAACGCCAACCGGCGCCGTAGTGATGACCTCGATCCCAACTCGGCTGAGGCAAAGGCCGTGTCTTTTAGGTGCTTCGATGGACAACAATATGAAGAGGCCCCTCCTGGGTATGCTACGAGTGATTCGTTCGATTTACCGAAGCAGGCATGTTCAGAAGGTATCCGCTCCAATATCTACTTCCCAAGGTCAGATTCATTATAACCCTTTCTAATGACCATTATAATGATTATGTATCACGCAGATGCTGGGATGGCGTCAACCTCGACCCTGCTGATCATAAGGTCTGTAATAAACGCTTGCCGTTACAGAGTTTATCTGACCGCTCGCTCTAGAGCCATGTGGCATATCCTACCGACCAACCAGATTTCCCATTCTTTGGAGCGGTGTGCCCATCGACTCACCCAGTATCGCTCCCTGTCTTGTTCATGGAAATAGTCTGGGACACGAGGGAATTCAACGACCCAGCATTGTGGCCGAAAGATGGCAGCCAGCCTTTCGTCCTTAGTATGGGTGATCCGTAAGTTTAAGAATCTTTTGGAGGGCTTCCTCGAAGCTAATACGTTGAGCAGTCTCGGATTTGGTCAACACGCCGATTATGTGTTTGGTTGGGAAGGTGACTCTCTCCAAAAAGCTATGGATACCTGCACGTCTGGCTCTGGTATTCCTTGGGACTGCCCCGTTCTAACTGTGCAAGACACCGACGCAATGAATAGCTGCAGACAGGCGGAGAAAGTTCCCGAGGTCTCAGAAAATCAATGTCAGTACTGATTTCCCAATCTTTATCTTTATTACTGAAACGACCTAACTGTCTGCTAGATCTGGATAGTCTGCCCGGCTGCAATCCGATCCAGGCTGGACCAAATCCTGCAACAATGGTTCCTAATTGCAATGCCCCATCGACGACGACAGACGCACCAGTTCCTACCGCTCCGCCAGCTGTCGCGACGCCACCATGGACTGTTTGCAATACGGGTCCTCCTGTTTCGGATATCCGAGTTCCCAACTGCGCTGACTATCCTGAAGCAACAAAAGCACCGCAGGCTCCTGCGGTCGTGACCGCGGTGCCACTTTAGTCGCGTATAGGTAGTGAATTTTATAAATATTTCTGATGATTGCATGTATCCAGGTTCTCGTATATTCGTTGACTTTGCATGTAGAATGAAGACAAATTTTTGACTATATCCGACTTCCTTGATTTTTAAAATCTCGCCCTTCTCAGACATGGGGAGAATCCTCAAATCAATCGTCAGGCGTCTTTCTGCAAATATCTGGAAAGACGCAATATTCCGCTATGCTCCAAAGGCACCATCTTGTTTTCCATGCTGATCCATTGCCACAAGGTCTGAGCCGGTGAGTACTTACTTGGAGTTATCAAATTAAATCCTCCCAATGAGCACAACCAGCGAAGTTTGCTTCGCTTTAGAACGGATTCAGGTGCCATGCGGACCAGCGTGGACAGAACGGAGGGGCTCTATTCGGTGAATACTTGAGGCACATGTGCCAGGGCCGCTCGCTGTTACAAAGTGGTCTTCCTTTCACATTGTCATTAACGAATCTCCGGGCAAGTTTCGCAAGTCCCTTTCATTCTGTTCTATTCCGCTTCTTTGGTCTTGGAAGTGGATTTATAACTAAGATGTTTGCTTCGAAAACACTATTCTCGGATGCCGAGGGCTTCAGACCTTCACATCCAAAATTTCTATTCGATTTCTCAGCATATTTAAAGTCCATTCAGTCCTTCAGTCTTCAATCATCTACATTCCCAGGTCCACTTATCATGATGAAGTGGACACGCCTTCTAGGGGTCGCATTGGCGTCGGCCCAGTATGCCAATGCTCTCATTCGTTTTGGTTGTTCCCAGCTTGTTACCGAGCGCTATGATCCGTGAGTTGACTCGTACTTATGCTCTTTATTTGGGTGTCATTGACGCTCGTCACTCTTCGTCAGGCTAGTAAACCCAGGAAAAGTCTCTCCTCACCTTCATCAAATTGTCGGCGGGGTATGATATCATAATGTTCGCATAACCCGTCGCTCTGACCTCGTGATCCCTCTCGGTTCTTGCTTCGCTATCATAGAATGCGTAAATTACTATGGCTCATCAGTAAGGCATATGAAACTTATAATGTTGCTTTTGTCAGTTTCAATATCTCCATGGATCTCAACAACGACCTTCCTGGAATATCGACCTGTACGACCTGCAGATTCGTCGAAGACAAATCGAACTACTGGACTGCTGTTCTCTACTTCAAGCATCCTAATGGAAGCTTCATTCGCGTAGGTTTTTTTCGTCTGAAATAATCGTGCAACTGATATACCTTAAAAACGACAGGTGCCTCAAATGTCTAACCATAACACCGGTCCGGGATTGCAGTCGGGAGGGATGACCGTCTATTACTTCCAACCTCATGGAAACGCACCTATCACGGCCTTCAAGAAGGTCTGTGGCCAACTTTCTTTTGGCACTAGTTCATGTTCGATGGAACCACATCTCTTTATCTCTGAAGGGTTTCCGCATGCTTGTGGGAGATGCCAACCGACGCCGTAGTGATGATCTTGATCCCAATTCAGCAGAGGCCAGAGCCGTCACCTTCAGATGCTTCAATGACGATGGATATGATCAGGGCCTTCCTGGATATGCTGAGAGTGACTCATTTGATTTACCAAAGCAGACATGCTCGTACGGTATCCGCTCCAACATCTACTTCCCAAGGTAAAATCATATCTTTCCGATCCAGAAGAATTATGACTTATATCATGCAGATGCTGGGATGGTGTCAACCTCGACCCTCCTGACCATAAAGTCAGCAGTCAAATTTTCTCATTATCAAGCGTATCTAACAACTTAATATAGAGCCATGTAGCCTACCCCATCGATGAACCAAACTTCCCGTTCTTCGGGGCAGTGTGCCCATCAACTCACCCGGTGTCCCTTCCTATCCTATTCATGGAAATCGTCTGGGACACGAGGGAATTCAACGATCCAGCCTTGTGGCCGAAAGATGGCAGTCAGCCTTTCGTCCTCAGTATGGGTGATCCGTAAGCAAGGAATTTTCCAAAAGCTTCTTCGTAGCTGATAGCTTGTCCAAGTCTCGGCTTTGGTCAACACGCAGACTATGTGTTTGGATGGGAAGGCGATTCTCTACAAAAAGCTATGGATACTTGCATGTCTGGCTCTGGTATTCCTTGGGACTGCCCAGTCCTAACTGTGCAAGACGTTGATGCGATGAATAGTTGTAGACAGGCTGAGAAAGTTCCCGAGGTCTCTGAAAACCAATGTCAGTATTAATTCCCCAATAGTTATCTTCGCTTCGAAACATACCGTCACTAATCTATCTGTGTACTAGACCTTGACAAGTTGCCCGGCTGCAATCCGATACAGGCTGGACCAAATCCTGCAACGATGGTTCCTAATTGCAATGCCCCATCGACGACGATAGACGTGCCAGCTCCTACCGCTCCGCCAGCTGTAGCAACGCCACCATGGACTGTTTGCAATACGGGTCCCCCTGTTTCGGATATCCGAGTTCCTAACTGCGCTGATTATCCTGAAGCAACCAAAGCACCACAAGCAACTCCCTCACCTGCGGTCGTAATTGCAGCCCCACTGTAGCTTGCCTATAGGCGGATGGTTTTTATCAATGATTTCGATAGTTCTATTATCCAGACTATCTTTTATGCTCAGCTGTGTAAAATACGCTTGTAGAATGAAGTCAAAATTTTAGGTCATTGCAGACATGGTTTCGGTTTTCAGGGGTCACAATTTTGTCCTGAGCCAACATATATTCATTGACGGTGTAGATATCAATTTTTTCACTGGGTCTTTACTGATAATGGATATGAATATCTACAATATCGTTCGTTTCGGAGCCAGAATTATTTCGAGCCCAAGCCGACACTTGAGATGGATAGCTGAGTTGGTGTATTAGCATCGCATTCTCGATATAAAGACGTAGCCGATCATGGTAAACCCTTTGGCCTAAAATTTGGCCACTGAGACCATAACGATCGACAAACCGTGCCGCTTCTTTGAGTAAATCCTAAAAATATTCTTTCATTATGCCTATTTTATTGTAAAGAAGAGTTTGAGGCATACCTCATACGTGGGAGGAAGAAAGAATAACTCTTTAGACGCATCTGGATGATTCGAGCCGGCGAATTTCACTCGGATGGGAACATCACGATCATTCACAATGGAAGATTCAGCTGCAGGGTTAACCGCCAAATCCTTGAATGGGATAAAGACGCCTATTTCTACAACGTCGGGGCCATCTACCAGCCTTGCCCACACCTCAGCTGAGCCTTGAGCAGCCCGAAGCCCAGCCCACATGGTTGTGCCGGTCATACGCTTGCAAGGATACTTGAGTATGACATCAGCTTCGTCAATGTTTTTACGAAGGGCTCTGTCGAATACGGACAGAACGAGCTGGACGGCACCCTGATGATGCTCTTGAGTGCCTGGTAACATTATCAATTTCGTGCTTACCTCGTATGTCTGCGTCATTGGAACGAGCTGAGATTCGGTGGGTGTCCCAAAAGAGTCGAAGAGTATCAAAAGGAGTGCTCTAGTGACATTGCCTTTCTTCTCAGCTGATCATTTTGACGGATGGCCAAAAGTGAAGACGGGCGCTTAGATGACGATCAAGTGTAACATACCTGTTTGGGATGCTGGGACTGCTGCATCGCTTCCGTCTTGAAGAGTTATGAGCGTGGTAGACATAGCTTCTTTTCTTATAAATTTGGCTAAATATGATGGTCTGATGAGTGAGTGCTGGTGAGCAAGGTTGGAGCAAGGAAGCCAAAAGGAAGCAGGTCGTATCAACGATTGATGGTGGGAAAATATGGTGGCTGCAGTCTGCACGGACCATGCTGTCCATTCGACCAAATCTCCCCACAATTTCTAACTCACATTCCACCAATACTGTCACTGGATATCTACAGTCAAAGCGCAACAACCCAAAAATATAGCACAAGGTTCACCTCAGGTACTGGTGTTCAACGTTCCTCCAGTTCATCTGCCGACTCCTTGAAAGGTTCATCGCGTCCACCGGGTCACACAACCCGCGTCTGGATTCAAGGCGCTCATTCAGTATGGCGTTAAGGGACGACGGTAAATTAGTGTCATGAGGCTTCAGAAGTGACTCGAAAGGAAACGTACGGTATGCCTTCGTCTCTGTTGTCTCTGTTCCCGGATCCCTCACTCATTATGGTGGCGACATGAGCACCGCGCTACAATCCCCGCCGTCAAGGCTTCTCCGAGCTATTTGCTGTTGGCAGTGGCGTACCTCTGGGCTTCCTCCCTCAGCTTCGGAAATGCTAGGCCTCAAACACTCAACATTCAGCGCCTGCCTGCGATCTCCTCTACTCATGTTCTTTGATGCCATGATAGACGACTCAAGCCGTGCTACTTATCTACTACCTATCGTCTCGTTGACTGTCTGCCACCTTGAGTGTATGTTCCATGGCCTTGCTTGTTTCCTTGACATGGCCGGCTTCGACGGTGCTCTCGTCACACTGGAAATCGCAGCCAGCCCTCCCGCTGCATGCCATTCTAACATCCAACTAGTGCTTAAACACTTATGGACATTCGCTCCTTGTCTACCTATCGCTCAATTGCCTTCTTTCTCCTGGTGTCAATTTCGTCTTAGTTGCGTTCAGATTAAACAATTCCTGTATGGAGTCTACCAGCTGATAAGGTGCGAATCGTTCTGCTTATGCCTCTTGAACCCGAGTTTTTGATTTCTGAAACGACTTCCAGATGACAAAGATGTACTAGTCGCTGTTGATTCTCACATTGAGTCGAACTTCCTCTCCTTGCGATACCACTATGCTTCCTGTTGCAACGAAAGCCTGAGCACAGCCATTCGCTTCAAAGCCTTAGTATCAACCAAAATAATTGTCAAAATCGTCATTGAGTAAATTTTTGGATCTGGAGTTCGATCTCTAATAGCCGTGATTTTAGACCTGTATGCTTTAACTGACTGTCTCATGCTCATTCCCGGGCTTAAAGGATACACTTACGAATCCCTCACCGTGGGCGCCGTAGAAGCTTACTCTGCTCTTGGAAACAGATTAGGCTAAACTTGAATGGGACTCCAAGGGTTGCTTTTACGGCACTAATGTCCCCCAGAACGTGATAGTCCGACCATTCTCCTAACGTATTATTTATTCCGCCTTGGAATAGAACTCAACCTGATAGCAAATAGAAACGAAGGATTCTTTACCATCAGGGAAAGACGAAGACTCTAGTTGGCCATTCGTGAAACGCACAAGTCAATCTCAGCTTCAGATTAGAGGGTCTTTCGTTTACATCAAATATTCAAAGCTGACAGCCATGACTCGACTTCAGGCTTCAATGAACGATAGCCAAGTAACGCCGCCAAGTCATCTGAACTGTACTAGCCCTCATGCTCGCGCGCCGCTCGTGGCTTCTCTGTTCAATCATTTCTACATACATTAAGATTCCTTGAACATCTCCGGGCGAATTTCGCAGGTCTTCCCCCGCAGTCTATCTCACCCTCTGGAATCCGAAGCTATTTCTTAAGTGGAGCCATTTCCATAAAACTCGTTGGAGCACTCCGCTATCGAAGGTCCAGGACATCCGCATATATCTCAGAAACCTGCATATTTAAGGACAGGCGAGACCTTTGCGCTATTCTTATCGATCGTTAGTGACCCGAGTGGAACAGCGTGCGTCCGTCATCATGCAGTGGATACGCTTTCTAGGGATCGCCCTAGCCTCGGCCCCCTACGCGAATGCCCTCATTCGCTTCGGCTGCTCTCAGCTCGTTACGGAGCGCTATGATCCGTACGCCATTTCCCTAATCTCGTGATGCAGTCAATCTCACGTTCATCTCGCACCCATCAGGCTAGTGAACCCAGGGAAAGTTTCTCCCCATCTTCATCAAATCGTTGGAGGAGTACGCTCTACTTTCTATTGCCTACCTCGTATGGCTCTGACGCCGTCGTGCTCAAATCGTTGATTTATTACTATAGAATGCGTGAGTCATCTTTTCATCTTCAACAAGAATTTCAATTAAGCTCGCAACGTGCCCGTTCTCAGGTTCAATATCTCTATGGATCCCAATAACGATCTTCCTGGGATATCGACCTGTACAACTTGCAGATTTAAGGAGGACAAATCGAACTATTGGACGGCTGTCCTCTACTTCAAGCACCCCAACGGTACCTTCATTAGAGTATGATCTAACTGGAATGGAAAAAAAAATTCTGCAGCTCACCTATAATAGGTCCCACAAATTTCGAATCACAACACCGGCCCCGGATTTCAATCCGGAGGTATGACAGTCTACTACTTCCAGCCTGGAGGAAACCAACCCCTTGTGGCGTTTAAAA
>Ga0247741_1001283_pt1 | contig 13968 bp, 6 predicted proteins | sample UWRJL213509R2_FD_180945 | JGI IMG/M metagenome (GOLD analysis project Ga0247741, IMG submission 180945) | Plant litter microbial communities from Arlington Agricultural Research Station in Wisconsin, United States - UWRJ-L213-509R-2 | ecosystem: Environmental > Terrestrial > Plant litter >... | reverse complement strand
AAGTTGCGTAGGCCAAAGTTTCTGCCATACCCCAGTTAAGGGCTAAAGCGCCACCGGCCATTTTGCGACGGTCTTCGTAAATTTTTTCAACTTGCTTTTGCACCACTATGCCTTCCGGGATAGTCAGCATTTTACCGGCGACAGATTGCAAGGTTTTTAAATCAATACCAGTGTTAGCGGGTGTTAACCAATCGTGACCGATATAGGGAGACCAATCCACAAACAATGAACGATCTGGCTCGCTTACCAAACCGCTGGCAACGTGCTCACCGCGATCCAAGGCTGCGCGATAATTGGTAGTCAAATCATCTGACGCAGTTTGCGACAGCAAATTCGCAGCAACCAATTTCTCAGCGTAAAGCGTGCGAGTGGTTTTTTGATTGCGAATAACTTGATACATCAATGGCTGGGTAGCTGAAGGCTCGTCAGTCTCATTGTGACCACGGCGACGATAGCAAACCAAATCGATCACTACATCTTTTTTGAATTCGTAACGGTAATCAACCGCCAACTGCGCAATAAACAACACCGCTTCTGGATCATCACCGTTCACGTGAAAAATCGGTGCCTCGATCATTTTGGCAACGTCGGTGCAATACTCAGTTGAACGAGAATCTTCACGTTTGTTGGTGGTAAAACCAACCTGGTTGTTGATCACGATGTGCAAAGTACCGCCAGTGCCGTAAGCGCGAGTTTGAGACATTTGGAATGTCTCCATCACTACGCCCTGACCTGCAAATGCAGCATCGCCGTGCACATTGATTGGTACCACTTTAGCGCCGGTTTTGTCTTTGCGACGATCTTGACGCGCGCGCACAGAACCTTCAACTACTGGAGAAACGATCTCCAAATGCGATGGGTTGAATGCCATGGCCAAATGCAATTCACCGCCAGGCGTCATCAGGTTGGATGAGAAACCAGAGTGATATTTCACGTCGCCAGAGGTATTCAATGAACGCTTGCCATCGAACTCAGCAAACAATTCCGCCGGGTTTTTACCGAATACGTTTACCAATGCATTCAAACGACCACGGTGCGCCATGCCCAATACAATTTCTTTTGCGCCGTAAGTACCTGAACGTTTTACCAAAGCATCTACCAGTGGAATAAAGCTCTCGCCGCCTTCCAAACCAAAACGCTTGGTGCCTGGGTATTTACTATCAAGGTGACGCTCAAGACCTTCAGCCGCCGTCAAACGCTCCAGCAGAGCCAATTTTTGCTCTTTGCTAAATTCTGGATTGGAGCGAACGCTTTCAAGGCGTTGTTGCAGCCATTGCTTTTCGGCCAAAGGCGTAATGTGCATAATTTCTGCACCTACGTGACCACAATAGGTTTTTTCAAGCGCATCAATAATTTCACGCAGTGGAGCGTCTTCTTTACCGATGTACAAATTACCGGTATTGAATACGGTATCCAAATCAGCGTTGGTTAAGCCATGGAAGCTTAAATCGAGATCAGGGATTGGATCACGCGTCATCAAACCCAATGGATCGAGCTGGGCTTTCTGGTGACCGCGGAAACGGTAGGAGCTAATAAGCTGTAGCACTTTAACTTGCTTGCGCTCGTGCTCAGCGCTAACTGAGCCTGAACCAGCAGCTGCAACTGTGCGTACACGCGATTTACCCAGCTGCTCAAATTGAGCGCGAATAACTGAGTGAGGAGTATCTTGCGCTAATACGCCGCTAATGCGAGGTAGCTGATCAAAATAGTTACGCCATTCTTCAGAAACGGCATTGGGATTATGTAAATATGTGTCGTAGAGTTCTTCGACGTATGCAGCGTTCCCACCAGAGATGTGCGAACTACTCCAAAAATGCTCCATAATGCTATCTTGCATTCCACTCACCTTATTCACGGGTTAATCACTTGGCCCTGAGGTTTAGCGATATTTACCCTGCTATCAACTAGCTATTAGCTACACAATAACGCTCTTCACTTGTGGTAAAAAACGCCGCTTTTAAGTCGCTGCTTTTCAGTCGAGATGACAGGTACAGCGAACAGTTTAAAAGCTTAGCCGCAAATGCCGCCAAGCCACAAAATTTTAGCAACCGCAGATACAGAAAAGCGCCACCTTAGGTAGCGCTCTGTAACAGCATGTTGCGAATATGACCGATTGCTCGAGTCGGGTTAAGGCCTTTCGGACATACCGCAACACAGTTTTGGATACCATGGCAGCGGAATACGCTAAAGGGGTCATCCAATTTTGACAGGCGTTTTTCAGTCGCCAAATCACGGCTATCCGCCAGGAAACGATAGGCTTGTAACAAGCCAGCTGGGCCGATGAACTTATCTGGATTCCACCAGAATGATGGGCAGCTGGTTGAGCAGCAAGCACACAAAATACATTCGTACAAACCGTCCAGCTTCTCACGATCTTCTGGAGACTGTAGCCTTTCAATAGCTGGGGCCGGCGTGTCATTTTGCAAGTAGGGTTCGATCTTTTTGTACTGATCGTAGAATTGGGTCATATCGACAACCAAATCACGAATCACTGGTAATCCAGGCAATGGACGCAAAATTAATTTGCCGCTACCACCGGTCGCTTCTGAAATTGGCTTGATACATGCCAAACCATTTTTGCCATTGATGTTCATACCATCTGAACCGCACACGCCTTCACGGCATGAACGACGATAAGCCAAACCTTCATCTTGCGCTTTCAATAATTCCAGCACATCCAGAACCATCAAATCTTTACCACCGGTATCCAACTCGTAAGCTTTCATGTACGGCGCTTTATCGGTGTCCGGGTTGTAGCGATAAACTTCAACTTTTAACATTTGTCTGTTCCCCGATTAATAAACACGTTTCTTAGGCTGGAAGGCGTCCATGGTATGCGGTGTGAAATTCACTGCACGTTTGGTAACACGCTTTTCGCCGGGGAAATAAAGTGAATGACATAACCAGTTGGCATCATCACGATCTTCAAAGTCATCACGCGCATGAGCACCGCGAGATTCTTTACGCTCTTCTGCCGCAATTGCAGTAGCTTCAGCAACTTCTAACAAATTTTGCAATTCCAGAGCTTCAATACGCGCGGTATTGAATGCATTGCTCTTGTCGGTAATCGATACGTTTTCTATACGCTTACGCAGTTCGGCCAATTGCTCAATACCCTTCTGCATAAACTCACCTTTGCGGAATACGCCAAAGTAATTTTGCATAATGGTTTGCAGCTCTTTACGCAATACCGCGGCGCTTTCTCCGGTATTGGACGTATTCACTTTGTTCAAGCGCGCCATAGCTTTATCGATATCAGCTTGTGTTGCGTTTTTATGTTCAACACCTTCACGCAATGCTTTTTCGATGTATATGCCCGCTGCACGACCAAACACCACCAGGTCGAGCAATGAGTTGCCACCTAAACGATTAGCGCCGTGTACAGATACACAAGCCACTTCACCACAGGCAAACAAACCGTCGATAACAATATCAGTACCGCTGGCATCTTGCGTTAAGGCTTGACCATGAATATTTGTCGGAACACCGCCCATCATATAGTGACAGGTAGGAACTACAGGAACTGGAGCGTAAATAGGATCAACGTGTGCGAAGGTACGCGATAATTCACAGATACCTGGCAACTTGCTTTCCAGCACTTCTTGACCCAAGTGATCGAGCTTGAGAAGCACGTGATCACCATTTGGACCGCAACCGTTACCCGCCAAAATTTCCAGAACCATTGAGCGCGCAACTACATCGCGGCCTGCAAGGTCTTTGGCGTTAGGAGCATAACGCTCCATAAAACGCTCGCCGTTTTTGTTGATGAGGTAGCCCCCTTCACCACGGCAGCCTTCAGTTACCAGCACTCCAGCACCGGCAATACCGGTTGGGTGGAACTGCCACATTTCGATATCTTGTACCGGGAAACCCGCGCGTAACGCCATACCAATACCATCGCCGGTATTGATGTGGGCGTTAGTAGTAGACGAATAAATACGCCCTGCACCACCGGTTGCCAATACAGTTGCCTTGGCTTTTACATAAACGGTTTCGCCATCCTCAATGTTAATCGCAATAACACCAACCACAGCGCCGTCAGCATTCTTAACGAGGTCTACAGCAAACCACTCGTTCAGGAATACGGTTTTACTTTTAATATTGCCCTGGTAAAGCGTGTGCAATAACGCATGACCGGTACGGTCTGCTGCGGCACATGTACGAGCTGCCTGACCACCCTCACCAAAGTTTTTGGATTGACCACCGAAAGGACGCTGATAAATACGGCCTTCTTCAGTACGTGAAAATGGCAAACCCATGTGTTCCAATTCGAAAACAGCTTCTGGACCAACTGAGCACATATACTCGATAGCATCCTGGTCGCCGATATAGTCTGACCCTTTTACGGTGTCATACATGTGCCAGCGCCAATCATCGTTTGGATCAGCACTTGCGATTGCACAAGTGATACCGCCCTGAGCAGATACTGTATGCGAACGGGTTGGAAATACTTTGGTAATTACCGCCGTTTTGTATCCAGATTGAGCCAATTGCAGCGCAGCACGCATGCCAGCACCGCCACCGCCAATTACAATACCGTCAAAAGAGATTGTGCGAATGCTAGCCATTAATTAAAACCCCAAAGTATTTCGATGCCCCATACCAGGTAAGTTACGGAAACTCCACCCAATACTACTTGCGCGAAAATGCGCAATACGGTGGCTTTATTGCCCATCAAACGTACGGTTAAATAGTCGGTTAAGACTGCCCACAAACCAATCCAGGCATGGGTAATAAAAGAAAGCAAAGTAGCAAAACTGAATACGCGAACCCAAAGCTGACTAAACAAGGCTTGCCATTGTTCGTAGGTTAGATCTGGGTTTAACGCTAAATAACCAGTGATAAAAATAACATAAGCGGCCATTACAACGCCGCCAACTCGCTGGATCAACCAGTCGTAGAGGCCACTGCGACCAAAACTCGTTACTGAAGTTACCATACCCATACTCCCAACAACACGATCAATATGATGGCAATCGTCAGCGCAATCTTAGCGCCCAATTGACCACCTTTAAGGCTTTCGCCTATACCGGAATCCATTAACAGATGACGAATACCCATCACGCTGTGATACGCCAGGGCGGACAACACAGACCAGAGTACAAATTTGTAAATGGGATTAGCCAAAGCATCGCGAACAGCGGCAAAGCTTTCCTGGGAATCCAGGCTTGAATCGAGTATCCAGAGGAGAACAGCTACGCCGGCAAAAAGGAAAATACCGGAGAAACGATGAAGAATGGAAACATAGGCGGTGATAGGAAGCTTAATAGTAGAAATATCGAGGTTGACAGGTCTTTTCTTGTTCACAGTTTAATTCACCTTTGAGCCCATCGCGGGCAGGTTATAAGAATGAGCATCAGCATTCACTAAAATGTAAGATTTTGGGGCAAGGCCGACGCATCCTGCAAGTCGCGCAGCATTATAGAGAGGGAACCTAGGAAATACAAACAAAAAGCTGCCTCAAAAGCCAAATCATAGGGATGTTTTTCATACTGATCGCAATAGTTCAATTTTTCTGCAAGATCAATGACTTCCTTAGGTTTTAACACTAATTTGCCGTTCTATAAAAGCGCATAAAACAACATCCAATACCCAGCTTGGTGCAAAAATAAGCAGCGAGCTCGAACTTGTCGACAAGTCGTTTATTTTGATAAAAAAAACTTTTAACAAATACGCCCTATTTATTGGCAAAAACTTTCGTTGCGGCAATTAAGTCATCTATAATGCCGACCGCAAACAAACGGCAAGGTCGGAAATCGACTGGTCTGAAAAGTAGCTATAAAAGAGCTACATAAGGTTATACATCACTTGAGCATGCAACTTGCAGGTGAACAGCGTCTAAGTCGTACTTTGCAATGATGGCCTATTCTTGACCAGCTCCTGAGGAAATGAATATCACCATAGCGATTCACGGGATTTACACTGGGCACATAACTCAAGCACATTAGTCCTACTAGTAAGCACAGGAGTCAGTAATGACTGACAAGAAAGCACACCTAACGATTGATGGTATAGATAGCACGATTGACCTACCTATTTATCCCAGCAGTGTCGGACCGGACGTTATCGACGTCACCAGTATTACCAAGAATGGCTTTTTCACGTTTGACCCGGGCTTTATGTCCACCGCCGCATGCGAATCCAAGATTACTTATATTGATGGCGACGAAGGGATTCTGTTACACCGTGGTTATCCTATCGAACAACTTGCTGTCTCCTCTGATTACATCGAAACTAGTTACCTCCTTCTCAACGGCGAATTGCCAACTCCAGCGCAGAAAGCCGAATTTGCCCAGGCGATTAAAGCCAACTCTGCTGTCGACGAATCCGTCATAAATATTATTAAAAGCTTCAAACGCGAAGCGCACCCGATGGCCATTTTGTGCAGCGCTGTGGCGGCATTGGCAGGCGTGTATCACGATGAAATTGATATCACTAACGCTGAAAGTCGCAAGCTGACTGCTTACCGTTTGATTGGTCAGATGCCAACCCTGTCGGCTTTGGTACACAAACACCGTAAAGGTGAAGAGTTCATTGCGCCGGATAGCAGCCTGGATTACGCCGAAAATTTCCTGAATATGACCTTCGGTACTGCAGGCAAAGCGCCTAACGTGAGCAAGACTCTCGCTAAAGCAATGGATCGTATTTTCGTTCTGCATGCTGACCACGAACAAAACGCGTCTACTTCTACCGTGCGTTTATCAGGTTCGTCAGGCACTAATCCATTTGCGGCAATTGCTGCCGGTATTTCTACACTTTGGGGCCCTGCTCACGGCGGCGCCAACGAAGCAGTATTGGAAATGCTGGAAGAAATCGGCACCGTGGAAAATATCGAAGCTTGTGTTGCTCGTGCGAAAGACAAAACTTCAGGCTTCCGTTTAATGGGCTTTGGTCACCGCGTTTACAAAAACTTTGATCCACGCGCAAAAGTAATGAAACAAACCTGCGACGAAGTCTTGGGCGAATTAGGTTTGGAAAACTCTCCGTTGTTGGCAATTGCTAAACGTCTTGAGCAAATCGCATTGGAAGATCCTTACTTCATCAGCAAAAAACTTTACCCGAACGTGGACTTCTACTCAGGCATCATCCTGAAAGCCATTGATATCCCCACTGAAATGTTTACTGTAATTTTCGCCTTGGGCCGTGCTGTTGGTTGGTACTCTCATTGGGATGAAATGGTTAGCACTTCGTATAAAATCGGCCGTCCACGTCAGTTGTACACCGGCAGTGTGAAACGCGATTATCCAAAAAAATAAACCGTTAGATTCATTTAACGATTTTAAAAAACCGCCTCTCGAAAGATAGGCGGTTTTTTTATGTTGGATCATAGTGCCGTAACTTATTCATAATTGCTTCAGTATTCCCAGCCTAGTATCTTGCGCAAATCTACCCTGCACCTTCTATACTCGCTTCACTATCCCATAACAAAAGGAATCCTTGCATGCTCAAGCTAATTGCACGTTTATTTGGAGTTATTACTTTTCTTGCCAGCATAAATTGCATCGCTATTGAAATCCCAAAGTCTCTTGAAGAATGGAAACCGTGGATACTGGAAAAACATCCCGAAATCAATTGCCCTGTTCTCTTCGATAGCGCTGAGCGTGATTGCGTATGGCCGTCTGAATTGCGTATCGACGCAAACGCAAATAGCGCAAAATTTTCGCAGCGAGTCGAAGTTTATAAAAGCGAATGGGTTGAGTTACCTGGTCACGCTGGACTTTGGCCGCAGGACATCACGGACAACAATATAAAAATTCCTGTTCGCGATAATGAAAACATTCCTGAAGTTTACTTAAATGTTGGCGTACACGAATTGAAAGGTGAAATTCGCTGGAGCGAAATGCCGCGCACACTGCCCGTTCCGGAACAAACTGGAATTATTCGATTAACCCTCAATGGAAAAACAATTACGACACCAGCACTGGAAGGTAATAATCAACTCTGGCTTACCGCAAGTGAAAAACAAAATGCCGCAGCGCATCAAGACTCATTCGATCTGCGAGTGTTCCGAAAAATTGATGACACAATTCCACTGCGACTGACTACTAAATTGCAAATTGATGTAAGCGGAAAAGAGCGCGAGTTGCAACTCGGGCAATTTTTATTAAACGGATTTTCCCCCGTAGAATTTAGCAGCCAACTGCCAGCAAGAATTGAAAAAGATGGCAACCTGCGGGTACAAGTCAAATCCGGCTCATGGGAAATAGCGCTCGTCAGTCAATCGAACGTGCCCGTTAAACAACTTTCATTTAAAGCCAATTCTGATTTATGGCCGCAACAAGAAATTTGGGTATTTTCTGCAGAGCGTCAGCTTCGTAGTGTACAAATATCTGGCGCACAAACTATTGATCCTCAACAAACTCAACTGCCCGAAGATTGGAAGAATTTACCGGCTTATTTAGTTACACCAGAAACTCATTTCATTATGGAAGAATTGCAACGCGGTGAAAGTAAATCTACTGGTAACGAGTTACGACTTAATCGCGATGCGTGGTTAAGTTTTAACGGCGAAAAATTTATTTTCAATGATCAAATCCATGGCAATACTCATGCATCACGATTGGAAACTATCAAACCTGTTGAACTCACACATGCGCAAATTAATGGCCAATCACAACTCATTACACAATTAGCGAATAATCCAAATTCCGGGATTGAAATTCGTAGCCGCGATATAAATGTTAATGCTGTAAGTCAATTGCCCAAGTCATCGACAATTCCGGTGACCGGTTGGAACGAAGAATTTAATTCGGCATCCACCCAATTACACTTACCACCGGGTTGGTCGCTGTTAACCGCGACAGGCGTGAGCAGCGAATATGGTAGCTGGGTTTCGCGGTGGAGTTTGTGGGATATTTTCGCAGTGCTGATTATCGTAATTGCAATTGCTCGTGTTACCAAACCTGCTTATGGCCTGCTTGCCGCTGCAACCATTATTTTGATTTATCAGCGCACAGGCGCACCGGTTTTTATTTGGCTTAACCTTATTGCTGTACTTGCACTCGCCAAATTTGTAACAGGAAAATTCAAAAATTTTATTCAACGATACACATACATTAGTTTTTTATTGCTCGCATTAATTACACTTCCATTTGCAGTGCGTGAAGCAAGAATATTTGTTAACCCACAATTGGAACATGAATATTTCTGGGATTGGTCATCGTCTTTTTTCTTTTCGACTGGCGATAAGAAGGAAAGCATCACTTATTTAGAACGTCCGAATTTTGTACCACCACCTTCACTTGATTTCGTACCTGACGCACCAAATGCAGCACCAATGATGTCAGAGCAAGTAGAGGCGGAAGAAGTTGTAGTGACTGGTGCACGTGCGGAACGCAAAGAAAAACGAGACGTCGAGAAATATTCAAATGCGCAATCTGCATCGACGTTACATCGCACGCCAGGAGTACAAATCCAAAAATCCTACGATCCAAATCAACAAACTCAAACCGGCACTGCAGTACCTAATTTCAATCTCAACACAATCAATCTGCAATGGGATGGTCCAGTGAAAGCCGACGAGACAACAACTCTCGTGTTAGTTTCGCCTTGGATAAATCGACTAGGCCATTTACTTTCCGTATTATTACCTTTGGGATTAGCAGGAATTTTGTTGCAACAGGCGGCGCTGGTTTTTGATAAGAAATTTTCTTTGCCAACACTTAATAAAAAAGCAATTTCCGGAATTCTGCCAACTTTGATTATCGCCAGTGTTTTGTTCTCACCGGCTGAACCGGTTAATGCTCAAGTGCAAATAGATCAGGCAATTTTAAAAGAATTGGAAACTCGATTAACGCAAGCGCCAAAATGTTTACCAAATTGCGCAGCAATTGAAAGCGCAAATATTGCGGTAAAAGAGGATCGATTAACCATTGAACTTGTTGTTCACAGTAACGATTTAATTTCACTACCTTTACCTGCTGATCACGAACAATGGTGGCCAGACCAAGTTACAGTAGATGACAAAGCTGCAACGTTGGTACAAACATCAGATCAAGAGTTGTTAGTAAGTTTGCCGAAAGGCAGACATAGCATCAGCATAAAAGCAGATCTGCAAGGACGTGATGCTCTCAATTTAAATTTTCCAGTGCAATTACATAATGTAATTTCATCGACCAGCGGCTGGGAAATCAGCGGCATTCCTACTCAAGAGCAAGCAAGTCTGTCGTTACAATTACAACGGGTGGAGCAAGACAAAAATTCGACCAAAGCTGAACATTTACGCGCTGACCCTATAACGCCTTTTGTAATTGTTAAGCGTGAATTAAATTTGGGATTGGAATGGACTCTCACCACTACCGTGACACGCGTTGCACCTGAATTTGGCGCTATCAACATTGAAATGCCTGCAATTGCAGGTGAATCGCCGTTATCAACTCAATTAACGCCAGCCGGTAAAATTTCTGTGCACCTTGAGGCGAATCAAAGTGAGTTTCAGTGGCATTCAAGTATTAAACAAATTACACCGCTGGAATTAAAAGCCTCGCAAAATGTACCTTGGGCAGAAATCTGGAGTTTAGATGTTTCACCGATATGGCATGCAGAGACCAAGGGCATTGCGCCAGTACAAATGGATAAGCACCAATACCTTCCTATCTGGCAGCCATGGCCCGGCGAGTCACTCGCTATCGACTTAATTAAACCTAAGGCAACTAAAGGAAGCTACGTTACTATCGATTGGGCTAACTTTACTTATCAGCCCGGCAATCGCAGCAGTTTGAGCAAATTAATGTTTAATATTCGCACTAATCAAGGCGGACAATATTCATTCAAATTGCCGCAAGATGCTCAATTGGCGAAAGTAGAAATTGATAACGCTGAGCAAACCATCTCCACCACCAGTGGCATTTTAAAATTGCCGTTGCACCCAGGCTCACAAACCATTTCGTTGCAATGGAAATCTGAAGAAGGTTTAAGTTTTATTACTCGTTCACCCGAATTTTCTCTGGAGCAAGGCAGCAGCAATCAAACCATTAACATAGAGTTGCCAGGCAATCGTTGGCCATTATTTGTGGGCGGGCCATTAATGGGGCCAAGCATTTTGTTGTGGGGAATGTTGTTGGTAATAAGTGTAGTTGGCTACGCATTGGGCCGCAGCCAGTTAACACCGTTGAAACCTTATGAGTGGGTATTATTAGGCTTAGGCATTTGCACACTGAATTTCACGACGTTTGTGTTGGTCGCCTTGTGGCTAATTGCGCTCAATCAGCGTGGAAAGCTAACGCGAATTTCCAGCGCGTTAAAATTTAAATTTTTGCAGGTGGGGTTGTTCACATTATCAATCATCGCGCTCGGAACATTAATAACAACCTTGCCAGATGGTTTGCTAAGCGCACCCGATATGCATGTACTGGGCAATGAATCCTATCAAAATAATTTCAAGTGGTATCAGGATTATAGTGATTTGGATTTCCCGCAGGCATGGATACTCTCATTGCCTCTGTGGTGTTACAAAGTCGTTATGTTGGTGTGGTCACTGTGGCTTGCAGCGTCATTATTAGGATGGATCCGCTGGTCATGGCAGCAACTAAGCCATAACGGATTGTGGCATGCGGATACGACAATATCGACAAGCCTACAACGGTAATTACCGTAGCGGATAATCAAGTGGAAAAATCCTAACGATAATTTTAACTATTGATTTAAATGACAATCACAGCGATAAAAAGCGCTTCGCTATGATTGTCTTTTTTCAAATTAAATATTTTTTTTAAAAATCGCCAAATTTTAAAACCAGCATACACACCGCAAGAGAACTGTATCACACGCGAATATTATAAAAAGAAATTGATTTTTAATTGCCTTACAACGAAAAATCCAAAACCAAAAATCTGCAATGTTTATTTTTTTTCTTCGCTTCTCTCTTCAAAAAATATTTTAATAATTTACCCGCCAAGCATTTTTAACTTGCTGATTACTAACAGGTTAAATGTGTACTTTTTATAAAATTTACTCATACAACTTAATTTGGGTTCGAGTACAGCGGGTAGAACTACAGTAATTTATTGCCAGCGTACTATCTCGCTGCTTGCCCCCTGCTTGCATAGAGTGCTGCATGAATGTTTGCATGAAGTACTTGCATAAATATGCATGACAATTGGAGCATGCCTAATTAAATCACTCTGGTTTTATTAGTCTCTTGAGATTTTTACTCGATAGCTGCGCGTTTGGCATTACTCCATTAATAACGATAAAACACGCCAAAAAATGCCGGGCAATTAATTGCTAACTTCTTAATTGCTTCAGAATGGATGTAGCCCAAATGGAATTATTGTGTTTGAGGACAACCTGAGCAAAATGGATTTAAGGAGTGAATCGATGCAGAACAAGCACAAAGGAATTTTACCTTTTATCCTTTGTTTTCAATTCGTGTAAATGTCTCCTCAATGAAACGCTGTTTTTTTATAAACAACGTTTTTGTAAACAATAATGGTTAGGAGAATAAAAATGCTACACAAACTTTTGTTGCGGCTGCTCGCGGCTACGTCGCTGGCCGCGTTAATCGCCAACCCTGCCGCTGCGCAAACGCTACTCTCGCAAGGTAAAAGTGCAGTCGCCTCATCTACCGAAGGGGGCTTCACCGCTGCATTGGCGGTTGACGGAAATACCGGCTCGCGCTGGGCCAGTAATTACAATAATGCCGAATGGATTTACGTTGACCTCGGCGCTTCTTACGCGATTAATCGCGTCGTGCTTAATTGGGAAGCCGCTTACGGCAAGGGTTACCAAATTCAGGTTTCCGATAACGCCACCAATTGGACAACAATTTTTACGACTGCAACCGGTGATGGCGCGATTGATGATCTAGCTGTTACCGGAACTGGCCGTTACGTTCGCTTGAATGGCGTAACCCGTGGGACCGGTTACGGCTATTCGCTGTGGGAATTTCAGGTTTACGGCGCACCAGTAACGACGAATAACCTGCTTTCACGATTTAAAACTACGACGGCTTCTTCACAGGAAGGCCCATGGGCTGCCAGCAATGTTAACGACGGTAACACCACCACGCGATGGGGTAGTAATTTCAATGATGCTGAATGGATCTACATTGACCTAGGTTCTTCAGCTTCAGTTCGCCGCGTTGTGTTGAATTGGGAAGCCGCTTACGGAAAATCCTATCAAATACAAACGTCGAATGATGCATCCATCTGGACAACGATTTACTCAACCACAACGGGCGACGGTGGATTTGATGATTTTACGGTGACAGGTACGGGCCGTTATGTACGACTAAACGGTCAGCTACGCGCGACGGGTTACGGCTATTCGCTGTATGAATTTGAAGTGTGGGGAACGCAAAATAGCGGTACCGGTTCTTCAAATGATGTACGTTCTTCATCTTCTTCAAGCAGATCATCTGTGCCTTCTTCGGTTAGCACCTCAAGATCTTCGTTTTCGGTGAGCACATCGAGGGCAACATCTCTGGCAAGTTCATCTTCGGTAGTGAGTAGGTCTTCAGTGGTGAGCACATCGAAGTCGTCTTCAGTGGTAAGTACTTCTAGATCGTCTTTGTCATCAATATCTTCACGGTCATCCTCATCTTCAAATGCAGGAGGGCTACCAAACTTCGGACCGAACGTGCAGATTTTTGATCCGTCGCAACCCATTGCGGATATCCAAAGTAAAGTTAATGCGGTGTTTGCGGTACAAGAGAACAACCAATTCGGCACACCACGCACCGCATTACTGTTTAAACCCGGCACTTACGATATTGATATTCCAGTCGGATTCTTCACCCACGTCATTGGTTTGGGCGCATTTCCAGATCAGGTAAAAATCGCCAGCGTTCGTTCTGAGGCGGTGCTGCCAAACAACAACGCAACGCAAAACTTCTGGCGCGGCGTTGAGAACTTTGCGGTTTACCCCAGTGGCGGTATGAGATGGGGCGTTTCGCAGGCTGCGCCGTTTCGCCGTATGCACGTAATCAATAACAACATCACGCTTTCTACCAACTTCGGTTGGGCGAGT
>Ga0247741_1001282_pt1 | contig 13974 bp, 15 predicted proteins | sample UWRJL213509R2_FD_180945 | JGI IMG/M metagenome (GOLD analysis project Ga0247741, IMG submission 180945) | Plant litter microbial communities from Arlington Agricultural Research Station in Wisconsin, United States - UWRJ-L213-509R-2 | ecosystem: Environmental > Terrestrial > Plant litter >... | reverse complement strand
CGCTCCTGCTATCACGTTGGATAACTACGACGGCCAGTCGTTCACTTTTACGCCAGGGGAGAAAGGGATCCCGACGGCGATATTTTTCTACCCAGAGTCAGGTTCTTATGGGTGCACGAAAGAGGCCTGCCAGTTCCGAGATGCTATCGCAGGTACGTATAACCTTGTCGTTGCTCGTAAGTTCGATGCTGAGCAAGGATTTGGATGGGCATGTAGAGAAAGATATATTCAAACCCGATCAAGTCCAAATTATAGGCATTAGTCCTGATTCGGTGGAGAAGCAAAAGGCGTTCGTGGAGAAGGAAAAGCTGACGGTATATTTCTTGGTCTTATATTCCCTCAGTTTCTAATCAGCCCTGAATGTATCTACCAGTACCCTGTACTAAGCGATAACAAGAAAGAAACCTACAAGCTATACGGTATCGGGAAGGGCATGCTTGGTTTCGTCCCTTTTGCGCGAGTGACCTTCGTCATCGACAAAGATGGCATTGTAAGGTGAGATTATCCACAGTCCAATGCCACTAACATAAATGGAGATTTCTTCACTTTCAAAAATGCTAATGCGTTGCAAATTCAACCTCATCTAGGGACGCGCTAGATGCAACGGTGAACTATGGTGCACATACTAAATTTGTCGCAAAGTGGTTAGATAGATTGGAAGAGGAGGACAAAGCCGCGACAAAACCAGAACCGACAGCTGAAGTACCGAAACGGGCGGCCGTGGAGAAATGTGTTGGTGGTTGAGGACCTGACATCGGGTCTGAGCACGACAAACGATGCATGATTCTTGATGATGGCGTATATCTGTATGAGGCCTCGGTTCCGCCGGGTGTTGTGGAAGCTCGATTCCAACTGGGTTGAATTCAAGTGAAGGAAATGTATTAATGTATCAATCATCATCATCAACTTTCGCCTTCCAGATATGAGCTACGCATTGAACATAATTGCAATCTAGATGGCATCCATAATTGCGTTTGCTGGCTTGGCCCCGGAGGTCGCGTTGAAAAGCAGCGTCTTGACGGTCGGGTGCCATGAGTCTGGTTCATGGACACCCCGTGAGGTGATGGATACACAAGTGGGCGTGTTGAGAAACTTGACGGCAAGGATTGCGTTTGCGTCTAGCAAGCGATGCTAGTATGTTTGCTGTGTGTTGGGCATAGCATTAGACCTGTAGATAGCTAGTAAGCCCATGTTGGCCACACCACACGGAGCGACTTACATCTTCGAGGTGCTTCATTTGTGCATATGATTTGTTGTGTTATCTTTCTTTTATATGTTGCAGTGATTGTGTAACATCGCATCCAGGGGTTCGGATTATTAGCTATACAGCAGGTGAAAATGCGATATCATTCCGTCTGGCAGGCTGCTCTGGCCAATCCAGCGCTGCGCAAGCTGCATTCTTAGTTCGCTTCAGATTCCAGTATTGAGCGTATTTCAGGTCCTACCACTATAATTAGATCGTAGGGTGGGAGGTGAAACCCAAGGAGAGAGAGAAACTCCGGCCGTAGCCGTGTTAGAACCAAGTACTGTGTCGAGAGTCGTCGAGCTGAAGGCACACTGGCAGGTAGTGCTGAGGCCGACGATCGAAGCTCTGAATTTCGAGCTGGTGATAGATCCAAGCTTACATATTTTACTTCGAGAACGCTACAGATGGCTAGAGTGTTTTAGAGGTGGTAGAGAACGTGAGAACAGCAAGCTCGACTAAATTTGGCTTTCGTGTCCGCAGCCAATCAGAACGCTCAGTTGTCCTGTGAGAAAAACTGCTGGATTTGTGGCAATTATGTCTCAGACCTTTCCTGTCGTCGCCTCGAACTCTTCTTGCTCTACCTTGCCATGGCTTGGTGCACTATTTCCGATGTTCACTTGCGCGACGGTGTTGGATTTCCGGACCAGCGCTGTATAATCTCCGAATCCGATGTCCGTGCCAGCTAGTTCCCTTTCAGCTCATTTCTGACTCTAGATCAGGCATTGTGTCAGTTGGAATATGGCATAGGTGCAGAGCGCGGCTGGTTATTTGACCTACTCAATGGTAGGGGTGAGCACCCGGAGATGGTCTGGGCACATAGTGAGTATCACGACACCACTTAGCTTTCTCGTAGTGTGCTGACTCGAGGCAGTGGATGCCGAGGTTCTCGAGCACCTCAAGAGGGGCACGATGGGACTTCTTCCAAACCCTGAGGTACTTGAAAAACTGTACAAATTGTATAGTCACAACTTCGACCAGAAGCTACCCGCACAAAAGCGGGCCTGGTTTTTGAACGTGAGTCTTGCTGACAAGATTACCCACTCGCTTGCTCACTTCATAAAGGTTCTCCCATTCGAGGAGTACAGTTACAAGGTTTTACCACCTATCCTGCCGCAGCCACTAGCTCTTCATATCCAAGGATCTGTTTATCCGCCTCCCTTCGAGGGTCTCCCCAATATTAGGAGTAAACTCCATCCCTGCTTTGTCTTCCAGAGCGCTAGCCTCTATGCTGCTGAAATCCTAACTACCCCTGGTGTCAACTCACCTGATGAATCAATACTGGCTGGCATTGCCAAGATCTTCTCTGTCAGTGCGGGATGCACCCAAAAGTCATGGCTTGGTCCACCAGAAGACGAGGTCAAATATTCGATGCGCTCTCTTGTGAGATACCGACCTGACACCCCAGGCACGATTACACACACCCAAGGGGTGTCCAACACCCAAAAAAAAGACACGATCTTGTTTTCGGCATTAAATCTGGCTGGGAAATCGATTTTTACACCTCCGAGGTTTTTCCTGTCAGCAGTTACTCAGTTACCATATAAGGAAATTTGGGGGGAGGGAGGGGTCCAAAATCTCAGAAATTTTTTCGAAAAGTGTTCAGAACGATGAGACATGTGCAGAAAAGTTGTCAGAAATGGGGGTCGAAAATTTTCTCAGTTTTCAGTAATCTGGCTCTAACTTTTCACTTAAGGATGCTGTCCGTAAACGGACTTCAAAATTCGATTTCCCAACCCATTTTACATCCAAAAAGGGGATCGTGTCTTTTATTGGCATCCTGGATACCCCTTGCACGCACCTCCACCCCTCTGGAGAATCCGCCTAGCCAAACAAAACTAAAGTCTGTCCGAAGAGTCATTATAAACAGAAAGAACCTGTAATGGAAAGCCCCATGGGACTTGAGACTTTCTTCAGACTTTGTACGACTGAGATTTTATGAGATTTGGGGACCTTCAATAATATATAAGTCACGGAGGGTCTTTCACAACAATTTCCGCATCCCACTCACCCTCGTTCTATAAGTAAAACACCGACTTGTTTGGCATTGCGCATAGAGAACTTCGGCCCAAGAGTGGGAGATGGAAGTAATGTCTACTGAGTTCATGTCTGTGGCAAGCTAGGTTTGCGCCCAAGTTGAAAACACTGAGTCAACAAAGCGCTAGCTTCATCATTAGCTTGAAAATTGACTAGGTCTTACCGCTTTGACCACTACCACTCTTCATCTTGACTCTGAATTTAAACACCACTCACTCATGTCTTACCAGTCTCTGATCGGCAAACCCGCTTCTGCTATCACATTGGATAACTACGACAGCCAGTCGTTCACGTTTACGCCAGGGGAGAAAGGGATCCCGACGGTGATATTTTTCTACCCAGAGTCAGGTTCTTACGTGCACGAAAGAGGCCCACCAGTTCCGAGATGCTATCGCATTGACAGGTACGTATAACCTTATTGTTGCTCGTAAGTTCGATGCTGAGCAAGGATTTTGGATGCTGAAGTACCGGAACGGGCGGCCGTGGAGAAATGTGTTGGTGTTGAGGACCTGACATCGGGTCTGAGCATGACACATGATTCTTGATAATGGCGTGTATCTTATACACTATGAGGCGTCGGTTCCGCCAGGTGTTATTGATGCTCGATTCCAACTGGGTTAATTTTAATTAAATTCAAGTGAAAGGAAATGTATTAATGTCTCAATTATCATCAACAACTTTCGCCTTCCAGATATGAGCTACGTATTGAACACAATTGCAGTTAAATCCTCTTGACCCTGATTCAGAAACCCATGTCATTACATCTCAGGCCTGTCCCACTCAGACTGAAATCCAGGTCCATATGCGTTTTCCCTAGCTTTCTCCGCCCACATTTTGCCCGTGCCTCGCACACTATCATAGGCTTCTTCATCTGAGTCATCTGAATCATCATCGTCTTCCGCATTATCATCGAGTTCTGTAAAGGATTGCCGTTCACCATCATCGACCTTTGGCGGGAAATACTCTGGTATCTCGCCCACAGCCAAGTGATAGCGATAGTGCATGCCCGTTCCCTCTCCTTCCTCATCAAGCCTGTGCCCCAGCGTGTAGCGCAGTATCACAACACCGTCGTTAGAGTGTCCACACACCGTGATGGACGGACAGAGGCCGGGTCCTGTTGTAGGTTCAGGCTGATATCCCCTGATGACTTCGTCCATAATACCGAAGACAGGATGTTGATGGCCAGTGTAGGTTGTATGGTCGACTCCGTCGATTAGGTTGAGGGTGAGGTGTATTAGGGATGAGATTGATTTCAACTGCCCCATCAATGTTACCTTTGTCGGAGTGAAATCAGTATTATTGTGATGGGCGGGTGATTCAAGGAAAGGAAGCACTCACAAAATCAACTAGTGCTACATCCCCAACGCCAACCAGGAGGTTGGTTGTGAGGGATCGCAGCTTTTTGCATCGAGCAAGTGCGCCGATGTCGGTGGAATCGATGAACCAACCCTCGATAAATGGCATGCGCAAGTCGAGCAGTGTGTCCTGATGGCAGGGAATAACGCTATCGCGCATGAATGTTTTCAGCTGATCGTCTAGATGGCGAATAGGGATGCCTATGTGTATGGCTGCACACGCGAGCGTCTTCAGTCCGGAATACGATGCGAGGTACTCCAACTGCGGCATAGTGATACTATCCGTCGTGATCGACTTGAGGGTAACATCCCGCGACTTGGCGAGCGTTTTCCACAGCTCGTCCAACCACTGTTGGGGGCCGTCCAGAGATGACAGTTCGAAGGCTTTAAGATTGTGCATGCCGCATATAGTGGGCACAAGTTTATGGAAAGCGGGATACTTGTCTGGGTATTCCATTCCGCTAGCGTAAGGTCGTTCTAGATGTAAGAATTGGATTTTTTTGGCAGCGGAGAGCACTTTTAGGAGTATATCGAGGTACCAAAACGGACAGGTCATTTCAGAAATCTCGCACCTGGATGTTTAGAATGAGTTTGAAGGTGTATACGGAAATAGCCTAACATACCTCAGCTCTTGGAGATGTTCCATCGACTTGATGGTATCTGACAGCTGATTCTCCAAGTCGGCCAACAGCAACAAGTGCACCGCCAGCTTCTGCAGTCCGGTTCTCATCAGTCCTGAGTAGAGGCCGTGTGCCGCGGCCGCACGGTATTCAGATTCATTGTCATCGTCGAACATGCGTCTGAATAGGCTTGATAAGCGCAACGACTTGACATTCCTCTGGAACACTTGAGCACCACCCCAAACAGTGCTCAGCTTGCTCAAGGGAGGGTTGATGCGCAGTCCATCCCAACTTAGCCTGATGTGCGCGTTCCTGAACAGGTGCGGGACGAGAATGGTGTTCAGCGACCAGCATACGAGGCGCACACGGTAAGGACTCTGAGTTTGGTGGGTGCGTCGCGAAGCCACAAATTTGGCAACAGAGCCTGAGCGTCTGTATGGCTCAATTCTTCGTAAAAACGGGGGATCGGGATCCTGCGATACAATCTGGATGCGATAGACAGTCAACTGGTGAATGTTATGGAATAGGAGATACGTACGGCCAGGCCGATCTTGTTGAGGATGTCAAATGGGAGAGAGAGGATGTTGCCTGGTACATTGCTCATGGTTAGCAGTGTGTGTGTATGAGTTTTCTACGGGTTTCCTTCAGGACACTGTTGCGTTTGGTTTGAGTGTATGTGGTGGTTACCTGAGAGAAAGGTGAGACTTTTGGATCAGAGGATTTATATTGACGGCGGTGGATCATGTACAATCAAAAAGAGGCTTTTTGGGGCTTGATAAGAAAGTATTACCTTGTGATGGGTGTCGATTACGTACGCAGGTATACTGCTAGGAAACGTCGCGGTGAGCGCTTAGCGATAGGGGCAAGCAAAGTCACCTGACTTTCATGACGCATACATCTACTACAGCGTGTAGCGCAGTGTAACTAGGCTCGTGACCAGCCTGAATGCGAATATCGATATCGACAGGTACATCAAAGTCTTCACCTTCAATAGACTGACGGTCACCGGTCTATGGTGTAACAACAGAGTGTCCATACACCGTGATGTACGAACAGAGGCCGGATTCTTCTGTAGCCTCAGGCTGATATGCCCTGACGACTTCATTGATAAGACCGAAGACAGGGTGTTGGTGACTTGTGTAGGTTGAACGGTCGACTCCGTCGATTAGGTTGAGAGTAAACGGTATTAGGGATGGGATTGATTTCAAGTGCCTTATCAAGGTGATCTTTCGTTGGAGTGAAATTAACATTGTTGTGATTGACGGGTGATTCAGGAAGGAAAGAAGACACTTACAAAATCAACCAGGCCTACATCCACAATGCCAACCAGGAAGTTGGTTGTGAGAGGTCGCAGGACTTTGCAGTGAGCAAGTGTGTAGATGTTGGAGGAGTCGATAAACGAAGGGCATGCGCAAGTCCAGCAGTGTATCCTGATGGCGGGAAATCACCCTATCGAACATGAATATTTTTAGTATATGAACGTTTGGATTGCGACCAAGTGCGCTCATATGTAGTATAGCCACACACTCAAGTGTCTTCAACCTGGAATACAATGGGAGGTACTCCAACAGCGGCATGGTGATACTATCCGTCGTAATCGACTCGAGGGTGTCATCCGACTTAGCCAGAGCTCGTCTAACCACTGGTGGGGGCCGTCCAGAGATATCAGTTCCAAAACATTGAGATTGTGCATGTTGCATATAGTGGGCACTAATTTGAGGAAGGGGGTGTAATTGTCGTTGTATTGTCCTCCATGGTAAGGTCTTTTGAGGTGTAAAGTTTGGAGGGTTTTGGAAGCCAAGAGCGCGTTTAGAGGTACATCCGTGTACCCAGAGGGACAGGAGAATTCAGAAATTACACATCTGAAAATTTGCAACAAATTTAGAGGTGTAGATAGGTACGGAATTAACCTAGCGTACCTCAGCTCTTGGAGATGTTCCATAGACTTGGTGATATTCAACAGGTGGGTCTTCATGTCTTCCAACTTAACCAAGTGCGCCCTCAGCTTCTGCGATTTACTTCTCATCAGTTCGGGGTAGACCCGTCCGGGTCCTGTGCCATACGATATTCGGATCCATCTTTCCAATTTTAGTCGTCGAAGAATGTAAAGTCGGGTCTTGATATGCGCAACGCTTTGAGATTCCTCCGGAACACTTCGGCACCAGCACCAATGCTTAGCTCGAGCATGGGAGGGTTGACGCACAGCCTATCCCAACGTAGCCAGATGCGTACGTTCCTGAACAAGTGCAGGACGAGAATAGTGTCTAACGACCGACATACGAGGTAGGGACTCTGAGTTTGGTGGGTGCGTCGGGAAGCAACGAATTTGCGGATAGGCAATGTGGCATTGAAGGCCTGATAGAAGGGTTATGGGATGGATGACTGCTTACTAGTCGTGAGCGCTTGACAATTTTAGAGGCAATCAAAGTTACCTGACCACAAAGCCAAACAGCTTGCACGCTTGTTCGCATTTTACCCCTGTTAAGTGTCCAACCAGTCGAGTACTCTTCCCATATACTATAGAAACCGTCGTAAGTAGCCAGATGTGTGATCAGGTCCGAGACAAGAGTGGTGTTCAGCGACTGACATAAGGAACCCGTTCGAACTTGAACCTAGTATGATCCAGTCCGGAGTTCGACATAAGCGTCGAACTGGGCCCATGGTTCCGTTCACAGTTTGAGAAAAGTTGGACTGAACCGAACCTCGAGACCACCAGATCAAAGGTGATGACTTGAAACTTCGAGTTGAATATATCGATGGTTATTTTTGGTACTCGTGGGTCGTGCAGACTCGTATATAGCAAACAGATGTGAAAACATATAAGCTCGGAGGCCTTGTGGGCTTGATGAGAGAAGATTATGGCCTCGTGAAGGGTCTTGATGCTTATGAGGGGATGATGCTGGGAATTTAGGAAATGTGAGCGCTTGACGCAAGCAAAGTCACCTGACCTGCAATGACGCGTACATAAAGCCAAATAGCTTACACACTTGTTTGCACTTTTGCCCCTGTCGGTGTCCAACCACCACTCCTCCTATATACCACTTCACCATGAAAGTCGTTGTAAAACGGTGGAACGCTGTAGCGCAATGGCGCTGGGACACCCGAAATGGCAATGATGGGCAAGAAGACGACGGCGAAGACGATGTGTGCGGTATCTGCCGTGTCGCGTACGAGGCGTGTTGTCCGTCGTGTAAGACGCCTGGCGATGACTGTCCGTTGAGTAAGCCACCTTTCTGTCAATTTGGTATGGCCGACACCTCATCCTTTTCCTACTTCAGTATGGGGAAAGTGTTCCCATGTCTTCCATATGCATTGCTTGCTCAAATGGATAGGAACTGCTGCGTCAAAGGGACAGTGTCCTATGGATCGAAGAGAGTGGGGTAAATCAAGCTTTCTTAAGGTGTTTATAGGCGCTAATCTCCAGGTGAATTCTAGAAAATGCAGAACGTTAAACGACGACATGGCTGGCAGGTTGAATGCAGAAACGACATGATTGTATCGATATTCACTGTATCTATATGTTCGCACTTTATACTCTGTAACTGACGTATTTTTGAACTAATATGCTGAATAAAATTCAGATCAATATTCGCATCCTTCAAAAATAAGTTTCATTCACTTTTTTTGCCCACCAATAGTCTGTGGCTGTGCGCAAAGCCCTTACATCGTCTGCCCTGTGATCCTTCAGTAACGCGATCGACGACGCGAGAGACAGGCTCTGGTCTATAGTTATGATCAGGTCCTCAGACGGGGACGGAGGTGATATGATGTGAGTTTCCTTTGAACAGACCGTCATCTCTGCAACGATTTAACCCCGCTTCAGCCCAAATTCAAATAACTATAACTTGACCAAGTTCCGGGTGATGATTTTGACTAGGATTCATGACAAAGCCTGGTCTGAATCACAACGTCCCAGTAACTCGCAAGCTTATGTCTCGCATTGCAGAAGCATAAAGGGTTCCAATGCTGTTCCATTCGCTCCCCCTTGTACCTCTCCCTCCTTCGACTACCGCCCTCTGCTGGCTAGGTCAGCATCGCCATGCCCTCGCACGCGCCGTTCGTCCCTTTCGGGATGGACTCCACCACAGGTGTCACTATCGCCCTTCGACTCGCCCTCCAATCGGCCTTTGGCACTGTACAGACTTCCCCAGGAAGAAATCGCCGGCGTAAACTTCTATTCGCTCTCGCATTCTCTATCATCGCAGGATTGAAACTGCTGGCCAGCACCGCGTCGACTTCCTCTCCCATTGAAGGGTTCTACACGGAGACGGACGAGCCGATCAGGCCGTTTACACATACTACTACGACCCCGGTTTACAGGACTCCTTCCCGCACGGACGACCTTATCATTCCGTCATGGGGACCCATCTACACACTGGTTATTGTGCTTTTCGGTCTCATCGCTGCTGGAGGAGCTTATTATCTTCTCTCTGGGAGAGCTGGTTTATTTACAAGCTTTTCATCTGGATCCACTCGTCATAGGCATCGCACTCGAGCTCGAAGTGGTCGTTTAGTATCTATTTCGGGTAAGTTCCTTCTTGCGATCTTTTGGTGGTGAGAACTTACCTGACGCTATATCTATCGCCACAGGAGATCACTCACCAAGACGCTCTTCAAACAACAATCAGGGAGATATTTCTCGAAGTACGCTCTCTATACCGCTCTATCTTAGATCCATTGTACTCAACAATCGTCCAACCCAGGCAAGTCTCTCAAGCATTGTGCGTCTGGAGCGCCGCCCCCTCCGCCCCCACCACCACCATCCACCACATGTGGTGTACACAACTCTCCTCTAAATGGATGGATCGCAGCCCTCACGGTCTATGCCCATCTTGCGAGAATGGCTGGGAACAAAACTCATACCTCGTTATCCGTTGCTTATTCGATGAGAAAGTTTGAACCATGCGTCGAGGTCAGTCAGTCCACTTCCTCGATATTTAGCATTCTTTAACCATCGTCATTCTATAGTGGAGTCAACCTAGCGCGCAGAGGCTGGAGAGCAATCTCAATCTCAATCCAAATCTCGCACTTTTCCTGCCCGCATCTACTTCTGAACCCTCTGTCGAGACCCCTGCTTCTCCAGAGCTATCAGTTGCGGTCGAAGATCAAGATTGTTCTCTCTCTCGCAACCTGATTGATACTTCACGTATCTCCAGCCCCCAAGACGTGAATCGAATCGTCCCTCGTTGCCTTGAGCTTGCCGACATTACTTTCGAACCCTTGACGTCATCTTTCTTCATCGTCGAACAGGGGGACAGCGCTGACAGCCTATGTCACGCCGACAATGAACGAGCCACTTTCTACCATGAGGATTCCTACTCTATTACCAGTATCAACACCAATACCCCTGCTTTCGACGATTCTCGCTCCAACAATGGCATCTATTTCGCTGACGATGAAGATACAACCCATTCAACTGCGTACAGCCTGAGCAAGGCTACGGACGACTATACAAATTCGGAATCTGGCTGCTTGAAATCGGCCCTGGAATTTCAGTCTGCGGAAGAAGGCCAACTTGATGACTTGACCTTCGCCAATATTTCCCTCGACGCCACCTTCCTCAACTTTTCACTACTTTCTGGTTGCCGGCACCGTTTTTCAGAAGCACCTCCTGCAGGGGAGGAACCCTTCGAGTTATCGCAGATTGTGGACTCCATCGTTACTGGGGATTGGGACGCGTCCGTCACTGACATTCCTCCACAGGTTTCAATTTCTGTTTCTTTGACTTGTGATCATAGCGGCTTGGAGGGCGACACCTCCGTTGATGTAGATGCAGATGCGATCTTGGAAGGACTATCCTGTCTGCAGGATGTGGTCGCCAGTGTGTCCGCGCCCACGCACCTCGACGATTCCTCGCTGGACTTCTTTGCCAATGCTTTTCAGCTTGGACTTAGTGACATCTCTCTCATCAAGGACGTCGAACTTACCCACATTTCGTTACTTTCGGTCGTCGACGACTACACAAGCAATGACGACTTGGAACTCAAGAGCTGCGACGCTGCGACGGTTTCTAGTCCCAGTGCGTTGTTATTTTATATTATATTCCAACTTATTGCCCGATTCTGATATTAAGTTCTTAATAAGCAGAGAAACCGGTCGTCATCGTTCAGGCTGAAGCCGAAGTCATCACCAACACCTTGGCTCTAGTTAAAGTCGAAGGGGATCTGAAGAGAGACGCCGATGAGAAGGAACCACCATTTGTGTTTGATCCAAGGAACTACCCAGGCTGCACCCTCTACAATCTTCATAGGTATGGTGTCAGGAAACTGGATGGCAGCACACCCCGCTGGTCTCTCCTGGGCTATGAGACTCCGCCAAAGGTTCCAAGGGTTGTCGAGGAGATTTTTGCTCCACCAGCGGCGGCTACCTCCGCAATTGCGTCGGAGACAACTCCTGCAATCCCATTGCAGACGCTCTCGGCCATTCCAGTCAAAGTTGCCTCTTCTGGAATTCCGGTGACCAAGCGGTCTGCGATCCCAGTCAGGACGACTACTTCCTCGTCGATCTCTTCGTCGGCCACCTCAGTGTCCTCACCTTACTTGTCTGCATCCTCTGTATCTTCGCATATCCCTTGCCAGGCGGGAACTAGAATCCCGACTTATCGCATGAGGCCTTCAACCAGACGAGCCTCTCAGGCGAGTGATGCAACTTCTGTCGATCTTGATTCCAATACGTCAGCCCAGGTGCAGCATGGGTGTGACCATGGCTTGGATGCCCAGAAAGTCGTGGCTAGCCCGACAATTCAACCTCCCGCAGTACCAGTTGATAAGGACGACCCGAGCGCTATCGAAGGGTTAGGGGACAACGAACAGGGCAACAAGCCGGCCTTATCATTTGACTGGATGAACCTTCCTGGATGCACGTTGGGGAATCTTCGCCGGTATGGTGTCAGGAAATTAGACGGCAGTACACCTCGCTGGTCTCTCTTAGGCACTGAGCCACTACCAGAGGAATTTCCGAAGATTCCCGAATCCAAGCTATACTCTTCGAGTCGCTTCTCGAAGCTTGAGCCCCCTTCGCACACCAAGAGTGCCTTCACGAGCTTGCCTTCTGCGAAGGTTGGACCATCGTTGTACAAGATGTGGTCACCCAATGCTCCCTTGTATAAACCCGAGCGTCCAGGCCAAGGGGTCTCTTTCGACTTGGAGTATGACTTGTCGATCCAGGTGCAGATAGGGTGCGACGAGTCTGTGATAGTGAAAACCGAGAAGTCTCAGATCAGCATCGTCGTTATTCAACCCAACCATGTTCCTTCTGATCAATACCTCGAGGCTGCCAGGGTTCGCAGAGTATCCAGCGAGCATCTGCACCCAGAGACTGCTCACCACCGCTTGTCGGTTTGACATTAACGGTATGTGACTCGATATTCAATTGTCAAGTCGTATTCGCATTCCAGCTCTCGGACAGGGTTCACCAATACGCCTTCTGGTGATGGTACGAGGATACTCCCAATCCATCCACGGCGTCATTGTCGCCGTGTTGATACTCGACGTTTGGCTTTTGAGCGATGAGATGGCGCTGACGAGCGTTGTTTCTACCGCTTGATAAGTTGGAGGCGATCTTACACCTGTCTCACCGTCCTACTATGGCTCCTTGGGTTGCTGACCTTTCGGCTTGCGACACCGTCTCTCCAACAACTTTTCGCTACTTCATATCTCCAAGATACCATTCACATCGCTTCATCCATCGCTTTCTCGCTATTTCTATATCTTTCTGTCTCTCCGTCCATGTCGTTGGGTTATTGGTCCCTCCATTTGTACGGAGCATGATCTCTACTGCACCACCTCTAGCGTCTCTTTCTCTATACATAGCAACGTATTACACACTCCTAATATTTACTCTACTTGAGATGGTACCTCCTGTATTCCTTTTTACTAGTTCCGCTATACTTCTAGCTGCCTTCTCGCTTCCTCTGCACTACTATATCACGATTACTACATAATACTAGCCTAGTTTCCTTCCTTAAGATTTTACGTCGTGGATCCCTCTTTTCCAATTTATTCCGAGCTCATCCAAGAGCATGCGCTTGCCCAACTCCTTAGCTAATCGATATTTTCTTCCAACCACACCACGTCACGAACCACGGCAAGTAGATGAACGATGGGCCATAGTACGACCGCCTCACTTAACCACGCCTATCGAATAGATGTAATAGCAATAAATAGGGTGTATTCATTGTGCTAGGTCTTGATATACAATCGAGGCTAAAAGGCGTCTTCCCTCGAAATTTAAATAAAAGGGAACGAAGGAAGGAAATGAAACCGAAAATACGGGTTTTGAGAATGCAATAAATTGAAGAATATATGTACATCAAGGTGATGGAGGCTAATGAAATAATGCCATGCTTTTGAAGTTTGAAACAGATTGGGGCACCAATCGATATTGGCGAGATAAAAAAAGAAATAGAGGACTCCGGAACGCAACATGCAAAAAAAGGACGACAAGGATTCCGGAAATTTGGAAGGAACGAAAAATAAATGGTTGAATGTCATGGAGGAGGGGCAATGCAAATTTCGGGGAAGTCATAGATGGAGTGATAGACCATGCATATCTTATGATATCAGCAGGGGCATAAAGGTGGTGACGGGTTAGGTGAAGAAAGGAGGGGTTTCCGTTCTATACAATGCATTCGTGGAGAACATAGTGGTGTGTGAATGGATGAAAAATGCAAAGATCATACAAATGGGAGTGGTCTTACAAAACACATAACACAACAGCT
>Ga0247741_1001281_pt1 | contig 13981 bp, 10 predicted proteins | sample UWRJL213509R2_FD_180945 | JGI IMG/M metagenome (GOLD analysis project Ga0247741, IMG submission 180945) | Plant litter microbial communities from Arlington Agricultural Research Station in Wisconsin, United States - UWRJ-L213-509R-2 | ecosystem: Environmental > Terrestrial > Plant litter >... | reverse complement strand
CATTAGCACGATCATGGTTTCACCGACCGCACGACCAAAACCCATCATCACCGCCGAGAAAATACCTGGGCTAGCGGTAGGCAACACTACGCCGCGCATGGTTTGCCAGCGCGTCGCGCCCAGTGCTAATGAACCTTGGGTAAGATGGCGTGGCACGCTGAAAACAGCATCTTCTGCAATGGAGAAAATACTCGGGATAACCGCGAAACCCATCACCAGACCAACAACCAATGCGTTGCGTTGTTCGAACTTAATGCCGTTGGTAGTGAACCATTGCGGCAGGCTGCCGTTGAAAAACCAGATTTCCAAATGGGGGCTGATGTCGATACAGGCCCAAATAGTGAGGATGACGGGAATCACCAGAATCGCGGCTTCCCAACCTTCAGGAATGCTGGCGCGAATACTTAGCGGCAATTGGCTCCACGTAAAACCGACGATTAGCATCACTAGCGGAACGATCAATAAGATGCAGAAAATCGCAGGCAAATGATTTTCCAAAAACGGAGCCAACCATAACCCCGCGAGGAACCCCAAAATAACGCTGGGTAATGCCGCCATAATTTCAATGGTCGGCTTCACCATACCGCGCAGCTTCGGCGTCATAAAATAAGCGGTGTAAATTGCGCCCATTACGCCAATCGGTACGGCGAATAAAATTGCGAAGAGTGCAGCTTTCAAAGTACCCAAGGACAAGGGAACAAAACTCATCTTGGCTTCGAAATTGTCGCTGCCTGAAGACGCCTGCCAAATGTAATCCGGCGCATCGCGGCCTTCATACCAAACTTTCTCCCAAAGCATACTGAAAGACACTTCGGGATGTTCATTCCACACTTTCGCCATGCTGACTTTTTGGGTGTTGTCCAACAGCAACACACGACCATTAATAGGGGATAAACCTATGTGCGTGATTGGGTTTGAACCCATGGATTTGATTAACAAGGTGCGAGAGGAAGTACCGTAATAAATACCGATATCGCCCTTGTCATCAGCCGCCCAAAATCCACGACGCGAAAATTCTGGCGCTATGTGAGTAACCGGCCCAGACAAAGGTTTGAAATCGCGAACATGAGTTACGTGATATTTGTTGTTCTTATCGCGCACCATCAACCATTGGCTAATCTGACCCTGGTCGGTACCAATTGCTAAAGAGCCGGTGCTTACCAGGAAACGCATTGCAGTAACTTTGCCACTCTCAACCGTGACGGGCTCGTAACGTTCGGCCGCTGCAGGTTTGGTGATGTTGTAGAGATAGAGTTGAGCTTTATCGTTAGCCACTACCAAATAGCGGCCAGCGTCATCAATTTGCATGTGAGTGACATGTTCGCCAGCAGGTAAAGCTGGCAGATTAAAGACTTCAATGCTGCTGGTAGTTTCTTCGGTGATCGCATTGGTTTTGGTAGAGACGACGCCGAGCACCAAACGGTCATCACTAGTCGCTGCGCTTAATACTGTGCCGCCCGAGGTTTCCTGAATCGCTAACACGGCGATTGCGGCTTTATTAGCATCCAACACGAACGCTTGTTCGCCCAAAGGAAAGCTCAAGTTGGGCGTTACCACACGTTTATCGTCAGGATAACTCAGCTCGTATTTCGCTTTAACAACAGCAACTTCGCCATTGTTATAACCGTAGGCGACCAAGCCGTGGGTCGATTCACTGGAGGCAAGCGTCGTGAATTCTGAATCGGCAGCTTTAGGAACTTGCTGGCGACTCAGTGCCGCGCCATCCGCTGCATTAAAAAATTGTACCGTGCCGTTCTTGTGATAGGCCGTGCCGATTTCTTCATAGCGTTCAAGGCTGATAAATTCGGCTGGGCTCTCTGATTCAACGGCGGGCAATGAATAGGTTTTTTGAACATCGACAGAGGCACCGCGCAACAGCGGCGTAACTTCAGAAAATAAATACACGAAAATCAAGGCTAGCGACCCAACTACCGCGATACCGGCAGTCATAATTCCATAACCTGAAAATTTATCTTTAATATTTCGCCAGCGGCGTAATTTTGCACGCTGTTCGGCAGATGGCATCAAGTCAGATGTCTTGGCTGCGGTTGTCATGGGTTGAGACATAGCTTTCACTCAATATGGTAGTGGCATGTAAATGCTAACAGTCATAAATGACAGAATTGTTACAAACTCGGGTTTGATGAATTATGTTTCAGAAAAAAGACAGAAGCCATCCTAACTTTTAGCAAACAATCGCCCATAAAAAAACCGCTGCCAAGCAGCGGTTTAGGTAAATCAGGCGAACAATTACTTAAGTAAGGTAGCCAAAGTTTTTTCAGCCAAAGCTGCTGGCAGCGGAATGTAACCATCGCGCTCAACAGCTTGTTGACCTTGTTTGGACAATACGTACTTGAAGAACTCAAGCTGTAATTTATCCAATGGTTGGTTTGGCTTTTTGTTTACGTAGATGTAGAGCTGACGAGACAAAGGATAAGTACCGTCCAGACCGTGTTCAGCATCTGCTGCGATGAAATCCTGGCCGCCTTGTTTAGCGATTGGTACAGCGCGTACGCCAGAAGTTTTGTAACCAATGCCAGAGTAACCAATTGCATTTACTGATTCAGATACGCTTTGAACTACTGAAGCCGAACCTGGTTGCTCATTTACAGTTGATTTGAAGTCGCCTTTACACAAAGCCTCTTCTTTGAAGTAACCATAAGTACCTGATACTGCGTTACGGCTGTACAAAGAAATTGCGCGTTTTTCCCAAGCACCGGTCAAACCTACTTCGCCCCAATTAACCAAATCTTTCTCGCCACCACATTTACGCGTTGCAGAGAAAATGGCATCTACTTGAGCCAGGGTAAAACCTTTAATTGGGTTATCTTTGTTTACGTAAACAGCTAACACGTCGATAGCAACCGGTACTTTAGTTGGTTTGTAACCGTATTTTGCTTCGAACGCCTGAACTTCGGCTTCTTTCATTGCACGGCTCATTGGGCCGAAGTTTGAAGTACCTTCAGTCAATGCTGGTGGTGCAGTAGAAGAACCGGCGCTTTGGATTTGAATATTTACGTTAGGGTAAAGTTTTTTGTAGTCTTCTGACCAAAGGGTCATCAAGTTTGCCAAGGTATCTGAACCAATACTGTTCACACTTCCTGATACACCGGTAGCCACTTTGTATTCGGGCAATTTGGCATCTACAGCTGCTTGTACAGCAAGTGCACAAGTCATGGAACCGATAAGAGAACCGGCAAGTGCCAATCCTTTAATAAATTTGTTAGCGTTCATTGAGCGTTTCCTTTAGGAAAGGTGACGAATATTTAAGGATGAGCCTGCCTCACCCTTGACGCTCAATTTACCAATCAATTGTGACAAGTTTGTTACTGAAGCAACGATTGCATTCAACTTGTCATAATTTTTTTGCGCTCGCTAATTCCGTTATTTAACTACTTTGAGGAAAGATTTTTTAGCAGGCACATCGACTTCAGGCTTAGGCGGTTCCGACGGAGCTGGCGGTTCAGGCGGAGTTTCCAATTCAAACATCATGCCCTGTCCATTTTCACGCCCGTAAATACCAAGCACCGCGCCGCAAGGAACATAAATATTGTTCACAACACCACTGAAGCGCGCACTAAAAGAAACAGCCTCATTGGCGATAAACAAATCTTTTACGGCAGACGGGGCGATGTTCAAAATAATCTGACCATCTTTATTAACGTGCTGAAGCGGCACCACAACGCCTGCGACATTCGCAAACACCACCAAATGAGGCGTGCAATTGTTATCGACTAACCACTCATAAATTGCCCTGAGCAGATAAGGGCGATTCGATGTCATTTCCATAGCAAACTCACAAAACCAAAACTAAAAAAACAAGCAGCCAACGGTGGCTAGGTAGATATTTTATAAATTAAGCGCTAAAAGAAAGGGCGACTTAGTAGTCGCCCTTTCTTACTGCTGATATTAGTGAATATCTCGCCAGAATTCCTTATTCAGGAAGTAAGCACAAGCGGCAAATAGAAGGATAAAGAGCAGAACGCGTTTACCCATATTTTCACGCTTGGTTGCAGCTGGCTCACCTAAATAGGAGATGAAATTTACGATATCGTAAGCGGCTTGATCAAATTCTTCCTTCTTCAAGGTTCCTTTAATTTTACCTTCAACTAAACCACCGCAATGTTCATCAACTTCAACTTGGCCAATTGCATTACGCTCGGCATGACCATGGTGATCAAGTTTTGGACCAGGACCACACTCTAGCAAACCTTGTGGGCCAATCAATACGTGAGGCATACCAACGTTAGGGAACACGCGGTTATTTACACCCCATGGACGAGTTTCATCTTTGTAGAAATTACGCAGATAGGTGTAAACCCACTCTGGTGAACGTGCGCGAGTTTCCAAGCTCAAATCTGGCGGCGTTACACCGAACCAGACTTTTGCTTGTGCAGGACGCATAGCGATTTCCATCAATTGACCGATACGTTGACCACCCAAAATCAGGTTGCCTTCCATCAGGTCTTTCGGAATTTCAAGATCGTCTGCAACACGCTCAAAACGTGAATATTTTGCCGAGTGGCAACCCATGCAGTAGTTAGTGAAGTATTTAGCTCCACGCTGCAAAGATTCTTTGTCATGCAAGTCGACTTCAATCTTGTCACAAGGAATAGCACCACACTCAAAAGTACCAGTGTTAGCTACTGCTTTGATCGGCACTATGGCAAGAATGAGGAACAACGCCAATCCGCCCAATACGATATGCAATGGTAAGCCTTTAGCTTGAACACGCTCTGGTTCGACCAGGTCAGGATCACGTGCTGCCAATATTGGCAATACCGCGAAGATCACCGCGAGTAAAGCACAGAATATCAACAGGAACACTGGCACATCTGCTTTAAGGTAGCTTACGGTCATAGCTGCAAAAATAACCGCGAATAAACCTGACAACACGAATGACAACTTGGATTTCGCTTTAGCCAAATCTGGAGTAGTCCATACAGGCATAGTCACAAAGTAAGCAAAGTAGAAGGTTGTTGCGATTTGCGATAACAAGGTACGCCCCTCAGTTGGCGCTTGCACACCAAGGTAACCAAGCACCACGAACATAGCTGCAAAGCTCATCAAAGCTACGCGTGGAATCCAGCCGCGATAGCGGATTGATTTCACTTTTGCACGATCCAACCAAGGCAACACGAACAAAATTGCAATCGCTGCTGCCATCGCCACGAAACCAAGGAATTTCGCATTCAATGGACCGATTTCAATCGTTACCGCACGTAATACTGCGTAGAAAGGTGTGAAGTACCAAACAGGCGCAATGTGCGTTGGAGTTTTAAGATTATTCGCTTCTTCGAAGTTGGCGTGTTCAAGGAAGAAGCCACCTACTTCAGGCATAAAGAACAAAATAAAGCAGAATACAAACAGGAATACGCTGATACCAACAAGGTCATGAACAGTATAGAAAGGATGGAATGGAACGCCGTCGAGCGGAATACCGTTTTCATCTTTGTATTTTTTGATCTCAACGCCGTCTGGGTTGTTAGAACCCACGTGCTTATCGTGCAACGCCAAAATGTGCATTACAACCAAAGCTAACAATACGATTGGCAAAGCAACAACGTGCAATGCGAAGAAACGGTTCAAGGTAATACCGGAGATCAAGTAGTCGCCGCGAATCCACTGAACAAGGTCTTCGCCGATGCCGGGAATAGCACCAAATAGCGATACGATTACCTGCGCGCCCCAGTAAGACATTTGTCCCCAAGGCAATACGTAACCCATGAAGGCTTCAGCCATCAGAGCAAGGTAAATAGTCATACCAAAAATCCACACCAATTCGCGTGGAGATTTGTAAGAGCCGTACATCAAACCGCGGAACATGTGCAGGTAAACAACGATGAAAAACGCAGATGCGCCGGTGGAGTGCATGTAACGCAGCAACCAACCGTAATCTACGTCGCGCATGATGTATTCAACAGAAGCGAATGCACCTTCTGCTGTTGGGGTGTAACTCATCGTCAGCCAAATACCGGTAACCAATTGGTTGACCAGAATCAGCAGCGATAACACGCCAAAAAAATACCAGAAATTGAAATTTTTGGGAGCGTAATACTTACCCATGTGGGTATCCCAAGCTTTTTGTACGGGGAGGCGATAGTCAACCCAATTCCACAAACCTACTAACCACTTCATCTTATGCCCCTTGGTCTTCGCCGATGATGACTACGTTTTCACTCTCGTAAAAATGCTTGGGCACTTCGAGGTTGAGCGGAGCTGGAACACCAAAGAATACACGGCCAGCCAAATCGTATTTAGAACCATGACATGGACAGAAGAAACCGCCTTGCCACTTATCGCCACCGAGATCAGCCGCACCAACGTCGGGACGATACAGCGGAGAACATCCCAAGTGAGTACAAACGCCGAGCAAAATAGCGAACTCTTCTTTGATCGCACGGCCCTGGTTTTGGGCGTACTTTGGCTGTTGTGGAGCTTCGGATTTAGGGTCGCGCACCAAGCCAAGCTCTTCTACTTTTTTCAAGCTTGCCAACGCGGCGGGGGTACGACGAACAACATAGACCGGCTTGCCGCGCCACTCCACAGTGACCATGGCACCCGGCTCAATCTTGCTCATATTGAATTTCACAGGAGCACCAGCAGCCTTGGCTTTGGCGCTCGGGTTCCAGGAACCCACGAAAGGTGTTGCGATGCCTACGGCACCTACGGCACCCACAAGAGTAGTCGCACCAATCAGCAGGTTGCGACGCCCTTTATTTACAACGCCATTACTCATGACGAACTTCTCCCCTAACAGCTTTAACGGCCAGTAAACCAGTGCAAATAAGTGAATAAAGGCAACGATTTAGGATAATTTTGAGCATCCCCAAAAAAGCGGCAATCTTAAAGAAATTAAGCTCCGCTTACAAGAATAACCATACGTAACAGAAGGATTAATTAGCTACGAAGAACATGGAATCTAGAGAGTGTAGATGCAAAAAAACGCCCAAGCCAGCAATGGCTTGGGCGTTTCTCGATAATCGTCCATTGCCGACCCAATAAGTCGCCAATGGCAATTATTAACGCTTGGAGAATTGTGGCTTCTTACGTGCTTTACGCAAGCCAACTTTCTTACGTTCAACTTCACGAGAATCGCGAGTTACGTAACCAGCTTTACGCAGAGCACCACGCAATTCCTCGTTGTATTCCATTAAAGCGCGAGTCAAACCGTGGCGAATTGCACCAGCTTGACCGAACGAACCACCACCGGCAACGGTGACGTTTACGTCAAATTTATCGCTCAAACCAACCAACTCTAATGGCTGACGAACAACCAAACGAGCTACTGGACGACCGAAGTACTCGTCCAATGGACGGTCATTAACAACGATTGTGCCAGTACCGGCAGTAAGAAAAACGCGAGCAGTAGAGGTCTTACGACGACCTGTACCGTAATATTGAGTTGTAGCCATGTGTCCAGCCCCTTATTAGATAGTCAGTTCTTGTGGTTGCTGAGCAGCATGTGGATGCTGGCTGCCTGCGTACACTTTCAGCTTACGTAACATTGCACGGCCCAATGGACCACGTGGCAACATACCTTTTACAGCGATTTCGATTGGAGAAGTCGGAGACTTTTCAACCAAATGCTTGAAGCTGATAGATTTGATACCGCCAATGTGATTGGTGTGATGATAATAAATCTTATCAGTCAACTTTTTGCCAGTCACATGAACTTTTTCAGCGTTGATAACTACGATGTAGTCACCGGTATCTACGTGAGGAGTGTATTCAGGCTTGTGCTTACCGCGCAAACGAGAGGCTATTTCTGCAGACAGGCGACCTAGGGTCTTGCCTGCTGCATCTACGATGAACCAGTCATGAACTACTGATTCAGCTTTGGCACTATATGTCTTCATGTTGTGTTTGCCTATGCTGGATTAAATTAAGTGTAGGAAATACCTACGGGAAGTTTTAGCGGGCCCACTCATAACAAAGATGAAGAGTCTCCACATAAAAAGAGCGCGAATACTACACACTGACAACTTACAATTCAACTTATTATTGCGTTAATTAATTAGCTTCCAAACAAGCTGATTGCATATAACTATAAATAGTCAAATACCGCCAATCCCCTGCTTAATAATCGGTATTTCTTCACAAAAATACGTGAAGACGCGCCAAAGCTGAATTACTGTCATATTTCTTGCTGATGTTCATTTACTGAGCTAAAGCGTCAATTTTTTGAATAGCCTTCCTGCTCAGCATACTCCCAACCCAGCAATCCCAAGGAACATGACTATGAGCAATACATTCTATAGCGCCATTTTAACGATACACGGCATTGACGTACTCACCCGCGAAGAAGCAGCCAACACCTACGGTGCCGATACGGGCGCAAGTCAACGATTACCGAGTGGTGCAATTATTGTGAAAGATACGGACGCCATCGAGGCCATACTCGCACTCGCCAATAGTTATAAGGTTCCGCTCTGGCCCATCAGCGGTGGCCGGAATTTTGGTTACGGCACTGCGCTACCCGTGGATTCACGCAGTTTCATTCTCGATTTATCCCAACTTAAACGAATCAATATAGATGTAGGCTCTTCAACCGCACTAATCGAACCCGGCGTAACCCAAGCAGACCTCCACGAGGCGATCAAAAAAAGCGGTGCAAACTTACTAGTGCCCACCACTGGTGTTGGCCCTAACGGCAATATTTTGGGCAATGCATTGGATGGCGGCTACGGCTTAACGCCAATCACAGATCACTTCAATGCGGTGTGCGAACTGAGCGGATACTGGGGTAACGGCACCGAATTTCGCCATACTTATCAAGATCTCAATTGCCCAGAAATGGCAAAGCGCTGGAATGCTGGCACCGGCTATTCGTGGGCCGGTCTTTTGCGTCAAGGCAACTTCGGCATAGTGACCAAAGCTCGCGTGCAATTGGCGCGCGCGCCAGAAGCCTGCCGCATACTGATTTTTGAATGGAAGAATGACGCGGACTTTATCGCCTCGCAAGCTAACTTGAATTTATTAACCGAAGACATTCCCGGCATCGGTGGCATTATTATGATGAATAACTGCCGCATTCTTTCAACCCAAGTCGATACGCCACTCGCATCTCCTTTACGCGGCGAAGAGCGCAGCGCCTACCTTCGAAAGCTCGCCAAAGACAGAAAAATTTCTCCCTGGACCGGACTCGGCACTTTATATGGCTCCAAGGCTTCAGTGAAAGGCGCAGTGCGCGATATTCGCCGCCGCTTAAAAGGCGTGAAAGTTTGGAGCTTTAGCCCAGAAGAAATTCGCAAATTGCAAAAGGTAGAACAATACCTGCCGACTTGGGGATTCGCCTCCCTGCGTCGTCATTTTGGCGCTTTGGTTAACACGCTCGGAACAGTCGAGGGATTTCCAATCGTCGCTTTCTTAAAAATCGCTTACGCACTCGACCCAACCGCAAAGAAACTGAACGTGGAATCACACCCCGCCAAAGATGGCGCCGGGATTTTATGGTATGCCCCGTTGGTTCCATTCAATGGCGCTGAAGTGGAAAACTATCGCCAAGTGATGAGTGCATGCTTACTTCAGCATGGATTTGATCCTTTACTAGCAGTGACATCGCGTTCGCCGCGAGTGCTGTCTGGAACTATTCCTCTCTTGTTTGACCGCAAAAACACTGCTGACGTAGCTCGCGCCAAAGCCTGTTATCGCCATATGGTTAAAGTGGGCTTGGAAAATGGCTGGCCACCCTATCGGTTAGGCGTGGATTACATGGATTTAATCGCGTGCGATGCCGATTCACCAAGTGCTCAGGTGCAACGCCTATTAAAGAACGCGCTGGATGAGAACAACATCATTGCCTCTGGCCGCTACGAACATGCGAAACCAGTGCGTGTTGCCGCTGAAATTGATTTAGGAAAACTTATCGCCATTCCTGTGGATTACAGCGACGGCGCAGTCGAGGAAACTCGGGAAAAAGTGGAAGCCTAATGCTCATCTAATAAACGCGGTTTATGCTCGCGCTCGCCATCTCAATAAGTCAGCTTCGGTGTGTGACATCGAAGCTGAGCTACCCGCAAACGGCAAATCAATGTATTAGCACGCCTATCACTGGTAAACTTCTGCGCGCTTCCAATGTCTAGCTAAGTTCGCGCTAGATTTCAAACAATTGCTTTTTACGCAATAGAGAAAATATGACTCATCCAGATGTAGATCAACTTGATAACACCACGAAAAGAAAATTTTTTTCGTGGCAAATGAGCGCAATAAAATTCACGTGGCTTATTAGTTTAATTTTTATTTGTTTTTACAACGCTACATTTTTTAATGCCGTATTTAAGGCAGCGCCAATTCACGATCTAAAGTCTGCATTTTTTCTGCTAAGTATTAGTTTGTTATTCTTCGTATTAAATACGCTGCTGGTATCAATTATTGTTTTCCCTAAAATTGTTAAACCAATCCTAGCGATTATTTTTATAGCTGCTGCTTGTGTCGCTTATTTTATGAATGCTTATGGAATCGTTATTCATCAAACCATGATTCAAAATACGATGGAGACAGACGTTAAAGAAGCAACGGGATTATTTAACGGTACCTTGGCGCTTTATATTTTTGTCCTGGGGATAATTCCAAGTCTTTTACTGATCAAAATAAAAATCAATTTTGGCAACTTCAAACATCAAGTTTTCAGCAAGGCAAAATTATGGGGCCTTTGCATACTTGCAGTACTGATTCTTATCGCGCCTTTTTCTGCAGATTATGCGTCCTTCTTTCGTAACAATAAAACTATCCGCCAAATGGCGAACCCTGCGAACTTTATTTACGCAACAATTTCCTATGCTTCCGCCAGCAATAAATCCGTAGTGATTAAAGCTCTAGGTGAAGATGCCAAACTCAATGAAAAAGCTGCACAGCTTACCAAGCCAACCTTGTTTGTTGTGGTGGTTGGTGAGACTGCCCGAGCAGATCATTTCAGCATTAACGGCTACTCAAAACCCACCACACCGCTTATTGCACAACAGGATATTATTAATTATCGCCAGGTGTTTTCATGCGGAACAGAAACGGCTGTATCTGTGCCCTGCATGTTTTCAAATTTAACGCGCGCGCATTATTCGGATAAAAAAGCCAAATCCCAGGAAAGTTTGCTGGATGTGTTAAAGCACAGCGGTTATTCAATTTTGTGGCGAGACAACAATTCCAGTTGCAAAGGCACTTGTGATCGCGTTGCTTATGAAGATCTTCGAGATTTGAAAATTCCCGAACATTGTAATGAGCGCGAATGTTTCGACAACATTTTATTAAACGATATTGATAAAAAAGTGGCGGCCATGAATGGCAATAAAGTTGTGGTGCTGCATCAAAAAGGTAGTCATGGGCCGGATTACTATAATCGTTACCCTAAAAATCTTGAAATTTTTAAACCCGTCTGTAAAGTGAATAAATTGCAGGATTGCAGCAGCGAAGAAATTAACAACGCATTTGACAATAGCATTCACATGACTGATCTATTTTTGAATAACACCATCGAATGGTTAAAAACGCAGAGCAGCAATTACAACACAGCACTTATTTACCTATCGGATCACGGCGAATCGCTCGGCGAAAAAAATCTCTACCTGCACGGCATGCCCTACCTCATTGCACCAGTAGAACAAAAGCATGTGCCTTTTTTCTTTTGGTTCTCACCAGGTTTTGAACAGGAGAGCGGCATCAACCGCGAGTGCTTAAAAGCACAAGCGGAGACCGAGTATTCTCACGATAATTTATTCCACACCACGCTGGGTTTATTAAATGTGAGTACGAGTTTGTACAAACCGGAATTGGATATGGTTGGGCAGTGCAGACACCAAATAAAGCCTATAGGTTTTAAATCGGCTTGATCTGATGATTAAGGCCTATGTTCAGTGCCCAAATATTCATGGCTTTGCATTTCCAGCAGACGACTTACGGTGCGCTGGAATTCGAAATTTAATTTTCCATCCGAATAAAGTTCGGCGAGCGGTAATTCGGCTGAAAGCACCAGCTTTACGTGGCGATCATAAAACTCATCCACCAAGTTTACAAAACGGCGCGCCTGGTCATCATTTTTGCGACCGAGCGCTGGTACGTTGCTGATAAAAACCGAGTGATATTCTTTCGATAATTCGATGTAATCATTCTGTGAACGCGGGCCATCGCAAATATCCACAAAATCAAACCACACGATTCCTTCAGCCGATGAATGTGATTTAATTTCGCGCCCTTCCACGATAAGAATTACATTATTTTTTTCTTCCGCAGGCGATGACAACAAACTGCGAAAGCTTTTTTGTAAACTTAAATCGGCGTGTTCATCCAATGGGTAATGATAAAGTTCAGCTTGCTCAAGCGCACGCAAGCGATAATCAACACCGCCATCCACATTCACAATCTGCGTATGTTGTTTTAGCAATTCAATCGCGGGTAGAAAACGCGCGCGCTGCAAACCATCTTTATATAAACCATCCGGCACAATATTCGAGGTTGCCACCAACACGACGCCGCGCTCAAAGAGTCCAGACATAAGCGTCCCGAGAATCATGGCATCTGTAATATCGGAAACAAAAAATTCATCAAAGCAAATCACTCTAGTTTCAGCGGCAATAATATCCGCCACTCTTTGCAAGGGATTTTTTTGTCCATCCAGCTTTTTTAATTCGCTGTGAACACGCCGCATAAAGCGATGAAAGTGCATGCGCATTTTTTGCGGAAACGGCAAGCTCTCAAAAAAATTATCCATAAGGTACGTTTTGCCACGCCCTACTCCACCCCAAAAATACAGTCCTTTAATAGTTGGCTTGTTCGATTCACCAAAAAGTTTTTTAAAAATCCCACCGATTCCTGATGACTGCTGCGCTTTGGAATCTGCCACTAAAGCATCGTAGAGAACCTGCAGATGTTGCACAGCTTGAGCTTGCGAGGCATCGCGACGAAAATCGTCGCGCGCTAAATCACGTTGGTAACGCGCCTGTGGAGAAAGGTTTTCACGCGAGGATAAAGTCATAAGGATATCAACAGCTCTATAAAGTAATTTGGCGCAACAAGGTCTCGGAAAGATCCGTTTTTAAATTAGTGAGATATCCATGAAAAAAATGGCTGGCTTCCGGGTAGCGAATTAATTCGGCGGGGCTTTGCAAATGTTCAACCCAATCATAAACACCTTGTGCAAAAACGCGTTCATCTTTATCGCCTTGAATGACACAGAGCGGCGCATTGAAAACACTATCGCGATCATATTCATAACGCTCAACCGGCGGCGCAACTAGAGTGAGATGCGTTAATTCGTTTACCGCATAACTGGCACGCGCGGCGATGGATGAACCAAAAGAAAAGCCCGCGATCAATAGTCGCGATAGCGGAAAATTAGCCGTGGCCCAAGTGATAACCGCAAGCAAATCGTCCAACTCTCCCACAGCATTATCAAACACGCCTTCACTCTTGCCGACGCCGCGAAAATTAAAGCGCAGCACGTGAATTCCGATATCGCGATAAGTGCGCATCAGCGTAGTCACCACTTTGTTATCCATGGTGCCGCCGTGCTGCGGGTGTGGATGGCAAACTATCGCCAAGCCATTAAGGGCCGATAAGGGAGCATCGCTATCACCGCGATTTAGTATGGATTCCAACGTGCCAGTGGGCCCGGGAATGATAATTTTTGTTTCTTTTTCATCCAACAGCATGATTTACCTGGCAGAAAAGTAGAAAGCCTGACGATGAACACCAATTTTTTGCCGATCTATTTTAACAAAAGGCTTATACTATGAACGTAAGCTTTAAGAATTCATTGATTTATTACCTTATGAATTCTACCAATCTCGACAGTCGTTAAGGAGACTTTTGTGTTCTCACTCAGCACCCTTGTTTTTACCGGTTTTTTCTTTCTGCTCAGCGGCACAGCTTTGGGCGCTTTTTTGCTTCATATTTTTCGCTCAAATGTTTACAGCCGCGAATTGGAAGATCGGTTGAATGAAGCAGAAAGTTCATTACAAACTTATCAGCGCGATGTTGCCGAATCTTT
>Ga0247741_1001280_pt1 | contig 13987 bp, 17 predicted proteins | sample UWRJL213509R2_FD_180945 | JGI IMG/M metagenome (GOLD analysis project Ga0247741, IMG submission 180945) | Plant litter microbial communities from Arlington Agricultural Research Station in Wisconsin, United States - UWRJ-L213-509R-2 | ecosystem: Environmental > Terrestrial > Plant litter >... | reverse complement strand
ATACTTTTTTGACCTTTCGCAAGCACAAATTTGACTCCAAAGCACTCAGATGCAGTCGGAGGAGGATCATGTCACGGAGAAGTCACGTTCACGTGACGTTGTAGGTTCGTGCATGAGCCATACCTTACTACAAGTGGCCGAATCTTTGCTTTGACCGAAATCCAAACATGTCCCCCGTCCACCCTCAAGGTGGCCGATGTCCAAATTTCGGCCAACCTGTCCCATGTCCCACCCTCGGCCGAATTGATTGTAATAGTACAGTATATTGACGGCGCATCGCTCATTTTCAAAACCGCTACTTACAACCATTCCAATAAACCCCAGCGTTACCCGCTCCTGAGACCCTCCTCAGTCCTCAACCCAGTGCTGGAATGAATATTCTCCGTAAATACACCGCTCCGGCGTCTACCTTGAGTCTTGACTAGAGAACGTTCGAGTACCCCCATTGACAGATGTGTTTTGCGCTCAACATGCTTGTCCTTGTTTCACTGACAGTATCAATTTGCGACAACCTCATACAGTTCACATCGATCACCTGTTTGTTACACTCATTGGTTGGCATCGATAAGGCCCCACATATCTTCCGCCACGGGGCTTCCAAGTGCTAGCCTATTCGCGACATCCTCTTCTCGATGGGCAACTCGAGTGTCAATGATGTGCGCTCCCTGACTCGGTCTGCTTTCGAGCAACTCCGAGAGCTGCACCCTAGATTACTACTGCAACCGTACGTCTTCCCGTTATATGATTATTGGCTGCTTCTCAGTTAGTCCTCTTCCTAGTATATTACTGGAGTTTCTCACAGCGGAAGCTCAGAAATATGCAGAGAATCTTCGCCTCAGCTCGATATCCGCCCAAAAATGTTACCAAGACAACGCAATTTATGGCAGGAGCTTTGGGATAGATGCTTTGGATTTATCTGGGCGAGACTACATTGACTCGAAGGGAACATCACTTGGTCAAGTCCTCGAAGTGATCCAGAAAAGCAAACGGGATGCCAAAAGATTCTCCGACGAATTCAGCCGAATAACGTTGGCTCTTATTGCCAGAACCAAAGGCTTAGGTGCGAACCTGGTCTCCGAACAGAATCTTGCAACTAAACAGGACTCCCAGTACCCGGAGGACGTACTGCCTATGTTGCGAAGAACTTTGCTGCATGTGCTTCTGAGTGCGCAGACTGGTGGAACGACATGTACATGTCTCAAGTAATTTTGGAGATGAGGCTTAATAACCTTATCGGCAAGTCTCGCGCCGTAGGAGAAATGGCTGTGCGACGGACGCTGTACGAGGTAGCTTCCGACTACAAGTACTACTTTGATATGGTATGGGTCGCGTGTGTACGAATTGCACTAAATTACTCACGAAGTTCACTTCAGCTGCAGTCGATACCAGAGAACCTGGTGGAGCCTCCTGGAGCCTCGCATGTTTCCCTGCTTCCTACAACCAGCCTTCTGAACGCTGAAGATGCAAACCACCCAAAGGACATTCTCAGTCGTCGAATAAGTTCTTTTTTTGGTACTCGCGATGTGAGTCAAAGAAAGGAAGCTCCTGCAATCCTCCAACCTCCTGCGGGATTAAATATGAAAAAGCTTATTCAATCTACCGAACGTGCGTTTCATCTCATCTCTCCATGGTGCGAAGTCGGGTAAGGTTTTCCTACGCGCTAGTCATAAATCTTATTCACGGGCTTAGACCAAGCAATAGTTTGCCCTCTGCCCTCGGCGACCAAATGTCAAAATATGGTCAAGCGATTACACTCAGTATTTTGTCTGCACAATACGTGTTCACGATCGCGGAGGAAGCGAAGTCCCTCATTCAACAACTCGCCAGTGATACGACTCAGGAAGAGGTTAGCTTGTACATGGCCGGTATGTCAGATTTGGCCAAAAGTGGGCTTGAAAAGACGACGACCGCACTTAGCGTATTCAAGGACGTCCGCCAGGCTTTGATTGCGGTAACGCTACTCATCTCTCCTATTAAAAGTTCTGACAAGGTGCATCACACAGCTCATCTCCAACTCTGCCAATTCCTTCAAAAGTGTGTTTCACAGCCATTCGCCATATTACAGTTCACCTGAATTAGATTGCAGAAAATGAATTGTCGACACTCAAAAAGGCTATCACCGTCCTTGAAGCCTTCAAAGGCAGTGTCTCTCTCTATGTTGAGTGGTGGACACGTATGAATATGGCGATGTCCCAGCAATCAACAAGCACTGAGGAGATACTCCAGATGTATAGCGCGGCTAGGAAGAATAAGATTTGCTCTCAATGGGAGAGATTGGCATCGAGTTTTCAAGAGTATTCTGATAAGGTATGCGGGAAAATCATCTTTCTCAGCAAAGCTGTGTTTCAGCGCTGAAGGATACGAAGTAGATGCGTTTTCTTCAAGACCGTTACCCTGACTTGTTTGAGCGATTCCAAAAGAGCTTAGATACACCTTGATCTAACAGTTGGCTACAAGTACAACAAAGCGGATCTTAGCTATAGCGATTGAGTAGTAGTTGAGCTAGGGATTATATAGTGACAGAGATAAATATAAAATGCTGCCCAAGTATTCGCATGCACAGCACAGGGGCATCACTCACTTGGAGTCGACCACCATCATCACCTTGTTGAGTCCCGTCCTTTAGCTTTGGACCAGTCAGCACATGTATAGGTCTGCGCCCTCATGGCATTCCCGTCGCGCTTCATTGGTGAGTACCATCCAATATTCAAGGCATGTTGATGTACCTCATCGTCGACTGCAGCGCTTTGCGACCGCACCAAAATCACACATTCAGAAAGGACCTCTTTTAGATGCATTGCCGGTGGAGATTCTTGAAGAGATCTTTGGCCACTTGTTCCGCTGGCCGTCTTTCACTGAACAGATTCAGTATCGAAGCCCTTGGAAGCCAAAGCCAACATCTATACAAGAGCGACCTCCTCCTGCTTACTCATACACGACCACCCCTCTGACCCTGTGCCATGTCAGCCCCCGATTCCGCAGTACCGCACTCGGCGACTCGAAGCTATGGTCAATGATCAACTTCCGCTCGAAAGGATGCAAGCCTAAACATGTCGAAATGATGAAGTTTTGGCTTCACTATGCAGGCAGTCGCCGACTGGATATCCACATCGAGATCCTCTCTTGCGGAGCGCAAGATTACCTTTACGCGAGGGCTCTTACACAGTGCTTAGTGGATCATTCGATTCGATGGCGATCGGTCGCTTTCCACCTTCCGAGTATCCTAACCGATATAGCTTTCTCTGGTTTGCGCCCGAACCAAGTACCGACGTTGGAAACTGCAATTATTGATGTAGAGAATTGGCGACACGATGACCTCAAAATAATGGTGGACGCGTTGGTGTCCTCTCCCTGCCTGCACGCGTTCGATTGGATGGAGTCTTTTGGATATCACCTGCCCATCTACCATGCTGTGCCATGGGAGAGACTCACCTCTATTGGCCTTCATAGATTCGCAACACTCGAGAGAACGCTTGAGGTCCTCCAATGGTCCCCAAATCTCAAAACCTTCCAGTACGGCGACATGTTTGTCGATCTCAGTCGTCCCTTACCCCGCTTCTCCTGCAACGTTGCGTCTCTGACAATTTCACCGTGCCATGATATGGGAGTTCCTCTGTCGACAATCTCTTTCCCTAGTATCCATGAACTTCAGATTTTGGATGACGACCGTCCACCGTTTCCGGAAGGCTGGGTTGGTCTACGCGACATGCTCTCCAAGGTGGAACAGTCGAAAATCACACACTTCAGTTACATCGTTCCGCGTATTGGCTACCGAGCTGTATCGCCTGAAATGGAGGTGCTGCGATCGCTTGTCCTCCCTAGAATGAACCGACTGACTCATCTTGATCTATCACTCGACTTGACCGATGAGATCATCAACTTTTTGACTTACACCCCTCCAACGACCGTCTATCCAAATGTATCCACACCCGTTCTCCTTTCTCACTTACAGTCCATGAAAATTGGGATCATTCGCTCCACTTTCGACGGATTCATTTCGAACATGATCATGTCTCGCTTGTCCACTCAGACTCCGTCAAGGTTAGAGTTCGTGAAGATAAAGGTTGTGGGTAGGATTGGTCTACCCAAAGACGAGGAATGTTTTCTCAAGCTTCGAAGAGGTGGGATGTCTGCTTACCTTGACGTTGTCCCTCCATCCGAGGGTATCACGGTATAAAGTAGACCTACGCATCTCCAGTTCATTGCATTTCTAGTCTAGATCGTGATCTTTTACAACCTCAAAATCCCGTAAAACAACTTTCAATGTATAAATACTGCCTTCGTATTTATGTTAGATTTCTATAGCTCCCTTGGCATTTATGTAGCGACGCCTTGAACTTTGTCAAAAGTTGACGTTGGTTCTGATGTGTCAGTGTTCCCCCATATCTTACTGTCAGTTGTGTGATCACGTCAATCTTTCACAAATTTTTTGAGCGAGAGCTGAGCTGATCAAAAGCGGGTGAATAATGTGGAATGCCAGAAAGGCATGAAAATGAAGGCAAATTCTATTAGTAGTAGAGCACAATTCGGTTTTGCTGCCGACCGTCAATCAAGTCGGGCGGGTTGGAAAATCGGCGGTGAAAATCTTCATGCTATCACCAGAGCTTGTACTACTTAATTTATACCGTTTTCATTAAGCGACCTGCGTTTTTGGTGGACTCGAACGAATTTAGTTTTTGAGAAAGCCATCTTGAAGCAGCTGTCGACCCAGCACTCAGAACCCGATAACCAGTCACCCCAAAAATACAGTGTTTGAATCATTAATTCACACCAGTATTATGATTGGGTTCAATTTGTAATTCGTAACGCAACACTCGTTCTCCGAGACTCAAAAACAGGATCGGTCAGATCTTGACGAGCGCCAATCAGCAGTGTGCGATTGAGAATCTCAAGGGCCTTTCGTATAAAGCTCCCGGGTGAATTGCCACGCATGGCACCTTTATCCGCGACCATCATGACTATGAATAGGCTTGACAGCTTTCCTTCATAACCACGAACACTTCAAGGCCTCAGCACTCGCTTCTCTGTGCTCAGAATGACCATTATCACCCCAGGAGTTGTATTTATCCTTCAAGGACTCACCTACTACAGTTTCTTCGCCGCAAGTGTCCTCTGCCTCAACTCCATTGTGGCCAGTCACACCGACTTTGATGCCCTCTCAACCTGGGTTCTTCTTGTCGGTACTCTTCTGAGCATCCCAATAGGTAGCATTATCTACGTTCTTTCCTGCAAGCTTCTGCACATTGTTCAAGCAAAGTCAGTCGGAGCACGCATCGTCCCTGAATTGGCAGGAAAGCTTCCTGGCAACTTCGACACCCTCAAGACGATCATAGAGAAGACGAAGTACGGATATCCTGGTGGGTTCGAGATATTCGAAGAGTCGTTCCTGTCTGAAACTAGATTTAGGTGAAGGGCTAGCAGAATTGCTCGACCATTATGGTCTAGTCTTCAATCTGAGGTTCCTCTGGTCGGATCTGGTTTTCACCGCATCTCCAGAGCATATCAAGACGATGCTTTCGACCGACTTCCAAAACTTTGTCAAAGGTGAGAACATTGGGCCATGAGTGAACCATTTCCTCATGCATCGAGTTAGGTGAACGCTTCCAGTACAATATGGGCGAAGTTCTTGGCTCTGGTGTTTTCAACTCTGACGGTATGTTCACTATCTCAAAGCTTTATTTTACTAACAATCGTTGCAGGGGAGATGTGGAAGTAAGTCGTGCCGTAGCTTTCGCATTCACTGCTAAACCAATTACTTTTTAGATTCCATCGGTCAATTACACGCCCTTACTTCACCCGAGATAGAATCAGCCATTTCGAACTATTTGATCGTAAAGCCGAACAAGTGATTACAAAGTTGAAAGATCGGATAGCGCAAGGGTATGCCGTTGACATGCAGGCGCGTCTAAACTCCAACTCGACCCTCCTTCCTTCCTTCTAAAAATGCTATCTAGGACCTAATGTCCCGGTTCACTCTTGATTCTGCCACGGATTTCTTGTTCGGAAACTGCGTCGACAGTCTATCTGCAGGCCTCCCATATCCGCATACTGCAAAGAACCCTCCAGCATTGACTTATAGCGCCAAAGGGGCGGCAGCGGATGCTTTTGCAAAGGCATTCGCGGAGGCCCAGGAGGTATGTTCGACGAGAGAACGCATGGGCTGGATATGGCCCCTCTCCGAGATCTGGGAGAACAAAACCGAGAAACCGATGGAACTCGTCAATGCGTATCTCGAACCGATTGTCAAGGCTGCACTGGAGAAGAAGAGGCGCAGTAGGGATGAGAAGTCGCAGGTGCAGGAAGAAGAGGATCGCGATGATGGGACGCTTTTGGATCATTTGGTGGGCAAGACTAGCGGTGAGTTCATCTCTCGCGATGTTTTTTTTCAATGGTTGAGGAAACCACGAAGATCCTAAAATCCTGAAGGATGAAATGTGAGCTATATTCACCCATCTCGGGACCTTCATTGATAGTATTGAATCAGCCTGAACATTATGATCGGTATGCGGTCCACTATTCCTCACAAGAGGCTTTGATGACCTCTATGAATTTTATCCAGCCGGACGTGATACGACGGCCGGGACCCTTACTTTTATCATCTATTTTCTCTCGTGCCACCCCAAGGTTCTCGCTCGTTTGCGAGATGAGATCATTACCAAAGTCGGACACTCCCGTCGTCCTGATTATGACGATGTGAAGGACATGAAATACCTTCGTGCTGTTATTAATGGTATGTATATTCCAGAGCTATGTATGCCATTCACAACCTAGTTTTAACTTATAAAATTCATGCAGAAACTCTGCGTCTGTACCCTAGCGTTCCATTCAACGTGCGCGAGTGCGTGAACGCAATGACATGGAAGTCTGAGGATCCGAGTCAAAAGCCTTACTTCATCCCTGCTGGTACCAAGTACGTGTTGTTACCCCCCAATCAATGTTAAGTTGGAACGTACGCGAAACCCTCTACTTACAGGATGTCGTATTCGGTATTCATGATGCATAGGCGTAAGGATATCTGGGGTCCAGATGGTAGTCGCTAATCATCTTCTCACCATCATCTATCCTCCTTACCACTTCTATCTAGCTGACGAATTTGACCCCGATCGTTTCTTGGATGACCGTCTCGAAACCTACCTCTCCAAGAATCCCTTCATCTTTCTACCTTTCAACGCTGGACCTCGTATTTGTCTCGGGCAACAGGTTGGTTTTTCTGAGTTATCATGACGTGACTGCACTGACGCTCCATTAATCAGTTCGCATATAACGAAATGTCATTTTTGACCATTCGACTCTTGCAAACCTTCAAAGCATTCCACCTCGATCTCGGCTCGGCCCCCCCTGAGGCGCATCCTCCCGCTGAATGGGCGAGTCAGCCGGGTCGTCAGTCGGTGGAGAAGATATTCCCGAAAATGCATTTGACGATGTACACGAATGTGAGCACGTCGTTCGTTTTGGATCATTTGAATCTAACAAGTTTTGAATCAGGGGGGGCTCTGGATTAAAATCCAGGAGACTGACTCTGTGAGTTGAGTCGTCGACTGGTGTTTTCCATTTCGAATGCACAGCGCTGTATTTTTCACTAATTTAAAGGTAATTTAACATCAAAGAAACGCAGAGTAGTGTACAAGTTTTTGCAGTCGCGGTCAGTACAAATACACGAGGAAAGAGAACGTCTCATTTTGCAACCGTAGTGAATTCTTTTACTCCACTATCTATACCACAGATTCGGTATTGAGGTTCGTCGTCTCGCGAGAGTGCTCGTAGGTCCCTTGAGTTTGGGTGCCCATTCCCGTAGCAGGCCTGTGCTTGGGAGATCTCTCCTCCGAATCCGAGAAGGCGGAGACGAGGCTCAGCGGCAGCAGAATCGTCACCCACAGCCAGTTAACCCAGGACAATGCGTCAATTGACCTCAGAAGGCCGCATTGATTGAACCATCCTCTGCAATAGATTAACATTCCATTGGTCTGAAACGAGGTACCGGTCGAGAATCAGTGGGCAAGTCGGTAAGAAGAGTGATGTCACTGACCGCGAGGGTAGCCGCTCCCACTAAGAACATGAACCATAAAGCGACCAGGAAGAACATTTCTGCGCAGGCTGCAACGATGGAGCATCGACGGCGTATGGGTATTGCCACCACCCTATATATTCAAGGAGTTCAGCGAGGTGCTTGTTAGTCATTTGAAACACTTACATGGCCACGGAAAGTATGACACCAATCACACTGGCAGAGAGGAGTTCGATAACACTCGATCCTAATTGACGTTTGGGAATATAGCGCCGATCAATGAGGACGTTGGGCACGGGTTAGTGAAAGTAGACTTACTACGATAACCATTGGGCCACTGCGTGTAGCTGACTCGGTATGCCGTTAGCCCAAGAAGTGCTGAAGAGCACATGAACTGCCAAAGTCTATCAGATATTCTTCCATAGCTGAAGAGTGATGGTGCGTACCAGCAGGACGTAGAAAACGATTTGAAAAACCTTGTGGGCAGCCATGATACGACAGTATTGCACGGGTGGTAAATGTAATGTCGAGCGCAGAAAGCTGAAGAGTTGTCTGGGTTGGAAAGGTTTCCTTGGTTTTTATAACTGGCCAAAGTCTCATTATCTAACCTAAGACTCGCCACGCAAGAAAGGAGTGAGTCTGGAACTTCGAGATGCGGAATTCGTCATACGGTCAGTGCGCAGATCGTAATTTCTATATGATAAGACCCTGTCTGTCTGAGGTCTCATAAAATTGGGCTGGGCAGTCTCGGTTCGCTGATAATTGGCGCCCTATTTCTTTGTCTTCGCTCCTAGCAGTGTGTGACGGCATGGAGTCTAAAAATAGGTCTCGGCGCTTAGTCTCACATCAATTGGTGCTCCGGGTGTTTTTAAATGCGAACTTGGGAAGATTTCCAATAATATTTCCCCCTTGTCAAGTGTGGCCATGTCGTAAAATAAGATTACCTTCAGTCCTGAATGGGGGCGCGGCGTTGGCCTCAGTCGGCTTCAGTGATCCTCTTGTAACGAATGTCTTACAACAGACAAGGCTTCGATACCGAGGACTATACCACGCCTGAGATAACGCTGTAATTACTTCGAAATAACCAATTCTTCGACCAATGTTTTTCCAAGGTATCATCTCTCGAAGGGGTCTATCATTGCGCTTCGCATTGGATTTTCCGCTCCAGAACGCGCATGTGTTTCAGCGGGCCGGGTCACGGGCCGAAGGTGCGGGCCGGAATATTTTACTTTGTTTGTGTCTTGGGGCAAAGCCAAATCGAAACGAAGAAATCCTCGTCATTCTGCGCTTCACCACTTAAGCTTCTACCTATGGTCTACTTCCTCAACACGGGATGGACCACAATTCTATTATCCGCAACGGACTCTTGGCCAAAATCGCGTGGCATTCCGGGCCGCTCTCTTTCTGAGCCCAGACTATCTTGGTTGTGTAGATGTATTCAATTCCCCGGAATACAACCCCACAGTACGATTCACCTTACCTCCTGATCCTTTCCATTGGCAAATAGTCGAAGAAAAGTAACTGGGTCTCATCTGTTGCTTCCCGTGCTGATCATGCTCTGCGGGTTTGTCTTACAGGCCGAGGTTTACATGGCCTTTGTCGGGTCCTTTGTTACCCTCGAATGATAACTGTCGGCTCCTGCTACGATATTTTTGTTTATCGAATTTCAAGATCGGCAAAGTCAATCTTCCAGTTTACCTCTGTTCGTCACACAGCCGTCGGTAGATATTGCCGGACGGATTCTTGCGTGCGGTTCCCAACCACTGGTCATGTGTTCTTCGGGCAATTTGACTGGCATTGTTTCTCTCTCAACACAGTAGCCCTTCTATCAAAGATTCCGTTAGGTCGCAACACCAGTGAATTTCTATGAATCGCCGTTTCGGATCAATCGTTTCTCCAAGCCGTCGCCAAGCGCCGATGAACCTCGAGAAGGCCAATTCGACGTCGATAGAAGTCCGAGCCTATTTACCTCACGTCCCCATGGTCTTGTTAATGGCTTTTCCTCTCATGGATTTCTCTTGGTTGCAAATCTTGGCGAACTCGTAGTTCATTCTGAATCCAACGTTTTTCCGTCCTGGAAATAAGAGTCTCATATAAATGTAGGGAGCTCTCAGAGTTACTTCAGTCTCGTGGTACAGGGACGAACCATTCAAAATCAACTCATACGTCCTTATCATGTTGAAACTCGCATTTGTGGCTCTCGCCCTTGCGGTTCCTGCCTTTGCCCAACAGTCACTTTACGGCCAATGTACGTTGCGAGCTATGACCCCTGATCCCATTTTCTGACGAATCATGTAATAGGTGGTGGTAATGGCTGGTCGGGCGCTACAACCTGTGTTTCTGGAGCATACTGCAAGTTTCAGAACGAATGGTACTCCCAATGTATTCCAGGGAACGCCGACCCAGTCCCCTCCCCAGACCCGACCCCAGAGCCTGTTCCTACCGTCGTTCCTGTCCCTACAGCACCCCCGCCCGCGCCTACAGTCATCCCCGCACCCAACCCAGCCGATCCAGGCACTTGCCCTGCCCTCCCCGGTTCCATTACGCTCAAGTCCAACGCCAAACTTCCCGACCCCTTCACCTTCATTTCTGGAGCCAAGGTCACCACCAAGGCTGACTGGGAGTGCCGTCGCCAGGAACTCTACGCCCTATTCGACAAGTACGAGAGTGGAACTCTTCCTCCCAAGCCTTCTGGTTTCACTGCCAAGTACTCTGGCGGAACGCTCAGTCTGACTGCCACCGAGGGCGGCAAATCTATTTCCTTCACCGCTTCCATTTCTGGAAACAGCGGCACCGGAATGGGTGCCATCATTGGTATCGGCGGTAGCAGCATAGGAGGAACGTCCGGCCTTGCTTCCATCACTTTCAATAATAACGACATGGCTGCCCAGGACAACACTGGTAGCCGTGGCAAGGGCAAGTTTTACACCCTTTACGGAAGCGGCCACTCTGCGTCGGCGATGGTTGCATGGGCATGGGGTGTCGGGCGTATCATCGACGGTCTCGAGATGACCACTGGACACAACATCGATGTCAAGAAACTCGCCGTTTCCGGGTGCTCTAGGAATGGCAAGGGTGCACTTGCCGTCGGTGTCCTGGAACAACGTATCGCCCTCACCATTCCTCAGGAGTCCGGCTCTGGTGGTGCTGCCTGCTGGCGACTCTCCGACAAGATGAAGTCGCAGGGTCTTGACACTCAGACCGCCTCCCAGATTGTCACCGAGAACGTTTGGTTCTCCAAGAACCTCGAACCTTACGTCAACAAGGTCAACGACCTCCCCTTCGATCATCATATGTGGGCCGGCCTCGTCGCTCCTCGCGGTCTGCTCATTATCGAAAACACGAAGCCTGACTGGCTTGGCCCCCACTCCTGCTGGGGATGCATGAACAATGCCTGGAAGATTTACCAAGCTCTCGGTGTCCCAGACAACATGGGTATCTCTCAAGTTGGACCTCACGATCATTGCTCTTTCCCTTCCAGTCAGACCGCCGATGTCACCGCGTTCGTCAACAAGTTCTTGAAAGGCCAGACTTCGAATACTGCGATCAAGAGGATCACCGACACCACCGAGCAAAATTGGTATAGCGAATCAGCTTGGGTTGACTGGACCGTCCCTACTCTCACTTAAAGTCGGATGGACGACGAGGTAGCCGATAGGAACTAAAGTTCTGATTGTCTGTAAAATGTACTTGGTGCATGTAGTCCACGAATGAAAACACATTATCCGACGATGATCTCTTGTCTTGTGAGCAGTCCACTGGCAAGCCGCAAGCCCATTCAGAACGCCTGGATCCATAAATTTACGAAGACAATTTTGGTTGTGAACATAAGAACCTTCGTTGAAGTGCCCTATCTTCAAGTTCATCCTGGCTCAAAAAATACAATGTCGCTATGTGTTATCAACTCTCATCCATGAGATCTGACGATTAAGCGCTGGTGGCCCGATGACAGTAGAGCAAAAACTAGCTTTCGCACTCGCCAGGTGTCCTTCGAAGTATATTTGTACTATATGGACAATCCCATAGGTGAGAACTCACGCAATGTCTTCATCCAAGTCCGCGATGGAGGCAGGCGGCGCCAACTAGTATTTGGACCGACATGGTGGTATGAGAATCGGCGATATGTGCAACTTGGGTTGGGGATGAGTTTCTGTCGTTCGCACGTGCACGTCGGGGAGCGACAGGTTGTCGTGGAGGTTGAAGTTGTTTATCCCTGGCCGATAAGGATGCCTCCGATGCCGTCGCTGTTCGTCATGCTCTCGATCGTGTTTCACAGGATGCCCTGCAGATCAACGGGTACTTACCAGTAGTTACAAAACCAGGGGCTCGGCGTGATCCATGTACATTGCATCGGAGTCGGCACCACATCATCGTTGAAAAATGAGCATCCACAGTCGCTGTCGTGAGCAGCTTTGATCATCGTTCAGATATTCATAGTTAAATGAATCTGCTGTGGTGGTCATGATCTGGGTGCTACGATCATCGCGGGGAACTTTGTAAAATGACTGTCTGAGTTACAACTTAGTCCTTAAGGTTACCGACAATATATCTTTGTTCTTCAGGACATGACGTGCACAGCAAGTGCACGGGAGGGAATGGAATAGGCCGAAGATATCGATGTCCGGCGCCCGACGACCTGAAATTGTGTGCCTATATGGGTGTTTCAATGATTGGATTGATTAAACATTGAAGACGATTGCTGTGGTTAGTAGAACCGATAATTGCAAACTTTAGGTTGAATACTGAGATTACCGTATAAGTATGAGAACGATATGAGAGTGAGGATTGAGCAGGAGAGTGGTAGTCTACTGTTCACCAGCTGGGTGGCTATGCAATCAAGGGTGACCGGTAATCATTGAAGATTTTTGAGCATCTGCCACCTGCCGTGAAGGTGACACGGGATTGAATTGATTGTGGAGGCGTTCCGTGGGGTTCAATCGTGCAATATAACTCATCACAGCACGTTCCTCTCCCCATCGGGAGTCAGACGAATCAATGTACGGTTACGTGTCTCTGGACGATGACTCCTCTAGCGCTTCCATAAACGGCGAGCGCTAAAGCACATTGAGCCACGGGCGCTTAAGCAACCAAGGCGTCTATCCGGAAGTTACCGCCTTTCGGACTCACGTCAAAACTTACTGTGATAAAATTCAAATCTCATATGCGTCATCTCGAGCATCGATTCTGAATCGACACATCCTTGGGGGTTCTGTAGGCGCTTGCCACATCCTATTGTTCCCCGCGTTTGGGCTCACTTGATCGAAATATGCACTCTCTTTAATTCTACATGCTCTGCCGACTTTTTCATCTTTGGTGCTTCCGTGTACACCGCCGGCGCCTCCAAGTCTTTGCCCTGATTCCCGTCGAGAATACGTACGTACTTGTGCATCACAGCGACCGTAACGGCTGCTCAATGACACTGATGAATGAGGAGATTAAAAGAGATTTGTGGTCTTGGCTTTAGGTACTTACCATACATCCAAGCTCACTGGCAGGACAGAGAGAAAGGGTCGGTGAATGCATCGGGCATTTTACATGACCGAGGTTCGTTGCTCCGATTCAGGAGGATATAGTATAGGCTCTCAATACGTCCCTCCGCCGACTCTCCGGCTCATATTCTAGATATTGGTTCACGAAATCGCAACAAGAAATTTGCCTTGATCATCGAATTCGCACTTTATGATGTTCATTGTATCAATGCCTCCGTGTGGTATTTATCATTTCCGAGTCGCTTACTGGGTGGCATGAGGCCCTGACACAGCCTCACAGCCTCACATTGATCGATCACAGTTTGATGCATCAATGTGGCGATGCGTCTGGATTGATGGTGAACTCAGCTCACACCTGCTCCGTTGCTGCTCGGGCTCTGCTAGCCAAGGATGCGATTTTTGTCAAGCAGGGGCCAAGGCATCCGCTTAGGTTGGCGATATACCTGAATTGTAAAGATATCCATGGGGTATAACCCACAAGCCCATGGTTGTC
>Ga0247741_1001279_pt1 | contig 13992 bp, 12 predicted proteins | sample UWRJL213509R2_FD_180945 | JGI IMG/M metagenome (GOLD analysis project Ga0247741, IMG submission 180945) | Plant litter microbial communities from Arlington Agricultural Research Station in Wisconsin, United States - UWRJ-L213-509R-2 | ecosystem: Environmental > Terrestrial > Plant litter >... | reverse complement strand
GCGGGAGCGGCGGGCCAGCGAGTCCACTATCACGGCAATGGCAAGAACGGCGCCTGTTATCATGTAACGCAGCGACGAGCTCAGATTGAGCAGTGTCAGCCCGTTGGATATCGCCTGGATGACGATGATCCCGAGTAGCGCCGAATACGCGCTTCCGCGTCCGCCGAACAGGCTGGTTCCGCCTATAACGGCTGCTGCGATCGCATTCAGATTGACGTCGCCGGTGCCGGCCTGCTGGCTCGATGACGCCAGGCGGGAAGCAGACAGGATGCCGCCCAGCGTTGCCAGCGTCGAGCACAGCATGAAGGCACTGAGATAGATGCGGCGCACATTGATGCCCGAGCGCCGCGCCGCCTCACGATTGCCACCGACTGCAAACATCGAGCGTCCCCAGCGAGTGCGGGTCAGCGCATAGTTCAGAGCCACCACCAGCACCACCAGCAGACCGAACATCCATGGCACGCCGCGGCCGAGATTGAGATAGTAGACAGCAAATTCCAGAGCCACGGTGAGGATACCCGCTTTCATGGCCAGGATGCCGAATGGCTGCGACGAGAGATTGGCGGCCCTGCGGCGCTCGCGGGTACGCATTCCCATGACTATCATCACCGCACCCGGCACCAATGCCAGCACATGCGACAGCCAAGCCGGCATGACGAGAATCTGGCCGAAGCGAACCAGCGGCGATGCGTAGGGCAGATTAATGCTGCCGGTGGGGCCGAGAATGTAGAGCTGCAGCCCCAGAAGCGCCAACAGGCCTGCGAGTGTCGCCACGAAGCTCGGCATGCCCAGCCTGCTGTAAAGCGTGGCATAGAGCGCTCCAACGGCCGCACCAACCAGTAGCGCGACGATGATGGCGCCGCCAACAGGCCATCCGGCATTGACCCAGAGCACGCCGATGATCGCCGAAGACAGGCCGCTCATCGAGCCAACGGAAAGGTCGATTTCGCCGAGCAACAGGACGCAGACGATGCCGAGCGAGATGATGCCGACCGTTGCGCAATCGAACAGCAGATTGACGAGATTGTTCGGAAGAAGAAAGACCGGGTTGAGTATGCTGAAAACGGTCGAGATGACGATTAGACCGACGGCTACGGGCAGCATGCCGAGATCGCCCGAGCGGATGCGATCGATGAATGCCTTGACCAGATCGAGGACACCCTCACTGTGCTTGACGCGCTCATCGCTGCGATCGAGCATCGTGCCGTTTGCACTTGGCACGCCATTGGATTTCTGCTGGTTCATGCCGGCCTCCCGCTGATCTCGTTGGACTGACCGGACTTGCGCTCCATGCGGCGCGACACCGAGTTCTCGGTGGCGCCGGTGATCGAGGCCACCAGTTCCTGATTGGATGCATCCGGCGTGAAGACGCCGTTGTTTCGGCCAAGCCTAAGGACGACGATGCGGTCGGCGACGGCGCGCACGTCTTCCATGTTGTGGCTGATGATGATGACGCCAAGGCCGCGGTCGCGCACACGCTCGATCAGGTTCAAGACCTCGGCAGTCTGGGCGACGCCAAGCGCTGCTGTCGGCTCGTCGAGCATGATGATCTTCGGATCGAGCAGAAGCGATCGCGCGATCGCGACAGTCTGTCGCTGGCCGCCTGACAGGGAGGCGATCGGCTCGCGAACGGAGGGGATGCGGGCCGCCAGTTCACGCAGAAGCGTCCAGGCGCGCACCTCCATGGCAACCTCGTCGAGGCTCCATGGCGACATCTCGTGGCCGAGGAACAGATTGGCGACCACATCGAGATTCTCGCAAAGCGCCAGATCCTGGAACACCGTCGCGATGCCGAGTTGCAGTGCCGTGCCGGGGCTGTCAAGCGTCACCTGGTTGCCCATGAACTCGATGGTGCCCGATGACGGCTGGTGCACGCCGGCAAGAACCTTGACCAGCGTCGATTTTCCGGCACCGTTGTCTCCCACCAGGGCAACGACTTCACCCGCCCTGACCTCGAGATCGATGTCGGTGAGAGCCGAAACGGCACCGAAATTCTTGGAAATATTGTTGAGCCGGAGAATGGTCTCACCCTTCTCCGTCATCGAACTCGCGTCGCGCATCATGGCTCCGGGCCTTTCTGGGAATGGAGTTCGCCCGGTCGCTATAAGAGACCGGGCAAGATCGGGAGGGCGTTACTGGATACCGAGCTTCTTGCAGCCGTCGGCATATTCGCCGGTGCAAACCTCTGCCGCCGTCTGGATCTTCTTGTCGAAGATCTCCGCCTTGATGTTCTGGGCGGTGACAACGGCAGGCACGAAGAGCTCAGATGGCGTGTCGTAGAGCTTGCTCTTCGCCTCGGGCGTTTCGCCCGTGATCAGCTGGAACGCGACCTTGGCGGCAGCGGCAGCGACGATTTCCGATGGTTTGGAGATCGTGTTGTACTGATCGCCGGAGATGATCAGCTGCAGCGCCGCAATGGTCGCGTCGTTGCCGGTGATCGGCGGCACGGGCTTGACGCCTGCAGCCTTGAACGCGGCGATCGCGCCGCCACCGGTGCCGTCGTTTGCCGCAACCACGCCCTTGATGTCGGCGCCGAAGCGGGTGATCTGGCCGGCGGCCCATTCCTGTGCCTTTGGCGGCGCCCATTCCGGCGTGTCGTATTCGGCCAGTGTCTTGTAGCCGGAATCCTTCAGACCGCGATGGATGCCATCCCGGATGAGGCCGGCGGCCGCGTCGGTCGGCGAACCGTTGATCTGCAGCAGACCGGAGCCATCGGCCACGCCGGCAGACTTCAGTGTTTCGACCAGCGACTTGGCGATGGCGTAGCCGATGCCCTCATTGTCGAAGGAGACGTAGAAATCGGCCGGCTTGGCCGGGATCGGGCGGTCATAGGCGATGACCTTTACACCCTGAGACTGGGCAATCTCGACCAGTCCGGCGGCGGCGGATGAATCAACCGGATCGAGCACGATGACCTTGGCGCCCTGGGCGATCACCGAGTTGAACTGCTGCTGCTGAAGCGAGGCATCGGCATTGGCGTTCTGGTAGATCACGGTGCATCCCGAGCACAGCTTTGCCATTTCGGCTTTGAAGCCGGGGAAGTCGTGCTGCTCGTAGCGGGTGGATGCCTGGTCGGGCATCAAAAACGCTACGGTCGCGGTGTCGGCAGCCAAAGCGGCACCGGCAAGGCCGGCAAAGACCGCAGCGGTCGCCATTAGAAATTTACGATATGCCATGCTCTCCTCCATGAGAAACGGAATTCTTGTCAAAGGATGACTTCCGGTCGGCCTCCAAAGATACGATCGACAGCGTGTCGTGACCGCACTCTTATCTCCCCGGCCAGCCCTCCACAGCTAACCCACTCCATCGATTGAGCGAGCTTGCTCAATCGATGGAGCAACAATTGCCACTTTCGCATATTGCTGTCAAGTTGCTCGTGAACGGAGACTGAAATTTGTGAATCGCGACAAGCGGCAAAAGCGGACGACCATCTATGACCTGGCGGAGTTGGCGGGCACGTCGGCCAGTGCCGTCAGCGCGGTCCTAAACGGCAACTGGAAGAAGCGCAGGATCGGCAGCCAGTTGGCCGAGAGGATCACAAAGCTGGCCGAGGAACAGGGCTACGCCGTCAACATGCAGGCGAGCCTGCTGCGGCGGGAAAAGTCCAAGATCATCGGCATGATCGTTCCCAAATACGATAACCGCTACTTTGGCTCGATCGTCGAGACCTTTGAGACGATGGCGCGCGAACGCGGCCTGTTTCCAATCATTACCTGCACAGGCCGCGATCCCGAACTTGAGATTGAGGCTGCGCGGGAGATGCTGTCCTACCAGGTCGAATGGATCATCTCGACGGGTGCGACGGATCCGGACCGGGTCACAGATCTATGTGCGGCCGCCGGCGTGCGCAGCCTCAACCTTGACCTTCCAGGCTCCAAGGCACCATCGGTGATATCCGACAACTTTGCGGGTTCGCGTGAACTAACCCGCCGGGTGCTGGTGAATTACGAGCGCAAGCTAGGTCGAAAATCGCCGCTGCTGTTCATCGGTGGTCGCGGTAGCGACCACAACACGTCAGAACGCATCAAGGGGTTCGTGGCCGCCCATGTCGAAATGGGCATCGATGTCGATGCCCATCATATCCTGGCCTGCGGCTATGCGCCGGAAAAGGCTGAACACGCACTTGAGGCGCTGCAGACAGAGGAAGGCGGCGTGCCGATGGGAATGTTCGTCAACTCGACAATCTCGCTCGAAGGCGTTATGCGCTGGATCATTCGCTCGGGCCACAACGGCCCGATGGCGCCTACGCTGGGATGCTTCGACTGGGATCCATTCGTGGCGCTGCTCTGCAACGACATCGAGATGGTCCGCCAGGATGTGCCCGCAATGCTAGCTTCGGTGTTCGATATTATAGAAACCGGCTCGGCGACGGCGTCTCTCGTCCAGATCCCGCCGGTATTCGTCACGTCCCGTTGAGCCGGGGTGTTTCGGGACAAGACAAGGTATCGGTCGACCGTCAACACTTTTGCCAGGTGCGGTCCGAATGACCGGCGATGTCGACCGGGTCATCGAATTACCACCAAGATCGGCGTTCTATGTTGACGGCATGCCGGCCCAAGAAGTCTATGCGCAAGCCTATTTCGCTGCGGGCGTCAGCACGTATTCCTCAGCGATCTTCAACTCCAGTGAGTATCGTCGATACCAGGGTGTCAAGTCGCCGTGATCATCAGGCGCTTTCATGTTAAGATTTGAAACCTTTCGCGATACCGAAGCGGTGTGACACCGAGCTTGCGCTGGAAGGCGCTGCACATCTCATCGGGACTGGCAAACCGCAGTCGTAAGCAATCACCGTGAGGGGGAAATCCCGTCTCAGCCCTGCGCTGCAGTCCACAGTGCCTCCGGATCAAATCGGGATAAAACTTTGCCTTCACTGTTGGTCGCACCCCATGCCGCACCGTCGAGTGTCGATATATCCCTAGACCGCGCGGCGGGATTGGGGCATCGACGTGCGTTCAACCCGCTCCGACGCTATCGCCGAGCGCTGCTTGTTCGCATCCGCCGTAATCAGGCTCGGATGGGCGGCAAATCTTTCGACGCAGATAAGATCCTCCTCAACGCAGCGGCGTACCGTCGTATCGAACAGCTTGCGTGGCACATCACAGTCCCGGAACGGCGATGCCGGTTGCTGGAGAAGGTCCAACGATCCAGCACACCCTTGTAGGCGAAGCCGGCAGAACCACGGACAGGCGAGGTTCAAATGCACCGCCTCACACAGCCGGCGCCTCTAGAGATATCGAAGCGGAAGTCGACGATCAGCATAAGGATCATCGGTTCTGTGCCAATCCAGGGCCACTCGATCTCAGACCGATGTACAAGACCCGCTTGACAGGCCGCGTCTCGACTGACAGTGTACCAATGGGTACAGATAGTACCTATTGGTACAAATTGAGAAAGGATCTACTATGTCACGCCCCCCGATCCCGCCGTTCAGCCGCGACAGTGCGGCCGAAAAGGTTCGCTTGGCCGAAGATGGCTGGAACACGCGCGATGCTGCTAAGGTTGCTCAGGCCTATACGATCGACACCCGTTGGCGTAATCGCGTGGAGTTCTGCACCACGCGTGACGAGGCTCAGGCATTCTTGAAACGCAAGTGGAACAAAGAACACGAATACCGCCTCATCAAGGAACTTTGGGCCTTTTCCGGCAACCGCATTGCCGTGCGGTATGCTTATGAGTATCGCGATGACAGCGGGTGCTGGTTTCGCGCTTATGGCAACGAGAATTGGGAGTTTGCCGAGGACGGTCTGATGGCGCATAGGCACGCAAGCATCAACGAAATGCCGATCGCTGAAAGCGAGCGCCTGTTCCACTGGCCAATTGGCCGCCGGCCAGATAATCACCCAGGCCTAAGCGATTTGGGTCTTTAGTCATGGCCCGGATGGTCACTGAACGGTCCGACACAATAAATCCTTTGGCCGAAGTGTTCCGCGAACACGGCTATGAAGGCGCAAGCCTTGCCTTGATTGGCAAGGCTACGGGTCTCGGGAAGGGCAGCCTTTACCACTTCTTCCCCGATGGGAAGGAGGAGATGGTGCGGGCAGTCCTCGCCGAAATCGATCAATGGTTCGAACATGCCGTTTACGGCCCCCTGCGAGACGAAAGCGATGCCAATCATGCTATTGACGGAATGCTCGATGCCGTCATGGATTACTTTCAATCCGGCAGACGCGTATGCCTCGTTGGTGCCCTCGCCGTCGGCCATACACGAGATCGCTTCTCCCAAGCCATTCAAGGATATTTCGCAAGCTGGGTAGGTGCATTGCAATCAGCGCTTGTTCGACAGGGCCGGGACGATAATCAAGCACGCGTTCTATCGGAAGAAGCCGTGCTCTCCATACAAGGTGCCATAATATTGTCTCGCGCATTGGACGACCCGGGCGTGTTTCAACGCGCCGTCGACCAAATTCGGTGGCGATTAACGATGACTTGAGATGGTGGCGCCGCCTTAGCGTATGGAGGGCGCTGTGGACATATCACGTGTTTCAGGCGGCGATGGAGCCGGCGATTTCACGCCAGATCGAGATGGCGTGAGCGCGAAGCTGGCGATGGTCTGTGGCGGACACGAACAAGCATTTCCGATAAAGAACGAAAAGATTGGCGACCTGGCCCTGAGTTGAGACGAAACGCTGACATTGTCTCGCTCACTTGAAGCGCATCATGCGTCGCTCTCGACGTCGCACAGCAAGATGAGAATTCTCAGCTCGGTTGTTCAATCTCTTGTGCGAGCGATGTTCGACGGTCGGCATCAACTGGGACTTTGCGGCCGAATAGGAACGCAGCTTGTCGGTCACCATCACGCGCGGGGTGGTACTCTGATCCTTGAGCAGCTTGCACGTCAAACGTCGGGCGGCTGCCTTGATCCCTCGGCTTTGCAGTAGGGCGTCGACGGCTCGCCACCGCTAGTATTTTTTCCTTCGATCGTCACCGCCATCTCATCAAGCTGCCAATTGTCGAAAAAGTGCCCTCGTGAGCGGCATCAGAGCTGATGAGCAAATTTAAAGCAGAATTTCGCCGCCCATTCCGAGACGGTCTGGAATGAGACGCTGATGCCGCGCTCCGCAAAAAGATCCTTGATGTCACGGAAGCTGAGCGGAAACCGATATTCATACGGCATGGGCAATGATCGCCGCGGGAAATCGGTGGCGTCTGAAGTGGGCGAGCGTTGCTCCGGACATGAGAGCCCGATAGCAAGTCAGTTCAAACAAGCTGTTAAGGCGACGCCACCCCTGCAACTATTTGGCGTCCGAGCCTATATTCCCGGTCTCGCCTCGAAGGAGGACAACTCTCGTTTTCGTTACGCAGTCGGCTTCAAGCTACCGATCGCCTTCCTAACAGAAGGCGATCGGTGATCGTCGGAACCTTGTCTCAGCCACACCACTTCTGCACGGCAAGCGCAATGGCCTTGGTGCAGTCGATGAGATCGCGCACCGAGACCCGCTCGTTCGGCTGATGCGCCTGCGCCGGATCGCCAGGCCCGAAATTGACCGTCGGCGTGTTTCCGAGCCCTGTCGGCAGTCCGATATCGCTATGGGCACCGAAGCCGGAGAGCTTCGGCGACAGGTCGGCCGCCTCGACTGCCTGCTGGAAGATCGTGACGAACGGGCTGTCGGCAGGGATTTCGGCGCAGTCGGCATCAAGGATCCATTCGATCCGGGCCGGGCGTTCGCGCAGGTACGGATCGGCCTGGCAGACGTTGCGGACGTGCTCCTCGATCTCGCGCTTCACATGGCCGCCAAGCGCAAACTCGTCTTTTTCGCTCGGCAAATATTGCGCGTCGATGATGATCTCGGCGCGGCCGGCCATCGAGGACGGGTGTTCGCCGGCAGTCATCTGGGTAACGATGATCTGGTTCGGCAGGTCCATCAGAGGGTGGTTTTTCTTCGGGTCGAACATCCAGCGGCGATTGAGGATGTCTATGCCGTCGAGCATCTGGCGGCAGAGCTGCACCGCATCCACCGGGCCGCTCGTATACCAGGCGTTCGGCGTCAGCTCGGCATGGCCGCCGATCCCGTCGATGATGATCTTGCCCCAGAGGATGCCGTGGCAGAGTGGTGCGATGCGGTTCGCGGTCGGCTCGGTCATAATGCCGGCATCGGCCTTGAAGCCGCGATCGACCATGGCGAGCGAGCCCATGCCGCCGATTTCCTCGTCGACAACGGTAGTGAAAACGACATCGCCTTTCAGCTCGACACCCATCTCCTTGAGGATTTCGACCGCCATCAGCATGCAGGCGACGCCGCCCTTCATGTCGACCGTGCCGCGGCCATGCAGGAAGCCGTCCTTCAGCACCGGCACAAAGGGATCGGTTGTCCAGTGTTCGACCGCTCCCGGCGGAACAACATCGATATGGCCGGTCAGCATGATCGAGCGGCCCTCGCCGGTGCCCTTCAGCGTGCCCCCAAGATTGGGACGGCCTTCGAAAGTGCGGCCCTTGTTGGCGCCGGGGCGACCCTCATACTTGGCATAGAGCGCCGGGCCATCCGGATCCCAGAGGTCGGTGGCGAACCCGAGAGCCTCCAGCCGCTTCTGCAGGTAGAGCTGGCAATCGCGCTCGCCGGGGCCGGCCTCCTTCGGGTTCGACTTGACGATCGACGGAAAGGCGACGAGGTCGCTCAACGTCTGGACGATCCGCTCCTGCGCCGCTTCGACGCGTTCGGCAATCTGTTGTTCGATGGATGGCATGCTTAACTCCAGCGTTTTGAAAGACGTTCGATGAGCAGGACGGCGATCAGCAGCGCGCCGACGATACCGACCTGCCAGACGGTGTTGACGTTGAGCTGCAGGAGCCCAGTCTTCAGAGTGACGAGCAGGATGACCGCGGCGATCACGCCGCCCACCCCGCCGATGCCGCCTGATATGGCGACGCCGCCGAGCATCACCGCGGTCAGCGATTCAAGCTCCAGGTTCTGCCCGATATTGGGCCTGGCGCTGCCGAGCCAGGCGAGCGAGACAAGCCCTGCGAGGCCTGCGAGCAGACCACTCAGGCCGTAGACCAGAAGCCGGGCGCGATCGACGGGAATGCCCACAAGGCGCGCAGAGCGCTCGTTGAAACCCATGGCGAACAGCCAGCGACCCCAGGCACTGTAGAGAAGCAGCGCCGCAGCGATGACGAACACCGGCACGACCAGCGTCACGAACGGCATGGGCATCGATAGGATCATCCCCCTGCCCCACGGAAGCAGCCAGGTCGGCACGCCCGATTGCGCACCGCCGCCGGTCAGCGCCAGCGCCATGCCCGAATACACGAAGAGCGTGCCGAGGGTTGCGATCAGCGGCAGGATCTTGAGCCGGGTGACCAGCAGTCCGTTGAAAAAGCCAAGCAGCAGCCCGCACACGACGCAGCCGATCGGCAGCAACGCCGGCGGCATGCCGGCCTTGACCGCGAGCATGGCCAGCACGACCGACAGCGACACCGTGCCGCCGACCGAAAGGTCGATGCCGGCGCCGCCGGCCAGGATGACCAGGCATTGTCCGAGCGAGACGAGTGCCAGGATGGTCGAGAATTGCAGGACCGTCGTCACCGTCGAGGCGCTGAACATCGTCGGCCTGAGCGCCGCGAACAGCAGGATGACAGCGATCCATAGCACGGCGAGAAGCAGGAGGACGCGGCTGGAACCGGACCGTTTAAGGAGGTTTTTCATCGCTGCATCCACCTTGCCTTGAGTTCACCCATGCCTGAGACCGGCAGTTCGAGCGCCAACACCACGATCAGTAATGCGCCGGTCACGACAGGTTGCCAGAGTGACGGAACGCCCATCAGAAGCAGGCCGTTCTGCAGGATACGCAGGAGGATCACGCCGAGTGCCGTGCCGAGAAGGCTGCAGCGTCCGCCCATGATACTGGTACCGCCGAGCACCACGGCGGCGATCGCATCAAGGGCAAGCGTGCTGCCGATCGCCATCTCGACATTGCGATAGTTCGCCACGTAGAAGCTCGCGGCCAGGCCGGTCAGCGCGCCACTGATGATGAAGGTGGCGATGCGGACCTTTGTAACCGGCACGCCGGAGAGCCGCGCTTTCTCTTCCGAATTTCCGATCGAAAGGAGATGCGGACCGTAAGGCGTGCGACGAAGCGCCAGCCACACCGCCAGATAGGCAAGCCCGATCGCAAAGATCGACATGGGAATGCCGAGCAATGTGCTCGAGAGGAGCTGGGTGAGACCTGCGGGCAGACCGGAAAGCCACTGCCCGCCGAGAAGTGCAAAGACCCCCATGCGATAGACGCCGAGGAGGCCGAGCGTGCCGACGATCGCCGGCACCCTGCCGAGAACGACGACCAGCGCCGTCACGAGGCCCAGCGCCGCGCCCGCCACCGGTCCAACGAGCAGGGCGAGTGGCGGCGCGACCGACGCCAGCACGGCATGGGCGACGGCGATGGCGGCAAGCCCCATGAGGATGCCGATCGAGACGTCGATACTGCCCATGGCGAGCAGCAGGGTCATGCCAAGACCGGCCAGCATCAGCTCTGTGCTGTTGCGGGCGATGGTCGTGGCGTTGCCTGCCGTCGCGAAATAGGGTGACGCGACAGAAAAGACGATCGAAGCGAGAATGACGGCGCCAAGCAGCGCCCATTCACGTCCGCCAATGGCGAGAAGACGTGGACTTGACTGTCGCATCACAGACTTTACCCGGCCTTAGAAGTCGAACTTGTCGACATTGTCGGCGGTAAAGACGGCCGGAGGGCCGAGCAGCAGGATGCCGCTATCGGCATTATAGGTGACCGGCGAGGTGAAGCCCTTCACAGTGTTCTCAGCCGCGAAAGGCTTGCCGTCGATCAGTTGCTTGCCTGCCCAGACCGTGAGGTAACCGAGCTGCGCTGGATCCCAGAGCACCGAGAAACCGAAGGAACCACTTTTGAGATAGGAACGCGCGGTGTTCGGGCTGCAATAGCCAGTGCCGACCACGGTGCCGATCTTGCCTGCGGTTTCGATCGCCTGGGCAACGCCAGGGCATGTCGAGGAGGCGACCGCGATGATGCCCTTGATGTCAGGGTTCGCGGTCATCAGGTCGCCTGCGATCTGCGCAGCACGCTGGGCGGTGCCGCCGGCGAACTGCGGCTCGAGAAGGGTCAGCTTCGGATACTTCTCCTTGGCCCGCTTCTGCATGAAGCCGATCCAGGCGTTGAGGTTGGAGGCAGTGGCCTCGCCAGACACGATGCCGATCTTGGCGTCTTCGCCGACGCGCTTGACCATTTCGTCGATGATCGTGGTGCCGAGACCCTCGTCGGTCGCCTGGGCGACGTAGACGGCGCGGCCGCTGTCGGGTGCATCGCTGTCGCTGGTGAAGAGCTTGACGCCCTTCGCCTTGGCGGCCTCGACGACCGGCGCGATGGCGGATGCGTCGAGCACGCTGACCGACACGGCGCTAACGCCCTGGTCGATCAGGTTCTGGACGATCTGCAGCTGGTCGACCGGGTTGGTGTCGACCGGGCCAGAATAGATGAAGTCGACGCCGAGATCTTCAGCTGCGCGCTTGCCGCCGGCTTCCATGGCGTTGAAGTAGGGAATGCCGATCAGCTGGGGCACGAAGGCCACCTTCGGCTTGTCCTGCGCGAAGGCGGAAGAGCCAAGCGCAAGCGTCAATGCTGATACGGCGAGAACGGTCTTCAATTTCGGAAACATAGGGAACCTCTCTGGAATGGTTTGACGCGCTTTATTGGTTGTTTTGTTCAAGCGCCCGCACGTCGGGATGAGCGCCTGTGATGAGGGAGACGATTTCTTCGGGGTTGGTATCTTCCTTTCGCCGCTCGGCGACCTTACGGCCGCGACGGAAGACGACCATGCGGTCGGCAACCTCGAAGACATCGGCAATGTTGTGGCTGATCAGCACGACCGCGCAGCCGCGTTTGGCGAGCTTGCGGGTGAGTTGCAGCACCTTGCGGGTTTCGGCGACGGCCAGCGCCGCCGTCGGCTCGTCCATGATGACGAGTCTGGCATTGAGGTTGAGCGCCCGGCAGATCGCGACCGCCTGGCGCTGACCGCCCGAAAGACTGCCGACCGGCGCCTCCGGATCGGAAATATGAGCATCCAGTTCGTGCAGCAGGCCATCCACCCGGTCCCGCATCGCCTTGCGCTTCAGGAACGGGACACCCAGCACCGAGCGCTTGAGTTCGCGTCCGAGAAAGACGTTTTCCGAGATCGACAAGTTCTCCGACAATGCGAGCTCCTGAAAGATCGTCGCGATCCCGGAGCTTGCCGCGTCCTTCGGCGAAGAGAAATGGACGGGTTCGCCTTCGACCAGCAGCTCCCCATCGCTCTGGGGATGCGCGCCGGCGAGGATCTTGATGAAGGTGGACTTGCCGGCACCATTGTCGCCGAGAAGCGCTAGAACCTCGCCGCCGTTGATCTCCAGATCCACACCCTTCAGAGCGGTGAGCGCGCCGAAGCGTTTGGTGATCCCGGTTGCGCGCAGAAATGGAACGGTCATCATGCTGTCCTTTGCGTTCGCGGCGGGATTCACTTGGGCGTGCCGGCTGTGTTGGCGGCCCAGCGAAGGATGTTCTTCCAGATCGTTGCGTAGCCGGCCCAGCCGACGAATTCGTTCGGCACCCAGTGCGGCCCGATATCCGAGGTCCAGGCAACGGTGCGGCCCTTGCCGTAGCTGCCGGTGACGAGAAGCGGGTGGCCGCCCTCCTCTTCCGGAAGCGTGGCAAGCACCTCGACGCCCTCGATTTCCTTGGCAACGACCTCGTTGGCACCAAGAAGCAGTGGCCATTCTCCCTCGACGCCTTCGAGGATCGGATGGTTCTTCGGCGCGGTCACGACCGCCTTGAAACCATCGGGAACCTCGAGCCGGTCGTCGTAGGGAAGGCAGGTGACGGGCAGCGCCTCTTCCACCGGCGTACGGCGCCAACGAGCTTTTCCGTCGATACCCTGGAAGGAGAAATAGCCGCCGGCCATGACGAGGCCGCCACCGGCCTTTGTCCATTCGCGGATGATCTTCAAGCGATTGGGAACCGGCTTGCCATGCAGCCAAACGGCCGGCGGCAGCAGCAGCGAATTCGCACCGATATCGGAAAGCAGGATGACCTGATATTCAGACAGGCCCTCGAGCGTGAAGGGGAACTTTTCGACACAGTCATGCGCCGTCATGTAGGTGATCTCAAACTCGTCACCCTGAAGGGCTGCGACCAGCGGTTCCGCACCGAGATGGAAGGTCACGCTGCCGAACTGGTCGAACCCCTTGTAATGGGTCGCCGAGCTGACCCAACTCTCCCCAACCAGCAAAACCTTCGTCACCATATCCGTCTCCTTATGCTCGCGATCATGTCGTTTCGAGAAATCATCCGGCCTTCGCCTCGACAGCTGAAAGCAGTGCGTCGAGTTCCTGCGCGCTGGCCGTGCGGCCCTGCGCGCCTTCGGCCGTCGTCGTCAGGCTGGCGCCGACCGCCGCATGGCGTGCTGCATCAACCAGCGGCCGTCCATGCAGCCAGAGGCTCAGGAAAATTCCGGCGAAGGCATCGCCTGCACCCGTCGCGTCGACCCGGCTGACCGGCAAAGCCGGCACCTCGATCGGCGGGCCGCCGCCCTTGCGGAAGACGACCGCGCCGAATTCGCCGAGCGTTAACACCACGTCGCCGCGCCGCTTCACCCGGGCGATCGTGCGGGCCGCCTCCTCGATCATCGAGGCGAGCGGCGTGCGGATCGCGTAGATTTCCCGCAGCGTGTCGTCGTTGATGAAGGTCAGGTCGACCTGTCCGATGAGCCGCTCGAAGGCCTCCGAATTGCGCGAACCTGCCGGCAGGCCGGCCGTGTGAAGGCTTACGTTCCAGCCGGCCTCGTGGAAGCGAGCGATCGACGGCATCATCCGCTCGTAGTGGAAACCTTCGATATGCAGGCAGGAGCGCACGGGGCCGGGTGCAATATCCATATTGGCGGTGAGATCGATCTCGCTGAGCTCGAAGGTCTCGTGAATGATCGTGCGGCCGCCATTGGCCTCGATGATCACCATCGCGCGCGGCAGCCGGTTCTTGCCCGGCCGGCGGATCGGCAGC
>Ga0247741_1001278_pt1 | contig 13998 bp, 10 predicted proteins | sample UWRJL213509R2_FD_180945 | JGI IMG/M metagenome (GOLD analysis project Ga0247741, IMG submission 180945) | Plant litter microbial communities from Arlington Agricultural Research Station in Wisconsin, United States - UWRJ-L213-509R-2 | ecosystem: Environmental > Terrestrial > Plant litter >... | reverse complement strand
GCTTCGCCAACACTTCCGTTTATAGTTTCCAATGCACGTTCATTAAGCGGTCGTTGTTGGATCGCACCGGTTAAGGTTTTTCCGTAAAACTCCCAGTTCGCCGTTTCAATGTCTGTTGATAATTGGTTTGCCGAGTTTTTTAACAGTGTCCATTTCATATAAGCTTTCCAGCTTTCTACATCTTTTTCTTTAAAAATATGGTCTAAAGCAGCCATATATCTTGGTTGCGAAACGATAAGAGAATCGATACCGCCTAGCCCGACTTTCGTTAAATAAGAATTCCAGTTAATCGAAGGAGTTTGCTTTTGTAAATCGGCAATACTCATAGGATTGTAGGTTTTTCTGTCGTCACGTCGTTCAACGCGGTCTAATCTTGGCTGTGCAAATTTTATTTCAAGAGCCAGTATTTTTGCAGCATTTGCCTTTGCGATTTGTGGTTTCTGACCGATATATTGAAGCATTTTTTCAATATGAAGCACATACTTTTCACGTTTTTCTTTTGAATCGGCATCGTTGGAAACGTAGTAATCACGATCTGGCAAACCCAAACTTCCCGGACTTAAGCTAACAACGTTTCTGTTGCTATTTTTTTCGTCAGATCCGACACGTGTTCCAAAGAAACCAATTCCGCCCAATGGTGCCATTTCAGCCATCAAAGATTGTAAATCGGCGATATTTTTCACAGCATCAATTTTTGCCAAATACGGTTTTAACGGACTGATTCCGTTTTTATTCCGGGCATCCGTATCCATAATGGATTTGTAGTAATTGATGGCTTTTCCCTGATCGGTATTCGATTTATAATTTGGATTGTTTGTCGCTTCAGCTAAAATTGCCAAAACATCTTTATCCGTATTTACGCGCAATTCGTCAAAACTTCCCCAGCGTGTTTTATCATTCGGGATTTCAGTTTTGTTGAGCCAAGTTCCGTTGACAAATTTAAAGAAATCGTCATTTGGGCGAATCGTTTTATCCATGTAGGAAACATTGATTCCGGGTTCTTTTTTACCGTTAGTTTGTGCTTCAGCGATCGTAAATCCGAAAATCGCCGGAAGTATAAACAGCAATTTTCTGTTGTGTATTTTCATAGAAATTAGTTTAGCTGCAAATCTACCAAATGCAAAACTTAAAAAGAGTTAAACACTTCGGTATTAACACTGCTTTACAATGTAGTTTTTGTATTTTTGGACACCCGAAGCCAGTAAGGCTGAACTGAACTTTAGTTAAAAATTTTACATGATTGCGTTTATTAAAAAATACCGTATTTTCATTTTTACGATGGTGGCTTTTGCGATAGTATTCCTATCGGTTTCGTATAATTTATTAACACCGAAAAAAGTCCTGCCAATAATGAATCCGTCAGATGTAAATCCGGAATTGGTCGATTCTACTGTTCAATATGTAAGTAAATACCATACGATTGCCGACTTTTCATTTACCAACCAAAACGGGAAAACCATTACGCAAAAGGATTATGAAGGTAAGATTTATGTCGCCGATTTTTTCTTTACAACCTGTCAAACCATTTGCCCAATCATGACCAAAAACATGGCCGATGTTCAAAAAGCCGTTAGTAATAATCCAAAAGTTATGCTGCTTTCTCATTCGGTTTTGCCGGATCAGGACAGCGTTCCGGTTTTGAAAAAATATGCTTTGGAACATGGTGTAATTGATAGCAAATGGAATTTGGTTACCGGAAATAAAAAAGACATTTATGGTATTGCCAGAAAATCCTATTTGGCAGTTAAGACTTCTGATGCTTCTGAAATGTATGATATGGTTCATACAGAAAATTTTATATTAATTGATGCTAAACGCCGTATCCGCGGATTTTATGACGGAACCAAAACAGAAGAAGTTTCACGTCTGATAGCAGATATCGACTTACTTTCAAAAGAAGAATAGGAAGATTTTATCGATTAATTCCATAAAATCATTACTTTTGTTTTATTCAATCTAAATAAGAATTTGCAAACAACTATAGCCCAACTCGAAATTGGCGAAAAGGCCATCATCAGGGATTTCGACATCAACTTTGTGCCGTTGAAGTTGATTGAAATGGGGTGTTTACCGGGAAATACTGTGCAATTGCTTCAAGTTGCGCCTTTCGGTGATCCATTGTTTTTAGATATTAATGATAGTCATCTGGCGATTCGGCTTGAAACCGCTTCAATGATCGAAGTAGATATCATCAAAGAATAATTAAAATGCAGGATCACACTATAAAAGTTGCTTTAATCGGAAACCCGAATACGGGAAAGACGTCTGTTTTCAATCAACTTACAGGTTTAAATCAGCAGGTTGGAAATTACCCCGGAATTACTGTTGAGAGAAAACAAGGAACGAGCAATTTGCCTCTCGGTTTTAAAGCAACTATTCTTGATTTGCCGGGAACATATAGCTTGAACGCAAGTTCTGTTGACGAAAATGTGGTTATTGAATTACTCCTGAATAAAAACGATAAGGATTTTCCTGATGTTGTCGTTTTGGTAACCGATGTAGAAAACCTTAAGCGGAATTTACTGCTTTTCACCCAAATCAAAGATCTTGAAATCCCGACAATTTTGGTGATTAATATGATTGACAGAATGGATTTAAAAGGGATTTCTCTTGATATTCCGTATTTAGAAAATCACCTGAAAACTAAAATCGCTCTTGTCAGTTCACGGAAAAACATCGGAATTGACCAACTTAAAAAACTTATTGTCGATTATAACTCGCTTTCAACCGAGCCTTGCCTGAACGCCTCGAGCATTGATATCGACTATTTTGACAGCCTACGAAAAACATTTCCACATCATTCGCTTTATAAATTGTGGCTCGTCATTACGCAGGATGTAAACTTTTCAAACCTTAACAAAAACTTTCTCGATACACATAATTTTGCAAAATCCAATTCCGAATTAAAACGGTTACAGCAAAAAGAAACCATCAAACGTTACCAGTTTATCAATGAGGTTTTGCGTGAAGGACGTACAATTAATACGGTTAACGCTAAAGATTTCAGAAGTCGTTTGGATCGTGTTTTAACGCATAAAGTTTGGGGTTACGTAATTTTCGCAGCGATTTTGTTGCTGATTTTCCAATCAATTTTTGACTGGTCGAGTTACCCGATGGATTTTATTGACGCGACTTTTGCATCCTTAAGTTCGTACACTTCCGAACATTTGCCGCAAGGTGTTTTTACAGATCTGCTTTCTCAGGGAATTATTCCCGGAATTGGCGGAATCGTGATTTTCATTCCACAAATTGCATTCTTATTCCTGTTTATTTCCGTTTTGGAAGAAAGTGGTTATATGAGTCGGGTTGTTTTTCTTATGGATAAGATTATGAGGCGCTTCGGGCTAAGCGGAAAAAGTGTCGTGCCGTTAATTTCAGGAACAGCCTGTGCGATTCCGGCGATTATGGCCACACGAAATATCGAAAACTGGAAAGAAAGATTGATTACGATTTTAGTCACGCCATTTACAACCTGCTCTGCACGATTACCGGTTTATTCCATAATCATCGCTTTGGTAATACCAAAAACACGTGTTTTCGGAGTTTTGAATGCTCAGGGATTAACATTAATGTTGCTCTATTTATTAGGATTTGGAGCAGCAATTATCGCTGCTTACATTCTAAATAAAGTACTCGAGATAAAAGGCAAGACATTTTTTGTAATAGAAATGCCAAATTATAAAGTACCATTATTTAAGAATGTTGCACTAAACGTCATTGAAAAAACAAAAGCATTTGTAACCGGCGCCGGAAAAATAATCCTTGCAATTTCCATCGTGCTGTGGTTTTTAGCTTCGTATGGGCCCGGAGAAAACTTCAATAATGCGGAAGAAATTATTGTGCAGCAACAATCCGGAAATACAATTTCACAATTTGAATTGGATGAAAAAATCGCTTCCCATAAACTTGAAAATTCTTATATAGGAATTATGGGAAAAAGCATTGAGCCGGTAATTGAACCGTTAGGTTACGACTGGAAAATCGGGATTGCGATCATTAGTTCGTTTGCGGCGAGAGAAGTTTTTGTCGGGACTTTAGCAACAATCTACAGCGTTGGCGGAAGCGATAGCGAAGATACCATAAAGGAGAAAATGAAAGCCGAAGTTCATCCAAAAACCGGCGATAAAGTCTTCAATTTTGCATCCGGAATTTCATTATTGCTGTTTTATGCCTTTGCACTGCAATGTGCAAGCACGCTGGCAATTACAAAAAAAGAAACCAATAGTTGGAAATGGCCGCTTTTTCAATTGGTATTTATGAGCGCTTTGGCGTACGTCGTGGCTTTAGCGGCTTTTCAGATTTTAAATTAAGACGAATGATTCAGGAAATTTTAGCATATTCGGCGTTAGCAATAGCAGTTGCGTTTTTGTTTAAGAAGTTTTTCTGGAAGAAAAAAAAACCATCCAAAAACTGCGGAACCGACGATTGCGGCTGTAACTAAACTAATTTCACGAAAAGATTACTGGCGATTTTATTTGAGATGTCAAGTTCTTTTGCATCTATTTTGATTTTAAGCGACAAATCGAAACTTTCTTTTGCGATCAATTCAATTTTGGATCCTAAAGAAATTCCCTGTTTATCAAGATATTTCAAGAATTCTGACGAAGTATCTTTTACGCCGACACAAATTCCAGACTGATTTTCGGATAATTCTGAAAGCAATTGTTTTTCAATCTTGATGATGCGCCCGTTCGCATCCGGAATTGGGTCGCCATGCGGATCTTCAGTTGGATTTCCTAGAAAATCGTCGAGCTTATCAATCAATTTTTCTGATTTGATATGTTCGAGCTGTTCGGCAACATCATGAACTTCATCCCATGAAAAGTCAAGTTTTTCTACCAAAAATACTTCCCATAAACGATGTTTCCGGACAATCATTTTTGCAGCCAGTTTCCCGTTTTCGGTCAGCGAAACACCTTGGTATTTTTTATAGTTGACCAAACCTTTTTCGGCGAGTTTCTTTAGCATGTCTGTTACCGAGGAAGCTTTGGTTTCCATTTTTTCGGCAATCGCATTGGTGCTGACCTCGGAATCGAGAAGTGCCGTTATGTGATAAATTGTTTTAAGGTAATTTTCTTCTGAAAAGGTCATGTTAATTTGTGTTTAGCCCCGATGGAAGCGGTATCCTTTTTTGTTTTGAAGAAAGTTCCTCGGTTGTGGAAAATAATAAACAAAAAAGATAAAGCGGACAGCGGGATCAGCTCCTAAAAATAATTTTAATTTTTGACGATAAGAAGCGGAATTGATATTTTGTGACGCAATTTATTTACGGTCGTTCCAAAAACCAAATCCTTAAAGCCGGTGTGGCCGTGTGTTCCCATAACCAAAATGTCGAAATTCCCGGAATTTACAATCTGCGGAATTGTCTTATCCGGCTTTCCAAAACCAAGATTTACATCGATTTTAAATCCTTTTTCAGATAGCATTTCCTTGTATTGCAACAATAATTTTTCGTCAATTGATGTTTCATGATCATCGGTTTTTTCTCCGTATACCATGGCGCCAACGGTTTCGACAATGTGAATCAGCGTGTAATTCGCTTCCATTCCGCCGAGCTCAAACGCGCTGTTCAACGCAATTTCATCAGCATCTGAAAAATCGACCGAGATTGCGATGTTCTTTTTGGCGTAGGATGTCGTTGGCGAAAATTTCAATTTCAGGTTGTGTGGCGAATGATTCTGTATATTCATTTTTGCTTTCGTAAAAAATGGTTTGAAAACGATATACAGCAGTAAAATAAGAAATCCGAATGCGAGCGGAACGACCGTTAGCCAAAGCGTAATCGGGTTTTCTGAATCATCCAGCCAGCCGTTTATTTCGTCGTAAACAAGTTTTGCATTCAGCGAAACAATGATTAAGGCAATAATCCAGGCGGCGATTTGAGTAATTTTTCCAATATGAAAACCTTTCATTTTTGATTTGTCGCTTACGAAATGTATCAATGGAATGATAGCAAAACCAAGTTGCAAACTCAAAATAACCTGACTGAAAATCAATAATTTTCCGGTTACGCTTTCGCCAAAAATATAAATCACGATTACTGCCGGGACGATCGCAATCAAGCGTGTAATAATGCGTCGAACCCACGGTTGAATTCTTAGGTTCAGGTAACCTTCCATCACGATTTGCCCAGCTAAAGTTCCGGTTATTGTAGAGCTTTGTCCGGCTGCGATCAAGGCAACAGCAAATAAAATCGGAGCCCATTCGGTTCCTAATAAGGGTTGCAGGAATTTATGTGCGTCCTGGATTTCAGCGACTTCATGCATTCCGTTTTTGTAAAAAGTGGCCGCTGCAAGAATTAAAATTGCTGCGTTTACGAAAAAAGCAAGATTCAATGCAATTGTTGAATCGATGAAGTTGTATTTCAGGGCTTGTTTTATTCCGACATCGGTTCGATCAAATTTTCGGGTTTGAACCAATGACGAATGCAGATATAAATTGTGCGGCATAACGGTTGCTCCGATGATTCCGATTGCGATGTAAAGTGCCGTTTCATTAGGAATGGACGGAATTAATCCGGCGAAAACTTTTGGCAGTTCCGGTTGGGCAAAAATCATCTCAAAAACAAACGAAAAACCAATGATGGCAACCAATGCGATGATAAAAGCTTCCATTTTCCGAATGCCTTTATTAATCAGGAACAATAATAAAAAAGTGTCTAAAACCGTAATAAAAACACCTTCAATTAAAGAAACATCGAACAATAAATTTAAACCAATCGCCATTCCTAAAACTTCGGCTAAATCACAAGCGGCTATCGCAATTTCTGCGAGAAAATATAAAATGTAGTTGATAAACGGAGAATAGGTTTCACGTGAAGCCTGTGCCAAATCACGTTGCGTAACGATTCCCAAACGAGCGCTTAAACTTTGTAAAAGCAGCGCCATGATATTACTCATCAGTAAAACCCAGAGCAACGCATAACCAAACTGGCTTCCTCCTGCAATATCGGTTGCCCAGTTTCCCGGATCCATATATCCGACACTTATTAAATAGGCAGGGCCAAAAAAGGCGAGAATTTTTCTAAAGACAGAAGTTTTGTTCTGTGTTGAAACAGATCCGTGAACTTCCTCAAGCGATTTTCCCATTGATTATTAATTGATTCACACAAATGTAACAAAAATTAATTTGATTACTAAAATTATATTTTTAGATTTGTCTAAAAATAAATTATAGCTACCCTAAATGAAAAATATATTTATCTTGCTGTTTCTAATAGTTGGCAATTCAGCGTTTTCGCAATCTATAAAAGGAAATGTAAAGTCGGATGGTCAACCATTATCGAATGCTGTAATCACATTAAACAGGAATTTAAAAACCGTCAGTGATTCTATTGGCGCTTTTCGATTTCAGAATCTGACTCCGGGAAAATATGACATTACGATTTCGTACACCGGTTTTAAAAATCAAAAGAAAAATGTGCAACTTGACAGTTTGGATGTTATAGTAAACTTTGATTTGAAAGAAACGAATACACTTGATGAAGTTGTAATCACCGGAACGTTGAAAGCCGTAACAAGAACGGAAAGTCCGGTTCCCGTAGAAATTTACAAACCTGCTTTTTTTAAGAAAAATCCTACGTCAAATATTTTTGAAGCGTTGCAAAATGTAAATGGCGTTCGTCCGCAATTAAATTGTAATGTCTGCAATACCGGCGATATTCACATTAACGGACTTGAAGGACCGTATACTCTGGTTTTGATTGACGGAATGCCAATTGTCAGTGGATTATCAACGGTTTATGGATTGTCGGGAATCCCAAATTCATTGGTTGAAAGAATAGAAATCGTAAAAGGTCCGGCTTCGTCTTTATATGGAAGTGAAGCGGTTGGCGGACTCATAAATATCATTACTAAAAATCCAAAAACAGCTCCGATATTTTCAGCTGATATGTTTTCAACAAGTTGGGGCGAAGCCAATATTGATTTGGGATTTAAGACAAATATTGGAAAAATCGCGTCACTTTTAACCGGAGTCAATTATTTCAATTACAGTAATCCGATCGACAATAACCATGATAATTTTACGGATGTGACGCTTCAGGACAGGATTTCGGTATTTCAAAAATGGAATTTCAACCGGAAAAGCAACAAACTGTTTTCTGTCGCCGGACGGTTTTTTTATGAAGACCGCTGGGGCGGAGAAATGCAATGGGACAAACAGTTTCGAGGCGGAAGTGAAGTTTACGGAGAAAGTATTTACACAAAACGTTGGGAATTGCTGGGAGCTTATGAATTGCCGGTTTCCGAAAAAATGCAGTTTTCGTTTTCGTATACGGATCACGACCAAAATTCGGTTTATGGAAACATTCCGTATTTAGCCCAGCAAAAAATTGGTTTCGGGCAACTGACTTGGGATAAAAAAATAGCGAACCACGATTTTCTGTTTGGAACTGCGCTGCGATATCAATATTATAATGATAACACAACCGCTACAACTAACGCTGATGAAAACTGGATTCCGGGGATTTTTGCACAGGATGAAATCTCACTTTCTGAAAAACACAAACTGCTGCTTGGCGCGCGTTACGATTACAACGACAATCATGGATCGATTTTTACACCTCGATTGGCATACAAATGGAAAATTTCCGACAATGATATTTTTCGTTTTAATACCGGAACCGGTTTCCGGATCGTAAATCTTTTTACCGAAGAACACGCGGCTTTAACGGGATCGCGTGATGTAATTGTTCTTGAAGATCTAAAACCTGAGCGTTCGTATAATGCCAATATCAATTACATGAAAAAGATTTATTCTGAAAACGGAAACTTCATCGGAATTGAAACAACGGCTTGGTATACCTATTTTACGAATTCAATCATTCCGGATTATGACACGAATCCAAACCAGATTATTTACAAAAACCTAGATGGTTATTCGGTTACACAGGGAATTAGCACAAATGTCGATGTCGTTTTTAACAACGGATTGAAGATGATTGTTGGCGCAACATATATGGATGTTTCCAAAACCGAAAGTAACGTAAAAACCCGTCAGATTTTAACCGAAAGATTTTCCGGAACTTGGGCTATTTCATACAAAATCCCGAAACTGTTTCTTGATATAGATTACACAGGAAATATTTATGGTCCGATGCGTTTGCCACTTTTGGGCGAACTTGATCCAAGAAGCGAATATTCACCGGTTTGGAGCATTCAGAACATTCAGTTTACGTTTACAAAACTCAAGGATTTCGAGATTTATTTTGGTGTAAAAAACCTTCTGGACTGGACGCCAAACAAATCAAATCCGTTTATTATTGCAAGAGCAAACGATCCGTTTGACCAGAATGTACAGTTTGACCCAAGCGGAAATGCGATAGCAACACCTGATAATCCGTACGCTTTAACCTTTGATCCGTCGTACGTTTACGGGCCAAATCAGGGAATCAGGACTTTTGCCGGAATCAGATATACGTTGAAATAATGAAAAAAATCGCGTTTATATTTTTCTTTCTATTCGGAATTACGTCCGGATTTTCCCAGCTAAAAACCTATTCTTTTGAGCAGGCAGAAAAATTAGCTGTCGAAAATCCGAAACCGTATTTCATTTTTATAAAAACGCCATGGTGCAAATTTTGTAAAATGATGGAAAAGACAACGTTTAAAAATGAAGCAGTTATTTCGATTTTAAATGCTGATTTTTATTTCATCGAATTGAATGTAGAAGAAAAGAAAGATATTGCTTTCAATGGTAAAATTTTTAAATTCATTCCAAACGGAATCAATTCCGGAACACACGAACTCGCATCCGAACTCGCCAATATCAATGGTGAAATCAGCTATCCAACAACTGTAATTCTAAACCAAAACTTCGAAATGATTGGTCAAAAAAGTGGTTTTATAGATTCAAAATCATTGCTTTTGTTGCTTTCCAATGAGTTAAACCATTAAGAAATTAATGAAAATTAAAACTTAATGAACCTTAATATCTTAATGGTTTAAGTTCTAAAATCCGTATTTTTGAAACAATGAAAAACTACGATTACATTTTTACAGGTGCAGGATTATCAGCATTAATGACGGTTTATCAAATGGTAAAATCCGGGAAATTTGCAAATAAATCCATTCTGCTTATTGATGAAAATCCCAAAAAAACCAACGACAGAACCTGGAGTTTCTGGGAACAAGGAAAAGGTGACTGGGATAAAATCGTGTTTCAAAAATGGAACAAAGCGATTTTCAAAAACGAAAAGTTCGAGCGGGTTATGGATTTAAGTCCGTATCAATACAAAACTATCCGCGGAATCGACTTCTATAACAAGGTTTTCAAACGAATTTCAAAAGAACAAAATGTCGAATTCCTGAGCCAAAAAGTTATCGGCTATAACGAATCTTCAAACGGCGTTGTCGTTCAAACTGATTCTGAAAACTTTTCGTGTTCAAAGCTATTCAACAGTATTTACAATCCGGAATTAGCAAAAAGCCAGGAGAAATATCCGGTTTTGCAACAACATTTTATCGGCTGGTTCATTAAATCTGAAACGGAAATCTTCAATCCGAATCAGGCAACATTCATGGATTTTTCCGTAGAACAGAGAGGAAATACGCGGTTTATGTATGTTCTGCCCACTTCAAATACCGAAGCGTTGATCGAATATACGTTGTTTTCAAAAGATTTGCTTCCCGAAACCGAATATGAAACCGAAATCAAAAATTACATCCAAAACCTCGGAATCACCAAATATGAAATCCTCGAAAAAGAACGCGGCAGCATTCCGATGACATCCTATAAATTCTGGAAAAACAACACACAAAACATCATAAATATTGGATCTTCCGGCGGCTGGACAAAAGCAAGCACGGGTTATACGTTCAAAAATTCCGACAAGAAATCAAAAGAACTCATTACATTTTTACAATCGGAAACTGATTTTACGAAATTCCACAAAACCACAAAATTCTGGTTCTACGATTTACTGCTTTTGGATATTCTGGACAGAAACAACGAAAAAGGTTCACGAATTTTTTCATCGATGTTCAAAAAAGGAAATCCGGCTATAATTTTCAAATTCCTCGACGAAGAAACCACGTTTTGGGAAGATTTAAAAGTCATTTGGAAATGCCCGAAAGGCCTTTTTATGAGAGCGCTTTTTCGCCACATCTTCAAATAAAAGCACTTTTTTAGATTCCAACGGAATTATTAATTATCAACTGTTAATTATTAATTTTCAATTGTACTTTCTTCGTAACTTTGCGCAACTTATAACCTTAAATTTTAAGCATTATGTATCCAGAAGAAATGGTAAAACCAATGCGCGCCGAGCTTTCCGACGCTGGTTTTGAAGAATTATATACAGCAGGTTCTGTTGAAAATGCGATTGCAAAAGAAGGAACGACTTTAGTTGTCGTAAATTCAGTTTGCGGTTGTGCCGCAAGAAATGCGCGTCCGGGAGCGAAAATGAGTTTAAACAATCAGAAAAAACCAGACCATTTGGTAACGGTTTTCGCCGGAGTTGACAAAGAAGCCGTAGATTCGGCACGCGGATTCATGTTTCCGTTTCCACCGTCATCGCCAAGCATAGCTTTGTTTAAAGATGGCGAATTGGTTCACATGCTTGAGCGTCACCACATTGAAGGCCGCCCGGCTGAATTAATCGCAGACAACCTGAAAGATGCATACGCAGAATTCTGCTAGAAGACAGTTTTAGTTTTTTAAATTCGAAACCATTAGGAAGTCAAACTCTTAGTGGTTTTTTTTAGTAGCATAATCCTGCTGTCCGCTATTATCTTTTGTTCCGCTGCGCTTCACAAAAGGATAGCCGCTTCCATCAGGGCTAGGCTTCCGCACAATTTAACGTTTCCGTTGCAAAACAAAATCAGCCCAAATCCGTATCATTCGCAAAATCCGTGTTCCAATTTTTTGCCTATATTTGCGACCTGAAAAATATTCCTAAACTTAAACCTGTTTATAGCATGCAACTGTATAACACTTTAAGCGCAGAAGAAAGAGCAAAACTCATTGACGAAGCCGGACAACAAAGGCTTACCTTGTCTTTCTATGCGTATGCCAAAATTGAAGATCCCAAAAAATTTCGTGATGATTTATTCGTAGCCTGGAACAAACTCGACGCTCTGGGCCGGACGTATGTCGCCAAAGAAGGAATCAACGCACAAATGTCAGTTCCTGCCGAAAACCTGGAAGCTTTTCGCGACACGCTGGAAGTTTATGATTTCATGAAAAACATCCGCCTGAATGTCGCTGTTGAACATGACGATCATTCGTTCCTGAAATTAACCGTAAAAGTCCGTGACAAAATTGTCGCCGACGGATTAAACGATGAAACTTTCGACGTTACTAATATCGGCGTGCACTTAAAAGCAAGGGAATTCAACGAAATTTTAGAAAATCCCGATACGATTGTAGTCGATTTCAGAAACCATTATGAAAGTGAAATCGGTCATTTTAAAGGTGCGATCACTCCGGATGTGGAAACATTCAGAGAAAGTTTGCCAATCATCAACGAACAATTAAAAGATTTCAAGGAAGATAAAAACTTGGTAATGTACTGTACGGGCGGAATCCGCTGCGAGAAAGCTTCGGCCTATTTCAAGCATCAGGGTTTTAAGAATGTATACCAGCTTGAAGGCGGCATCATCAATTATGCAAAGCAAATTCAGGAAGAAAATATTGAAAGTAAATTCTTAGGAAAAAATTTCGTTTTTGACCATCGTCTTGGCGAACGCATCACCGAAGATATTTTATCACAATGCCATCAATGCGGAAAACCGTGTGATAACCATACGAATTGTGAAAACGAAGGTTGCCATTTATTGTTCATCCAATGCGATGAATGTAAAGCTGTAATGGAAAACTGCTGCTCAACAGAATGCCGCGACATCATCCATTTGCCAATGGACGAACAAATCAAAATCCGAAAAGGCGTTCAGGTTGGCAATAAAATCTTCCGCAAAGGAAAATCCGAAAAACTAAAATTCAAGCATTCCGGTGAACTGTCAGATGTGACTTTATCGGTTGCTCCAAAAGACATCCGACAAAAAATAAAGATCAAAAAAACATTGCTTGGAAAAGCGGAACATTTTTATGTAAAATCACAAATCGCACAATTCCTGATCGAAAATAATGAATTGAAAATCGGCGATAAAATCTTAATTTCCGGCCCAACAACAGGAAATGAAGAAATGACGATAGCCGAAATGTTTGTCGACGGAAAAGAAAACACAATTGCAAAACCCGGAGATAAAGTGACGTTTACTACGCCTTTCCGAATCCGTCTTTCCGATAAATTGTATAAATTAGACCAATAATTTTCGGAATGGACAATTACAAATTATTAAAAATCAACAACTACATTAAAAGCCATAGAATTAAATTCTTTGGTTTGTGGCTGCTTTCGGTTTTAGATAAAAGGTATTTGTCTATTCAGTTCGATCCGGTTTTAGCGTGTAACCTGCGTTGTAAAATGTGTTATTTCAGCGATAATGATTTCGTCAAGAAAAATATGAAAGGGATTTTCAAACAGGAAGATCTTGAAGAATTGGCAAACACATTTTTTAAAAATGCTCTGAAATTACAAATTGGCTGTGGCGCAGAACCGACGCTTTTTAAGCACAATACCCAACTTATCCAAATCGCAAAAAACCATAAAGTCCCGTATATCAGTATGGTGACAAATGGAAATTTACTAAGTCAAAAAGACGTTTGTGATTTTGCAACTGCCGGTCTTGACGAATTTATTATTTCGATGCATGGAGTAACGAAAGAAACCTATGAAGATTTAATGGACAAAGGTGATTACGAGAAGTTTCACGATGTTTTACAATCGATTTCAGATCAGAAAAAAACAAATCCAAAATTGCGTCTTCGCATAAATTATACTTTTAACCAGGACAATTTTTATGAGTTGAAACAGTTTTTCGACATTTATGGAAATTACGAAATTGATGTAATTCAACTGCGTCCAATTGACAAAATTGGTGAAACGGTTTACAATAAATTCAGCCTAAAAAATATTGAAGAAGATTATTTCGAGAT
>Ga0247741_1001277_pt1 | contig 14001 bp, 15 predicted proteins | sample UWRJL213509R2_FD_180945 | JGI IMG/M metagenome (GOLD analysis project Ga0247741, IMG submission 180945) | Plant litter microbial communities from Arlington Agricultural Research Station in Wisconsin, United States - UWRJ-L213-509R-2 | ecosystem: Environmental > Terrestrial > Plant litter >... | reverse complement strand
CGTCGATCCCGATGGGTACGTCGGTGATGGTCGGTGTCGTCGTGGTCATTGCAACCTCCATGGTTGGTTCAGAAACATCGAGCGACCGGATGATCGTTCGTGCTCATGAACCTAGGAAGTTCGGCCGGGGACGGCACTGTGCCGATGTTCAGTCCTACCTAGACATTCGTCGTGTGCCCGCCGGATCAGAGGGTGAGAGAGCCCGAATTGACCCCCTGGAGCGCGGAATCTTCCCCGCTAGCGCGTAAGAGCCAGCCGGCTGAGCGCGGCCTCTGATTCAGAATCGGCGCCCCGCCACACGATGAGGATCTCATTCGAGCCGGCGACGAGCTCGAGAAGCTGGTACTTGATGAGAAGATTGCCCTCGGACCGGTGAGTCGCGCGCAAGATGCCGTGCGGGCGTAACTTCTGCCGCTCTGCCGCCCAAGCGGTCGAGAACTCCCGGCTCATTGTCGACAGTTCGCCGACGATCTTTTCGAACTCTGCATCGTCCTCATGCCACGCGAGGGACGCATGTAGGGCTGCGACAATTTGATACGAGAGTTCTTCCGCGCTGGCGTAGGCCCGGCCGGGGATCACTTCCAAGAACATCTCTCGCGCGAGGTTCGTCCCCGGTCGCAGGCTCGGGAAAAGCTCCTGCGCCAAGCGGCTCGTCCCAGAGACGTTCAAATGCCGGTCAATGAGGGTGGCGGCGACGCCATCCCAGGAACGCAGGAATTCGGCGAGATTGTCCTCCGGGACCATTCCAGAGTCCATGTAGGTCGGGGTCAGTTCGTCGCTGTCACTAGCGTTCATTGTGTGCCGTCACTCCTTCGGTAATCGCAGAGGAACGAACTTTGTGGGCCTGCTGATTCCGACAGTAGGCACCTTCGACGCTGCATTCCTTCAATCGTCGTTCATTGTCGGCTAGACAAATGTCTTATCTTTGCGTTCGGACGGTCGAAAATCTGGTGAAGCTATCACTCTCATTGTTACCTAACCGGTTTGCACACGCTCTACCTTCAGAATCACGATGATAAATTTCCAGGAAGTAGTCGATGAGCTCGCCAGCACGCTGGGGCGTTCCGTGCTCATGGGCGACCCCAGTCATCGTCTGATTGCCGCCAGCAGCCAAGGCAAAGACATCGACCACATGAGGGCGATGAACGTCATCCAACGTGAAGCCCCGGCCGAGCAGAAGCAGTACTTCGAAAGCATCAAACTCAACGACGCCCACCAGCCCGTTACCGTGTCGCTGGGTCACCTAGGCGGTCTGGACAGACTCGCGGTGCCTGTTCGAGACGGTCGCCAGCATCTCGCGACCTTTTGGCTGATCGTCGAGAATCTCCCGCCTTTGCGCGGGGCCGACTACGCAGCGATAGACGCCGCCGTCTCCGTGACGCGCGAGCTGCTCGGGCCCAAAGACACTGAACGTGAACCCGGGACCAGCGACGAAATTATGGGCGCGCTGCTCTCTCCGGACACGAACGAACGCAGGCATGCCTTCGACGAGGCAGTCGCCCGCCGGCGATTCGAGCGCGGAGAGCAAACTGTCGTCTATGCGGTGGACATACCGTCGGACGTCGGAACACTCGACCGGCTCGCTTTCGCCCGGCAGGTATCGGCTGTTCGGAAAACGTCGCTCGCGTACATCGGTGAGCGCAAAGACTTGCTCCTTTTCGTCGGCCGCAGCAGCGACATGACTGAATCGCAAGCGTTCATTAGGAAGGAAGCGAAAGCCAAGTCGATAACGGTTACCGCAATCGGGACGGCCCATCACAACAGGCTCGCTCCCGATCTGTTCGAGACTGCCGACCAAGCGGAAATGGCCGCCGGAATCGTCGGGGCTGTACCGCAGCTCGGAGGGGTCGGAGACATCAGCTCACTAGGGGTTTGGGCCTTGCTCGCGTCGGTCGTAGGCGACCGCTCGTACCTGCAAGTGTTCTCTCCCGCGGCTTTCGTGCTCTGTACCGAGGGAGACGAGACCCAGCGGCACACCATCGAGGTCTATCTTGACGGCGCCTGCCACGTTGCCGCGGTCTGCGAGCAGCTCCACATCCACCGTGCGACCCTGTATTACCGGCTGGACCGTATGCCCCAGGTGGTTAGGGACGCGCTCGACGACGGCGCTCAGCGCAGCGCCCTGCACATGTGCTTGAAGCTCATAAAGCTATGGGAATCGACCGGACGCATCTGATCGGAGAAGCCAGCGAACCGACCGACTGGGACTGAATCGTCGGAGTTGGAGAGCTGAGCCGAAGTATCCCCGGTCGCGTCGTGCCACGGGTCATCGGGCTAGACATTCGTCCAACTGCTCGACTGAACGAATGTCGTGTGAGGACTTGACGGGCGTCTTAGACCCGCAGCAGGACGGAGCCGCACTCTTGTAATCACCCCGCTTCACCTCCGAAAAGAAAAGAAGAGACCATGTCTAAAGAACCCACAATCGTCCTCGTCCACGGTGCATTCGCCGACGCCAGCAGCTGGGCCCCCGTGACCCTGCGTCTGCTTGAAGCCGGTCACACCGTCTTCGTCCCGCCGGTGTTCAACCGCAGCCTGGTTGCCGACGCCGCGTACATCAAGTCGTTCGTCGAGCAGATTGACGGCCCCGTCATCCTCGCCGGTCACTCCTACGGCGGCGCCGTGATCACCGTCGCCGGTGTCGCCGACAACGTCGTCGGACTCGTCTACGTCTCCGCCTACGCACTCGACGAGGGCGAAAGCCTCGGCCAGCTGCAGGGTGGCTTCCCCGACTCCGATCTCGCCGCGAACCTGATCTACGCTCCGTACCCCGTCGAAGGTGCCGACCCCGGCACCGACGTCTCGGTGAAGATCGACGCGTTCCCGGCCGTGTTCGCCGCCGGTGTCGCCGCCGAAGACGCCAAGGTCTTCGCCGTCTCGCAGCGTCCGCTCTCGGCAATCGCCTTCGGCGAGCCGGCGTCGGTCGCGGCCTGGAAGACCAAGCCGGGCTACGGCATCGTCTCGAGCGCCGACCACACCATCAACCCTGACGTCGAGCGTTTCGGCTACACGCGCGCCGGTCTCAAGAAGGTCATTGAGATCGACGCCCCGCACCTCGTCATGCAGACCAACCCCACCGAGGTCGCCAAGTTCATCACCGACGCCATCGCGGACCTCGGCTAACAGCCGACCACTCAGCGATCAAGTAAAGGAAAACGACCATGACTGGCAACCCGCTTAACGTATCCCTCGAGAAGGCGGCGCAGGAGTTCGTCGACGCCACCTCCGTACCGCCGTTCCTCTGGACCCTCACGCCGGAAGAAGGCCGCAAAGCCGTCGACGGAGTGCAGGACTCGCCGATCGACAAGCCCGACGTCGACGACGAATGGATCACCATCGACGGCGGCCCCACCGGCACGGTGAAGCTGCGCATCGTCAAGCCGAAGGGAACCACCGAGACCCTCCCGGTGATCCTGTATGTGCATGGCGCCGGATGGGTGTTCGGTGACGCACACACACATGACCGTCTCGTTCGCGACCTAGCTATCGGCGCGAACGCCGCGGTCGTCTTCCCCGAATACGACCGTTCGCCCGACGTGCGCTACCCCGTCGCGATCGAGCAGTCGTACGCCGCCGCCCAGTGGGTCACCACCTCCGGCAGCGACAAGGGTCTCGACGGCTCGACCATCGCGATTGCGGGCGACTCGGTCGGCGGAAACATGACCATCGCGCTGACGCTGCTCGCCAAAGAGCGCAAGGACGTCTCGTTCGTCGCGCAACTGCTGTTCTACCCGGTCACGAATGCCGCGTTCGATACCGAGTCGTACAAGAAGTTCGCGGTCGGCTACTACCTCACCCTCGAGGGCATGCAGTGGTTCTGGAACCAGTACACGACGGCTGAATCGGAGCGCGCCGACATCCACGTGTCGCCGCTCCGCGCAGAGATCGAACAGCTGACGGGCCTCCCTCCCGCGCTCGTGATCAACGGCGAAGCCGACGTGCTACGCGACGAGGGCGAGGCCTACGCGGGCAAGCTGCGCGCGGCAGGCGTCGAGGTGACGCAGGTGCGTTACGCGGCGACCATCCACGACTTCGTGATGCTCAACGCTCTGCACAACACCCACGCCTCCACGGCCGCGGTCGCTCAGGCAGTGGCCTTTCTATCCGAAGCGCTGCACGGCAAGTAAAGCGACCTGCCGGACGGTCCTCATGCCCCGAGGACCGTCCGGCATCCTCCACGTCTGAATTTCGGACTCAACGGACTCGACGATACGACGGGCGGGCAAAGCCCTCACCGTGGGGCGTCAAAACGTCTAAAACAGAACGGCAGCACACCATGAACGCCCAGATCGATCCGACTGTCCCTCCGACGGGAACGGGATGCCTCGAATGTGAAGAGACCGGCAGCTGGTGGCTCCATCTAAGGCGGTGTGCCGCGTGCGGGCACGTCGGATGCTGTGACGATTCCCTCAACCGGCACGCTCGAGCACATTTCGAGCTGACTGGCCACACGGTCATCCAGAGCTTCGAGCCGGGCGAAGAGTGGTTCTACAACTGGCGGACCGGCTCGGGGATCTTGGGGACGCCTCTCACTCCACCGACAAGTCACCCGGAACGGCAGACGGTTCCTGGGCCAGCCGAGCGAGTACCTGCCGACTGGGAGCAACAACTTGGAGCCGCCGCCGAGGCTCGATGAAGGAGTACCTCGAAACACGGCCCGGCATGGCCGCGACGAAATGTGACAGCACCAACGCAACGGAATTTGGCATCATGGAACCAGAACACAAACGCCGATCGACCGGCATCCGAACCGCCACTCAAAGGAATGTCGTGATCAGCATGGATCGCCCAGCTGTTTCCAAGTCCCGAAGTAGCATCCGATGAACGCGGGATCCGCATACGGTGGTGCCCAAGAGGTCGAACGAAAGACCCTTGTCGGGAGCGATCGCTTCCGCCTTCCTCTTCGCGGACGTTCCACTGAAGCCGAGGTAATCGCCACAGCAATATCCGACGTCGACTCTGGTTCATCCCGGCTTGTCATCCTCAGGGGTGTCGCCGGATCCGGAAAGACCCGGCTTCTCGGAGAAATCCTGGCGTCGACAACCCGTGCCGGCTGGCGGGCCGCGGTCGCGATTCCCGACCCGGAATCACATCTGGTGCCCATCGCGGTTCTCATCGAAGCAGCGTTGGCCGCCGAACCTCCGCTGCTCACAGCATCGGACGTCGAGGCGCTGTCCACCAGCCCAGATTCCCGATATTGGTTCATCCAGATGTTCCGGAATGCGGTGGAATCGGCAGCTCAGGAAAACAGTTTCCTCTTCGTCGTCGATGACCTGCAGTGGGCGGACGCCGCATCGATCGCTGTTCTCCGTTCGTTGGTCAAGAGCATGGCTGATCTACCTGTCCTGTGGGCGTTTGCGGCCCGAACCGGCGAGTATGACGAAAACCTCAAAGCTGCCCTGACGGAATGGTCGAGCCCGCGGTCGATCATCGAGATCGAGCCGTTATCGGACGACGCCACCGTCGACATGGCTACGGACTTGCTCGGAGCTGTTCCCGATGCGAGGCTGGAAGCGACCCTGCGCCGGGCAGAGAACCTCCCCTTGCTCGTTAGCGAGCTCGTTCAAGGGTTAGTGGAAGAAAATCTCGTCACCGTCGATGCAGACGTCGCAGCCGTACAGGACGTGCAGCTCCCCGAACGATTCGGGGCCTCTATCCGGGAACGAATCGCTCGGCTTCCACGACGTGCGGGCCATCTCGTTCAGGTGGCTTCGATTCTCGGGCGGAACTTCTCCGTCTCCAACCTCGCGGAGCTGCTCGGCGAAACCACAAGCGAACTTATAGACGGAATCGATCTCGCCGTCCAAGCGGACATTCTCGTCGACGGATCTCCGCTCAGATTCCGGCATGACGCCATTCGGGAAACGGCGGAATCGATGCTGCGGCCAGCGATCAGAGCGCATCTGCGACGTCGCGCCGCCGACATCCGTCTGCGTTCAGGAGAGCCGCTTCTCGCAGTAGCAGCCTCGGTCGCGGATTCTGCCGAGCGAGGCGACACCGCGGCGGTCGAGCTGCTTCACGATGCCGCGTTGCAGCTCGCCCCTGTCGATGCCAGAGGTGCTGCGGGGTTGGCAAACCGGGCCGTCGAAATCGCGTCGTCGCCCGATCAATACGGGCTCATCGCCGACTTGATTCCCGTTCTATGGGTAGGCGGTCGAGTAGATGCGGCCAAGACGCTCGCCCACGGGCTTCGAACGGTGCTGTCCCCGGCTGACCGCGCGCGCACCCAATTGTCGATCGCCCGATTGGAAACAGAGTCGTCATTCGCTGCCGCGATCGTCACCGCAGACGAGGCGCTTGCCATGGACGGCGTACCGCTCGGCATCAGGGCTCAATTGCTCGCGGTGAAGACCTTGAACCTCGCTAACATCGGCGATTATTCTCGTCTGGGCGAGTCCGTCATCGAGGCGCGCGCCGCAGCGCAGATCGCCGGAGATGTAGCCGCGCTTGCAACAGTTGACGCGACCGAGTCCGTCCTTCGCTTCTACGAACACCGCTGGGTTGAAGCTGAGCGTCTGATCGAGATGGCAGTGGCCAGCATGAGCCGCCTTCCCGGGTTCGAAGCTGCGCAATGGCTCCCCGAAGGCCTGTGGCCCGCGTTTTTGGCGAATGCCACCGGCGAAGGTAATGAGGCTCTCAGGATCGCAAACACGCGGATCGAAGAGACGCAACGTACCCGCAGCGCAATTGCGCTGGCCTTCTGGACGATGGTGAAATGCCGAACCCTGTTCGACCTCGGCGACCTCGAAGAGGCTCGAGCCCAAGCCGAGACAGTGATGACGATGTCGTCCGACCTCGACCTGGGTGACTTCGCACAAGCTACTGCGGGCGTAGTTCTCTACCGAGTCGCCTTGCTCGAAGGGGATTACGCCGCCTGCCGAGCCCAGTCGCAGAAAGTACGCGCGATGGCCGAGGGATCCGCACTTCACCTGACCGGCTCGTGGCTCCTCGCCCTTACTGCCGACGCGGATGGAGACGCCGAATCGGTAGTCAAGTGGACCGCTGATGCCTTCGAGACTCTCGACGTCCCCACCCCTTCGCTGATGACGCCGGCAGACATCGCCGACGATGCCTTGCTCGCGCGTATGTGGCACCGAGCCGGAGCAACTCAGCGCCTACAGAAACTCGCCGAAGTCTCCCGTTTCCGAGCCGATTCGAACCCAGGGAACATCCTTGCCGAAGGTATCGATGCGCACATCGGATTCATCATCAGCGGCAGCGTCGACAAAATACACCTGGCGGTCAAACTGTTGCGTCAGACGGAGAGGCCCCTCGCGCTCGCCCAAGCGTTGGAAGACTTAGGGTTAGCCGAGATGAAGGCGGAGACCGGTGACCCGGAACGGGCCTGGAATGAAGCCGTCGACATCTTGGAGAAGCATGGGGCGGTGCGGGATGCCAACCGGGTGCTGCGTCATCTCCGTGGTTTGGGTGTCCGCCGCCGGCCCAAAGCGCCCGAGACGCATTCCGGCATGCTTAGCGTCCGCGAGCTGGAAGTGGCCGAGCGTCTTGCAAGCGGAGCGACCACAAAGCAGATCGCGTCGGACCTCTCGCTTTCCCAGCACACGGTGCTCTCTCACGTTCGGCACATATACGAAAAATGGAACATTTCGACTCGTCGTGCGCTCCTAGATCGCGTCGCCAAACGCGCCGGTTAGGCAGCAAGCTGAAAACGGGGGATAAAAGGGCGGTCGGCGAGGGATTACTTCTACGGACCATAGGGTCACTCTGGGACACGGAGGGTTATCTGACCCTCTCCCCACTCCTATTGGAGAAACTCTGTGTCCCCGCTTCCGAACCGACTCGCGCAATATCTCAAAGCGCGGCGTGCCCAGGTGAAACCTGAGGATGTCGGATTCCCTCCTGACCCCGGAAGGCGGCTCAGCGGGCTCAAACGCACAGAAGTGGCCGAGCTTGCCGGTATCAGCCCGGAGTACTACACGCGGTTGGAACAGGGACGGTCACACCAGCCTTCAGAACAGGTGCTTGCCGGTCTCACGAAAGCGTTGCAACTCAATGCGGACGCCGCCACATTCTTCTACCGGTTGGCGCTGCCAGAACCACCAGTTGCCCGTCGGCCGCAGGCCGTAACCGTCACGGAACCGATCAGGCAGATTGTCGAGCAATGGTCCGACGTGCCGGTCTACATATACGACCGCAATCAAGACGTCATCATGGCTAACGACTTGGCCTCGGTCCTTTTTCCCGCGATCGTGCCTGGATCGAATGCGGTGCAGGTCGCGTTCGATATGGCACCCGAGCTGCGCGACACCGAGCAGTGGCAGACGTTGGCGCGGACGGTCGTTGCGGCTCTACGCTTTCACGGTGAACCCGAGGATCCGCGTCTGCAGCAGATAGTCGGTGAACTCTCCGTTCGTGAGCCGCTGTTCCGCACGATCTGGGCCGACTACGATGCTGTCCCGCTGACATCAGGAGTTGTCCCGGCCAATGTCGACGGTGTTGGAGTCGTGGAGTTCCCCTGGCAGAACCTGCATGCTGCCGGCGGGTTATTCATCGGGGTGTGGCCGGCGCCCCCGGGCACTCCAGCCTTCGATGTCCTCGAACGCCTGCGCCACAGTCTGCGCGGACCGATCGATATGCCAGACTCAGCGTCCGAGCAGGACACCCTGGTCGGCTCCGGAAGCGTCCCCAGCGGCGGGTTCGTTCGACACGAACCTGAGTCGATCCGTCGGGTCGCAGAGCCTGTGCAGTCCGAGGACCCCGGGCTGTAGCGCTGGCGGTTAGGCGACGTCGGCTCTTGCCGCGGCCTTCGCGATCGCGTGCAGTGTGGCTGCCTCGGCGCGAGCTAAATACTTCTGAATCGCAGCGACGTCGCGGGGCGACGATGTCGCCGCGCTCTGCTCTCGGAGAAACGCGATGGCCGCTGCGGAGAAACTTTCCGTCGCCAGGTAGGCGGTGAGGAAGAATCCGCCAGGGATCTCCAAAGTGTGCCATGGGACGCTGCCGAACCCGAATCCGTCGACCAAGACAGGAGCGGTACCGGATTCGAAAGGACGGGCCTGGTGATCTGCCCAAAGAGAACGGAAGTCCGGATCCCGGACGGATAGGGCGCCAACGATCTGTTGGAGTCGCTCATCGGCTGGGTCGCCGTTGAATCGCAATGCAGCCACAGCGTGGCCCGCGACGTTCTTCCAGCCGTCCAGCGCCCGAGCTTGCCGCGGGGTCGCGAAAACTGTCTCGACGACGTTGATTCCGGGTTTCAGCGCAGGAAACAGCGCCGCGCCCAATTCGTTGATCAGGAGTACATCTTGGTTCCGGTCGGTGACGAGGACAGGAAGTTCCGAACGGTGGGCGACCAGCTGTACGACTAGGTCACTGACGGCCGTAATTTCCGGCGCAGGTACTTTGGGCGGTGCGGGAAGGGCGAGCTTATAGAAATAAGCGGCCGCGTACTCATCGAGAGCCAGGGCGGTTACGAGCCCGGCAAGCACCGACTCGGAGGGCTGATGAGTTCTTCCCTGCTCCAAACGCGTGTAGTACTGCTCGCTGATGTGGGCGAGTCGCGAGACCTCGGACCGCCGAAGACCGCGCACGCGTCGATTCGGTTCAGCCGGCAGCCCGACGTCTTCGGGACGAAGGTGCTCGCGACGCGCGCGAAGAAAGTCAGCTAAGGCTTTAGAGTTCGACGACACGCGGCCTCCTGCGATCTGCACTTGAAAATCGATTCGTGGTCAGACGTCCAGTCGACACGTTCACTCGTCAAAACCAAGTGACGCGCGCCCATCATGGCGTGATCGGCTGAAGTCGCGGAACTACAGGGCACTTATTATCCGCTGATTCGGACCCTATGGGTAGAACGTGAAAGGACACGGACGGTCCGGATCAGGACAGAAACAACTTCCAGTTGTCTGCTGGCGCAGTTCCGATCGGAACCGAACGGAGCCACTGGGGCACTAGTTGCGGCGGATGCGACTCGACATCTGCCGACCGGCATTGCGACAGATGGCTAGGGCCGTCACCGACGTAGGGCCGCACAATTGTGGACATGATTCGGGGCCGGCCCGGAGGTAGAAAAAGGTGGATACGCATGAATGCTCCGACTGTTCTGGGTTTTGCCACTGACGTCCGGCCGCTATTCCGGGAGAGCGACCGCGAGAGCATGCGCAAAGCGTTCGACCTGTGGAGCTACGACGATGTCGTGAAGTACCAGGACGCTATCGTCGACCGGTTGTCGGACGGGACAATGCCGTGCGACGCCCCGTGGAAGGCGGACGACATCCAACTGCTCCGCACGTGGATCGCCCAAGGATCCCGACCGTGAACGACGAGGAAGAGGTGATGGCCAGCAAGAAGCTCGGACCCGTCCGCAACGTCTTCTACTTCGTCGACGACCTCGAGGCAGCGACGAAATGGTATGCAGACCGACTCGGCAAAGCCCCCGTTGTGACGGGCCGATCGCTCGCCGCGTTCGACGTCTCCGGAACGCGTCTTACCGTCCATCAGGCAGACGAATTCAATACTCCAGGCCCAGCCGGGACATCACCGTATTGGGAGGTCGACGACGTCGACGCCATCGTCGCCAGCTGGACCGAGCATGGAGCCGTCGCCCACCGTGGACCCAAGACCGTTTTCACCGGCGAGCGGCTGTGCCAGATGCTGGACCCGTTCGGGAACCTATTCTCCTTCGTCCAGCCTTCGACCGTTCCCTCCGCCACCTCAGCAGAGAGCTGAGAACGGGCGGGTCGGCGAGTAAAGCTGCAAGGGGATGGTTGGAGGACATCTCCGGTCGTCACACGGACGCGTCCCGGCGACGTCACGTCAGCGACGACCCGCTGCCGAGGATTCACGCCCAGACGCCACACTGCTGTCCGTGCTGCGCGCTACGCTGATCCCGCATGGCCGGATGTTCGTCACAGAGGAGCGAACGATGGCCGCTTGGCATCCGATTATGAACGTCCGCGAGCACCCGGTGGGCGTCTGGTCGATGATCGGTCCGCTCGACGAGCCGTATGCGACGATCGCGCTCGTGCGCCGCGGCGGCGAGGTCGGGTACCGCGTGATCAATGCCGAAGGCGGGCTTGTCGGATACTTCCACACGCTGATGTCGGGTGCAAAAGCGGCACATTCGTGGTTCACGGCGACACGCGGGCCAACAGGTATTCCCTATGCGGCCTGGGTCGGGGCAGAGCAAGGGCGGCGATAGGCCGAAGGGCTCGTCGAATGTGTCGCCCGCACTCGCCGGGCGACGGCAAAACTTCGATCCTTCTCCGATAATGGTCAAGACGCTGAGGCGTGGCAGGGCGCCAAATGCTTCGAGCCCCGGTCGCGAGCGTGTCCCTATCAGGGCTCTGATAATCGCCCGGCAACCGCTGTCTTCGGCGCAGAATCGGAGAGAGTGGAAGAGTCCGATCTTCGGCCGTTTTGCGAGAATCAGCAGCCGGACTCGTCGGGACGGATGGCATCCACCGATCTGCTGTGTTATCGTCGTCGAAATGCAAAGCGGTTTGCATTTCTCGAAACCGCTAGGCATCAAGGCTTCATAGGTGCAGCTAAGGACTTCGGATGCATCTGGAAGCAAAATTCACAAACCAGTTTGTTTCGAAATCAGTAGGAGCGCACCACATGCACGACGTCCTAGATCCCCGCGACCTTGTCCCAGACGAGGCCGAGCAGCGCCTCCACAGCGGGTACGACGCGGGTGCGCTTCTTTCCGATGCTCGTGAAGCCGCAAAATCCGGGGATCTTGCTGCGCTCGCGACAATCGCAGCAGCGCTCGACGAGCTCCCGCTGAACACCGGCTGGGGCTACCATGAACCCGACGATGAGGCCGAGCTCATCGAGCTTTCGCAGACGGCAACATCGCTGCCGGTAGACCCGAACGGTTTCAGGGACAGGTTGAAAGGCGCCTGGCTCGGACGGACGGTGGGCAACACCATGGGAAAGCCTGTTGAAGGTCTCAGCCGCAAGGAAGTAGAAAAGTACCTGCGCGCAGGAGGCGACTGGCCCCAGACCGGATACGTCCCATTGGTCAAACCGCGTCCTGAGGGACTGTGGTGGTTGCACCCGGACGTCGAGGTGTCCTCCCTCGGAACATTCACGGATGTTCCCCGCGACGACGACATCGACTGGACCATCCTCGGCCTCTTCATGCTGGAGCAGTATGGGGCAGAGCTCGACACCGACGACATCGCCCGCGAATGGCTCGACCGACTCCCGTTCACCCAAACTTTCACTGCTGAACGTGCCGCGTACCGGAACCTGATCCAGGGAAAGCCCGTGACCGAGACGGCGACCCACGACAACCCTTACCGCGAGTGGATCGGCGCGTTGATCCGAGCCGACATCTTCGGATACGTCAACCCCGGCGAACCCGGACGTGCGGCAGCGGCTGCGCTCATCGACGCCCGACTGAGCCATGTCAAAAACGGCGTCTACGGCGAAATGTGGGCCGCAGCGCTCGTGTCAGCGGCCTTCGGAACCGACAGCGCCCATGCCGCCATCGAAGCTTCCTTGGGAGTCGTGCCAGCGCGGTCACGACTGTTCGAAGCAGTCTCCGGCGTTATTGCCCTCCACTCCACGGGGGTCGACCATGTTGACGCGCTCGACTGGATCGACGAGCACTACGGCCACTACAACTGGGTGCACACGGTCAACAACGCCGCCATCATCACCGCCGGTCTGCTCTGGGGCACGACGTTCGTCGACACCTTGGCGAAAACCATTGCCGGTGGTGCCGACACCGACTCCAACGGAGCAACAGTCGGAAGCATCTACGGCGCCCTGAACGGCGCCGCCTCCATCCCCGATCGCCTGGTTGGAACAACCCACATCCATGTTCGAAGCGCCGTTCGCGGTTTCGACCGCATCACGGTCGACGAACTCACCGACAGGACGATCGACGTGTGGCAGAAACTCTCGGACACCCGATGACCTCCGCCACCGTAATCATCGATACCGACCCCGGGCTGGGAAAACCCGGCAGTGTGATCGACGACGGACTCGCGATCGCCTTCGCACTGGCCTGCCCAGACCTCCACGTGCTCGGCCTGACCATCGTCAACGGAAACGTCGACGCCCACGTCGGATACGAGTCTGCGACGGCTCTTCTCGATCAGCTCGGACGAAACGAGATCCCGGTCAAGCTCGGCGCGAACAAACCTCTACGCCAGAACATGAAAACGGTCTGGCACACCTTCGGTATGGACGAGCCCGAACCGTCAGAGCCTTCGGGAGTCGGAGCAGAAGCGGGCCTGAAAGCGGACGCCGTCGAATGGATGCTCGAGCAGGTTGCCCGGCGGCCAGGAGAAATCACCATCCTCGCCATCGGCCCGATGACGAACATCGCTGAGGCGGTGCAGGCGGACTCGACTTTCGCCGGCAACGTTCGCGAGATTCTTTTCATGGCGGGGAATGCGACCGGCAGAGTGGAGAACATCGACGTCGTCGCAGACTTCAACGTGCTCGTCGACCCTGAAGCGATGGACATCGTCCTCCGTTCCGGCGTGCCATTGCGGATGATCGGCATCGACCAGACGAGCCGAGTCATGCTGACCCCGCAGGATGCAACCGAGATGCGGAACTCCGGTCGCGGAGATTCAGCGACAGCCTGGCTCGCAGACTACGTCGATGGGTGGATCAATCACGAACGCAGCTCAGACGACACCGAGAATGCGTGGTGCTTGCTCCATGACCCTCTGGTAGTGGGAGCCCTCGTCCGACCTGAACTATTCGAGTTCGCCGCATTTGAAGCGCACGTCGACCTCGAAAGAGGAGAAATCGTGACTGCGAAAAAGTTGCACGAAGGATCCGAGTCAACGGGGTCCGTGGTTGCCGCCGTGGATACCAATGTGGACAAGTTCCACACGTACTTCCTCGAAAGGCTGGCCGCACTGTGACCCGCCGCCCACCAGACCACCAGACCACGGGATTCGACCCCTACGAATCTCGAAAGCACGCACCTTTCACGGTGCGGATAGAGCACCACCCGAACAAGGAGGCATCGTGAACAACAAACTATGGCGCAGCGCCGTAACGGTAGTCGCA
>Ga0247741_1001276_pt1 | contig 14002 bp, 15 predicted proteins | sample UWRJL213509R2_FD_180945 | JGI IMG/M metagenome (GOLD analysis project Ga0247741, IMG submission 180945) | Plant litter microbial communities from Arlington Agricultural Research Station in Wisconsin, United States - UWRJ-L213-509R-2 | ecosystem: Environmental > Terrestrial > Plant litter >... | reverse complement strand
AACAGAGCGTGAAGGTGGAAACAGACCTGTTGACCGAGACAAATCCTCGGCCCAGCATTGAAAGGACAGAAAATGTACGGGTTTGGGGTGAGGTATTTGTGCAACCGCTCGTCGAGGAAGCGATCAGGATCAAACACCAAGGCTACAGATAATCACCAACTTTGAGTTAGTGTTGACACGAGGGTGCGAAGACGCGCACCATCAGGCCCCCAAAGGTCAGTCCTTCGTTGCATGTTGATTACAGTGTACGCGCAACTGGGAAATATATTTTATCGAGCGATCCAAGAAGGTATATGGGCAAACGTACAATGTATTAGCAGGGATATATATCGGCTTTTGGTTAGGATTTTTGGAGGGCCAGACCGTCGCCTTGGTTGAGGCCCTGGCGTAGCGATTGTTATTCAGTAGAGCTGGCAGCTGATCGATCTACTGACCTGCCGTCCGATGGACTGAAGAGTCGTCAATTATGGATGGCATTTACAAGAAAAGGAAAATACCCACACCGGAGGGTAAAGCCGGAGAACCTCTGCGAGAAGAATGAATTAGGATACGTTCGAACGGACGAGATCTATCACAGACCATTTAAGAACGCTCTCGTGTACTTCATGTGTCGCATGTGTTCGTAGGTAGGTTTGCTAATAGGTCCAACGATATCCATAATCTCCTGACGGAGTCGTTGCTCAACATTGGGGTGTTCGGTGAGCATATACATGGAGAAGGTGAGGAGGGCTGTAGTAGTGTCGCGTCCTGCCACGAAAAGGTTGACGAGCTGCGGTTCTGTTAGAGAAGATGAGGACAACACAAGTTTCTCTATTCACCTCATCCTTAAGGATAGTTTGGTCTGTGATAGCATTGGCGTTTAGAGTCGACTGTGAGTGTCCGGGGTAATAGACTGACCTTGTGTAGAAGTTACCAAGTGACTCAGAAGGTTGTCCACCTCGTTATCCTCAACATTGATCTTCTTTGCCAGCCTTCTTTCACGCTTTTCCAGCGCTTCGGCAATTATAGGCTCAGTGAATCCATCGACAATCTGACGAAGGGGCTTGACGAGATCTTCTTTGAACTCAAAGAGTGGCCAAATATCCCCCCTAGTCAACCGCATGTTAGATATAATTTGGGCTTTAGTGAAGGCATCCAAGAAGATCTGTGATGGGTGCTCAAGGAGCGAGGCCGGGTTGTTGTGCTCTGCGCCTGGTGGATAAGGAATACCCACGCGAAGAGAACCGACGTTCCGTCCGAAAAGAAATTCAGAAGCAGAGTCAAGAGTGAAACGGCCAACTAGGTCCTAAAAACATAGTTATGTCAAGATCCAATGTGCACGCCTGGATTGTTGATAACGTACCTGGAAATCGATTGAGTATCCTTCCGCAAGCCGCTTCTTCGAATGCGCAAAGGCTAAATCACAGTTGCGGTCATAAATATCAAAGTCGGTGATGCGTTCTCGCGTAAAGAAAGGTCGTGTCATATTCCGATGAAACCTATAAAACGCATTAGACGGTGCCCAGCTGGTAAGTCGATAGGGATGGTCTCACTTCCACATTTCACCTAGATGGATAATGTTGGCTTCAGAAAAATGCATGTATTGAAGTATGAGGGACTGACCGTCAACGTTGAATATTCCAGAGCCAAGTAGGGAGTGAAATGGTTCAGTAAATGTAGAACCTTTCTCGAATATATCAAATTGTGTTGCAAGAATCGCCTAGATCAGAGTCAATATCAGTGAAGAGTAGGAACATTTGTATACACACCTTAATGTGTTCAGGCTCGGTAGTCAATACCTGTAATAAGGCCGTGAAAAAGTGCAGGTACGAAGAGTGAAATGAGATGCATACAACATTGTACGGTGGGAAGTTCAACACGTATGGGTTTCCGAACTTCTTTGCCCATTCGCTATAAATTTCCACTACATCATAGTTATTGAAGTCAGTGCAAGTGGTTTATTACAAGGGTACCAACGTACGCGGATAACCTGATTCGATGGAAGCCTCGGACTCGACGAGGACTTTCCAGGGAGATAGTAACATATCACTGGGGAGAACTGCACCATGGGCAGCTGCAGCCCTCTGGTTCGCCCATCGCTTATAACGCATCTCAGCCAAGAATAGAACAGGTCGAGCGACGATAGTCAAAATAGCCACGATCCATGAGGGAATGCTAAAGCCAAATTGGTTCTGGCTAACAGTCAACGAAGCGTAAACCAATGCCGAAGGTATCAAGAATGTAGGCAGGAGGCCCACGACAAATTTCAGACCTGGTGACAGCGCCATTCGCGAGAACACTGAGAAGTGCCAGAAGGATTTCAAGCATTCCATGGGCCCCTTATATGCAATCAGCTTGACCGTGCGCAGTATAACGACCCTTACATACATAACTGTCAACTGAGCGGGTTGTTCGGGCTGCAGGGGCTTACGGAGGCAATCACATTATCGAATCCAGAAAGTAGAGCATGGAATACCCAGATTTCCAGCAGGACACCCTCACAGTATAGGAGAGTATACCGGTTGCTTGTTGAGTCGATGTACTTCATCATGTATAGACCCACAACAAATAGGGATGATCTTCCGATCTTTTGAATATGCAACTGGGAAAACTGCTGTGAGCCTGCGATGACACTATCGAATGAGACTCAGGATACGTTTTGCCTAAGCTCAGTTTTTCTCCATCGCTACCCTGATTGCGAAACGCAGAAAGTGTCAACATCACGAGCGTGTCCTGACCAAGTCCAAACTACTTGGCTTTGGAAGGCAATTCGTATAAAGCCATTCCAGATGTCGATCCGGAAGCGGAGCGGCGCGGCACATACTTGGTACCAGAAAACGTTGAAACCTGCTGTGCCAATTGGCTGGGCTTTGTGTATTGAAATTATGCCTAGAACACTTGGCGAGAGGTTGGAAGGAACGTGCGTAGAGAAGGCATCTGAGTCCTCTTTGCCCCAACCTATGTATGGACAAAAAGAGGTCGAGTTGAAGCATCTGAAAGCTCGGCTGGCAGGTCTTTCGTGGGACAGTTCTCAGAAGAGCTGATCCAGCGCTTGTAGATGCCGAAGCGAGCCATCATGTGGAGCCTAAGCGGTAGCCACCGCTTAGGTACATAGAAAGTCCTTTGCGCGCTTAAATTTACAGAGAACATGAAATAATCCAGACTCTTTGACTGCAAGCCTGAGAGCGCTCGGGACATCGAAACATCGACAGGTTAACAAAAGGAGAAAATCAAACCCCGACATGTCAGACTCATTTAGCAGACACGTTTTCGGTACCTCTGATCGCCACACATCAATAAATAGGCCCTCTCCATTCAAAGGCACAACGCCCTTTCTTTCTCACCATCGCAGAAGACAAGTGGCAAAAGCAAAAACGCCCACATTCTTATTACAGCCACCAGCTTTGACCTCCAATGTTGCGCTCACCGTCACGCACCTCCAGCTCGCAAGGTCCCGTTGCCTCGGCATCTCCGTCAACGAGACATCGTCTGGGCATGTCCGGAGTGGCGAACCTCTTCATTCGCATGCGCAGACTCGACCGTAAGGCCCAGGCAACGAAGGCCGGAAGGACGGTTTTGAGCTCAGGTGTGCCAATAACACACCCCGTGATTGCGAACAATCAGAAGGAAGAGCATCAAATCCCGGTGGAGTTCATCGAGCACTACGTATGCGCAGGCGGCGTGAACGTCAGCACACTCCTACGGGCGACGAGGGCGACGTTGATAGAACGTATCGAGACCTTGGGCGCGAACACGCTGACAGATGAGGAGTACGTATAGTCCAATTTCCGCCCCAGATGCATCTAACGTCTCTATTATTGTCCAGATGGGAGTGCGTTATCTCTGCCCCGAAGCCTCAACTGAACGGGACGTACAAAGTCCAGGTTCGTCCTACTAATTCTCTCTGTTTCAAGTCGGTCGGTTGACTTGAACGTAACATTCATGCAGATCCGGTACGTCGCTTCTGCGGCCAAGTGCACGGCCAGGGACCCCCAACGGCCTGTGGCGCTCGACAAGGCCATCGGCATCCCTGGACTCATGACGATCCTCAAGCGAAACGAGGACTAAACGATCAACATTCCCCGGTTTCCATGATCCCTCATAATGGACCCCACACTCCCTCACCCCACTCTTCGTTTCCCGTTTCACCCTCTTCGCATCCCCGGACTCTTCTTCATTCATGTAACCATAAATTATTCTCCGTCCTTCTCCGTCTATGTTTCCGTTTGCACTTGCTCCCATCTTTGATTCTGAATCTCCACCGTCGAAACAAAGGACATCACTCTCATTCCTTCAATCTCAATTGCTTACCTTGTACCATCATCGATCTCGTTGTCAACGCCTGACCGGCCGCACCAAACTTGCTGCTGCGCATTGCAACACCCATTCTTGGAACCCATATGTACCATTAGCGACATTACCCTCTTCCATCATCTCACTTTTAGTACTGACCTGCGCACACTCAATTACATACATACATACGATTCAGTTGTACATACATATGAAGTACATACTCACTTGCCGCCTTACCTTGCTCGTTCAGGCTAATTACCATTTACCCGTTGTTCCTAACTTACAATGGCCATTTTACAAAAATGGCAACTTGCCTTGAGGCGCGAAGTGTCAGAATGAGTCACCAGAGGCCACCAGCCGCTCTAGCTGAATCATCTCCGCTATCGTCAGAGTTTCGATGATGCTACTGGTTCAATCGTCAGTGGTCCATCAAACTTCGGATGTGGAACATCAGGAAGGCGATTAGTGTATTCTTGTATTCTGGATTAAACGATCGGACTACCAGATATTATAGAGGTGCGACATTCGGACATTGTCGTATCGAACGAGGCTGCCGCGGCCTGTTTTGAAATTTGCGAGGATATTTTCGGATCGTGTCGTCTGGGGGTGCTATCGCGGCTGGGAGGCAGTAATATCAAACCTTATCTGCCTAGTCTCCGAAGCTGATGAAACCAAAGAGGGCAGAAGATCGGTCGCCAGCAGGGAATGGGCGCTGGTAATATAATCCGTTGGCATGGGCCCTTGCGAGGACGAGCGGCGAAGCAAATTTATGTCCATGTGACGAGGAGTATTTTGTAGTTAAAATAACGTCGATGGCCGCCCAGTCACCAAGCTCGACGAGATTGCCCGTGAAACTGAGATGAATAGCGAGTGCGTTGAGCGTTGTAGGAATAGAGGAGAAAGAAAGCGTCTGAATCAACGGCCCCAAGCGTGGACGGCTGTGATGGCACTCGACTCTGACGGTCAGCTTTGTCAAGCGCCAACAATCGCCAAGCCGTAGGTAATCATGAGTAGGAGATCTTATCGGAAAAGGGTCTAGAAGTCAAAGGTTGGAAGGGGAATGCATTCTTCTGAGAAAAAAGAGGGTCTTACCTAGTATACAAATCTCAAGATGGTTCAGCGACTTCAAACAGTCGTCCAACACCTCCTGAGCCATGAAAACCCACATACTGTTTAGTGTTTCAAAGGATATCTTGAGATGGCGCAGATTGGCAAGGGGAGAGGGCGGAACAGCTGTATCAGACCCGTCCAATGTCGATCGCATCCATTGTGAGGTTGGAAAAACAAAGGTTAGATCTGTTGAGAATCTTTCCAGGGGAGGAGGATTGAACAAGAATTCCTTAGGATCTGGCGTTGGCTGCGTGGGCGGTCCCCAGAATAGCGGACGGGGGTTTATGGAGACCAGCTGTAACTCTTGGATTCTGGTGCCTTCAAAAGCTGATAAAGGTAGTCGTCGACAACCCTCCACCAGGAGGGATTTGAGTCTGGGAGAATGGAAAAGTCGATCGAGTGATTGCTTCAAGTCCATGGAAAGCCCTTCCCATGTTATTTCTCCCTTCAGGATAGAAAGATAAAACACCTCTATTCCATAGTCCGAGCCATGGAGGAGATCAATGATAGCTGGAAGGCACTCATTGCTCATGACTTCGGAAGTCTTCTGCTTAATCAAGCTTGAACGCGGGAAGTTGATGGAGAAACGACGTATGTAGGACGCAACTGTGGGATATAGAGGACTAGAGTATCCTAAGATATCCTTGAGTATTTGGAGATGCAATGCCGCGTCTTTGGTCTTCCGATTGAGCAGTGTCGACTCCGACCACAAGTGCACGCGTGATCTGAGGTAGAAGGCTCGCGACACGAGTTGGCATGATCGCAAAGCGTCTAGTCGTTCCTGTTGTTTGAATGTGCTATTAATCTCATCTATGAAGAGGTCGCTGATTTCCTGCGGTAGGTCAAGGGTTCGCATAGTGATAGAGATTTGGAAAGGAATGTTGCTATATGGGCGCTAATTCGTGGGACCATCGGAGTTCCAAAAACAGACCCGCTTTGCGCGGCTAACGTTCTCTTACGTATTGTACCAAAGCATTTTACTCATTCATTCGATTTCATTGCACCAAGAGACCCACGACAAAGCCTGAATCTCACCGGAAAGGAGGGCTCATTATCGCAGCAGGTGGTCTACAATAGTGGCAATGAACTCGGCAGTGTGTTCACACCGCCATCGTGCGCAGTCACTTCGCCGGCTTCCTTTCAAAGAAATGCCAGCTGCGCGCCGCAGCGCAGCACTTATCTTATTGAGCTAAAGGCTGCCATCCTTCCAAACCTTCCCCGCAACCTGTTGTACTTCAAAAGCACAATGCACGGAATTTTGGAACGGCAGCCGCTTTTACAAGTTCAAGATGATGTTGTACCACTTCAGCCGAGTGAGTCTTCATGTCGAGTGGAAGTTTGAAGATTTATTTATACTGAAAAATATACAGAATACATATGGAGGGCCGCATCTACTTGGTGCGAATCTCTCACAAAAAACCCTCAGATGCAATATGTGCGGATGGTAAGGTCACTGCAGGGTTTGTGTTCGTTCATAACCAATGATTTTCTATCAGGTTACAGAGTCGACGCCTCTAATGAATACTGTGGATATGCTCTCTATGACCACACTCCTATACCTCGTCACGAGTAAAACGGTGGGTCTCACCCTGGACGCAGGCGCCTCATTCATTGTCACGTTCGTATTGCACTGTTCCCTGAATATGAAAATAACTGATTGTGTGCCATAGAGTACCCCCTTTGCACAATGATTCCAGTCACCGTAGTATGTTAGAGAAAGCTCGGGATATCACTATTGATGGTCTTTCGGCTATAATCAATCGCAGTAATGGTTTTTCTGAGCAACGCCGGGTGCGATTTACTATCCCAGTCGCGAGATGCTTTACTCATCCAAGTTTCAGAGAAACCTAGAGTTCGAGCAAAAAATGAATCACACAGTTGAATTTGTTCTCGGAGATCGAGTCAAGGAGATGTTCCGCATTTCGATCCTGGCCACGGACAATCGCAATCAAGACCGCCACCTCGATGACAAGTTACTCGCTGCGGTGATCAGTCTCGTGCGTTCCTTGTTGTCGGAAAGAGATACACAACTTGACAGCGAATAGGCCGATGTTGTGAATCAGGGAATTTGGCTACATTCAAGCAACCGAGAGACCTCGGATTTCTATCGGAGGCACGGTTTCAATGCGATAGCAGAGGTCCTACTAGGTGACCAAAACCCTACATGGCGACAAGCACCTATTATTATAGAGATCGTGAGTACTACATTTTCCTATGACTTGACCTATACCCACTCTGCTAGATGGTACGTGAGCCACGAGGGCAGTGATCGCGCAGTTATTGCAGCAATCATGAATTCATGATGGTGCTTTAAAAACGAGGAATCAGAAGTTGTAATAGCTCAGGACAGGGAAGTTCTTTTGTGTGTTACAGTTGTAAATACTTCGAATGTGAGGTTCTTCCCTTTCTTAGCATCTTGGAATGATATAAATGTCAAGGGCATGAGCGATTGTTCAAAAAGATTATGGTGGTCTCTGAAAAAATCATCTATGTTGATATCATGCCCTTCGACGCATTCCAGATCAACGTCCAGTCGGATATAAATTTCAGTAACCGAACGATACTGCGATCGGGTAAGAGCCTTGTCGATCTCGTTCCATTCTATGATATTGAGATTGAAGTCGGAAGGAGAAGACGATGGAAGAGTCTCACGACATTGGAAGGAAAGTGAGACTTTCTTGAGAGAGGAAGGGGTCGGCGATCTCAGGATCATAGTTATATTGACGAGATTATTGAAGCCAGCGACGTGGTCAACGTAATCCTCAGTCGTGGTTTGGGATATTGCTAGGGAGGCTAGATTTTTCAATTGATCAAATGGGAAGAGTGTTGGAGATATGGAGGACCAATCTTCTATATTGGTTGGAGAAATTTGGAGGTGAGCATATTCACCTATGGCTACGCAAGGCGGATCTACGTACCATCAATGTCCCATGCAAGCGTCTGCAACGATCCAAGATCCTCCCAGATTATACCCTCTAGGCCATGGGAGTAAACCGAACCGCGCAATTTAAGATTTCTGAGGTTGGAAAACATAGAAGGGCGCAAAGTGCGCATCGAGAGCCATGAGAACCGATCAGTGCAGAAATGGGTCAGTGGAGGCGGAGAGTTATCCCAGCCAACTTGACTTGGAGCAATTGCCTCCGCAAACTGGTCAGCAGAAAATCCCTGCTGAAGTAGCTCAAGATGTGTTGCTTTGCACCCGTCAATGAGAGAAAGGGGGATAGAGGATACACCCCGAATGCTCAGGTTCTCGAGAGTTACTGACTTGGAGAGCATGTCGATAGATGACCGTAACGGCTCTCCCAGGAAGTGCCAATGTGGATAATAATGCGACAGGGAAAAGCAGAAGGAGCGCAAGCCAGGTGAATATAAGAGCGTATGGTTGAGGATGGGAACCAGATCGTGTGCGACCTTCAGGATTAAGTATGTGTCGTAGCTGGTAAGCGGTGCAATCTCGATCGCGAGGTGCTGTATCAATGAACCAATTGCAACCTGGCCTAAAGTCGCAGAAGAATCCATCGCCTCTCTGAGCCTTTCTAGCTGCATCAATGATCGCTTTTTATCGTGTATAAGATTCACTTTTGTGTGCGACCAGATGTGGAAACGTGCACGGAGGCGAAAGGACCGTGACACGAATTGGCAGGATTGAAGGGTTTGCTGGCGCTCGTCCTCTCGATCTAGGCGACTGATTTCGTCAATAAAGGAGTCGAGAACTTCCTGTGGTATATCTCGGACGGGACTTGGTGTTTTTACAGGTGGGGTCGCATGAGGATTGGTAGACATGGTGGATGTCGAGGTTCAAGATGTCAGGAACATGCCGCACCAATAAAACCACCGGCTACTAAAATTTGCTTAATGATTGCACAAAAAACCTTACTCTAAGAGATTGTGATAAACATCCCTTCTGGCGATCCAGTAGGATCCAGTTCCGTAAAAAATTTCCAGTATATTGTGTGCTACCACGACATCCGCTTGGTTGGATGCCCCTCCTCTACCTCCAACCGCTGGATTTCGAACCCATCCTCGATGACGAAATCTGAACCGAGGTCACCCAGCTTTAAATTTCATCTGAAGATTGACAAACCGGAGTCATTTGCAGCGGTTGAAGTCTGCATACCTCTCTTAATACTGATGAGCTCTTTGGATACGAGAGATCGATCGGTCCGTTAAGAAATTCAAGTACTTACTCGCAGATGTATCTGTAGATACTTCAACTGCTCCAGGTTCTCCACCAAGCGAGCAATGATGGCATCTGCGAAGTCAATCACATTAATCCAAAATTCGGCAAAGGCGAACGCCGTGAGGTGCCTTTGCAAGGCAATCAAGGCTCCTGGGCCCGATGTGGTGATCTCCCCCCTGTGCCAGCTATACCATCGACGTAACTTTGCGGGCTGACATCAGCGCCTGGAGACTCGGGAAATTTGCTTTCTAGATATTCCAGGTTGCGGCAGCAGCCTTGGAAGCTGCATTGGTGGTATCTTGAAACAAAAATCGATTTTTAGTCGGCGAATTTGAGTCCGCTTTGCCAGGAATATTTCATGAAACTCAGCAGGGGAGAGAGATGATTCTGTGAATTCGGCGTATCTACTAGTAGTTGGAATAGCGTCACAAAGCATTGATTCCGGTTGTCCACGATAAATGGTGATGTGCACTTTTTTAAAGATTGACCAGCTTCACAAGCCGGTATTTGCAAAGCATATGACCCAAATATAAGCAGGCATTTATTGGACATTAACCCGCTGCTGAAGGGCGTATTGGTGGATATGCTGGGCGAGGTGAGGGAGGTGTAGAATATTTTCCGGAGGAGCGAGACGTTTTCCGAATTGATACCCCGCTATCTGATACAAGCCAGCCCGCAGATATAATTGTTTGCGAGGGAAAACGCGGCCAGGGCGCTCACATTCTCGCTGCATTCGCGGGTAGTGAGACTGATGATTTCTACTGGTAATCGATATTCATCAAATGGGCACATTTCTAGCTGTTGAACTGTTGAACAGACGTGGTGAGACCTGCGCTGATATTTGACACGATGACCTATGGATTTGTTTAAGCAAGTGCGAGGTGGTTGCCACAAGAGAACAATGCTCTAAATTGACAAAAGTCGGCTCGCTTGAATATACAATAAAATAGATAATTGACCTAATTTCCCTTGATATCCCGTAAAGAAACCCCCCCCCCCCCACGTTACAAGTGCCCAAGATTTAATAGTACAGAGAGGTGAGACAGTGTCCCATAGTATATAGACCCGACGAAAACACGAGAAGAACGCGAAACGATACGTTCAGTCAAGGTCGAAAGCCAAAACTTCGGCGAGGCGATCCCCGTCGTTTTCAATCTCGAGCGTGTTGCCACTTTGACCAACAGAAATATAGGCACCATCACCCTCTCGCAGGGTCAGAGGTTCGCAACCTGTTGATCTAATTGTAATGCTCGCCCCTTCAGCTTTTCCTTCCTTGTATCCACTTGTTTGCAGGACATGGATGTAGCCCTTCTTTCCACCCAAGGTCTTGCTCAAGATTTTGCCAGGACTCAGTAGCGTCGCGTACATGGTCAAGCAACTCTGGACGGGAGTGGGACCCTTACCTTCCCTTGTCAAGACAACTCCTACAGCTGCGACGGGAGCAACAATCTCAGCCCATTTGTCCGTTTTCTCTTCATCGGAGAAGTGACGTATGAAAAAATGTGGTTCAAGTCGGGCCTTGGTAGGAAGAGACCAGATCTGGAGTAAATGAACTTGGTCCGAACCATATGCCTTCTCCGATTGCGTAATTCCAGTTCCAGCAGAGGTAAGTTGTAGATCGCCTCGTTTGAGGATTTGCGTGTTGCCCACTGAGTCGGTACTGAAGATCAAGGTCGTTAGGATGTAAAGGCTGACAACGACAAACACTCACTGCTCAAGCTCGCCAGATACCATATACGTGAATATCTCGAATTCACGATGTGCATGAGTTCCGAACCCCGAATTGGGTGACACACGATCTTCGTTGAAGACACGCAGAGAGCCAAAGAGCTGATTCTGCCTGTCCTGGTACCTATAGATGGGTGCAGATTAGTTTCGTCTACATAGCGAATCGAAGCAGCACATACGATTCAAACGAGAACGTATGGAAGGTCTTCAACCAACCATGGTCTTCGTTTCCACGCTCTTCACTTTTACGAGACGCAAAATTCATGCTGCGCATCTTGGCTGTGGTATAGGTCAAGATGTTTGGATTGAGTACCCTTAAGTGTAGAGCGGAGAAGAGAAGGTGGTCTGAGATAGAATGCGAGGTTGTGTAGAATGGAAAGAAACGGCGAGAACGACGAGGCGAGAACCGGGCAGCAATCGCGACACTGGCGCTTTATCTATGTCTGCGGTTATAGAGTCCGCAATGATCTGCACTGACCTAAAATGGCAAGAGAGATGCCACTTTCCCCTTATCTGGTATTTACCCACCCAGGCAGGCCCAGGCCCAGGCCGTGCACACAAGTTTCTATGTATCAATTTTGAAAGCTCTGTCCGGGAAACATCAATGTCCGAGTTTTTTTTTTGACCCGACCTCTAAAGCCAAAAATTGCATTTTTTGCACGAACCCTCTTGAATTGTTCTTGGTGAGCCTAAACGTGAGATCTCTGGAAAGAGATGGGGAACCAGTGATTGAGATAGGGTCAAGATAGGCGCTTGTCTAATTCGCCTCGGTTTTGGTTTGGTCTTGCTGTCCCAAAAGCTGTGCGTGTACATTTGGCCTGGAAATTGGTCCTCGTCAATGTCGTCATATAGAAAGGATGATTTCACCGGAATTTCATGGTTCGAAAAATTTCATTCTGAAATCCGCAACTTGGAAATGGCCGCGGTTCTCGAACTCCGTATACTAGTTTCATGAACTTCTTATCCAGGCTATTCAGAATTACACCAGTAAAAGTCTACGGGATAATGATAGCGGGTACAATCGTGAAGCGTTCAAGTTCAATACATCACATTTGCCTAATTCTTCTCGTCGTTCTCTCGAATTAAAACACCAGACTCGGGTCCTAAATCCTTTCGTCTGAAGGGGCTTACCATCCACCACCACCCCCATATGGCGGGTAGCTGCTACCAGGTGAACCAGGGAATGATGGCCCACCGAACCCACCAGGAGGTCCCTGCCCAGGGGGAGGTGGTCCACCTGGGAAACCGAAGGGTGGAGGTCCAGGAGGCGCCCCATAACCCCCAGGAGCCCCAGGGAAGGAAGGAGGCGCATTTGGGAACGCAGGAGGACTACCCGGGGCGTGCGAGCCACCATATCCGCCAGGTGCCCCAGGGAACTGCGGTGCCGCACCAGGGAAAGCAGGAGGACTGCTGGTCGGCCCACCAGGGAATGAAGGTGCACCAGGGTACGACGGACCGCCGACACCTGAAGGAGGAGATCCAGGAGGGGGTCCATATGAAGGAGAGTATCCCACATGCTGAGGCGGCTGATGAGGCGGCTGATGGTGAGCTGGAGGACTCCCGTACGATGACGTCGGCGGTGGACCTGATGGGGGTACGTATGTCGACTTTGAATCACTACCAGCATAATACGAAGCAGCCTGCCCTGTCATGGGTGGAGGTGCACCTCCTGCATGCGAATGCGAGTGGCTCACTGCTCCTGGATAGCCGCCAGCAGCACCAGGGCCATCCTTTGAATGACCAGCCCCCTGCCCGAACAGGTGCTGCGCTTGAGAAAATCCCGGCACGCTCTGCGCGAGGTGACTTTGGAACTGATGCGCTTCCCCCGCTGCGAAAGATCCATCAGCCGCAGGCGGTCCACCTTCACCTGCAATGCGGATGTTCTGGTGGTTCCGAACAGAGTTCTTTGAGAGACGCTGGATAACGGACTGCTTGTTTGGGTGCTTGTTATACCAATCGCTCATGCATTGCATCATCTCGCGTTGCACTTGCGAGTTGTTGTTGTGGAAATCAGGGTGGAAACTGTGGTGGATCGTCTCATTATAGCTCAAGCAATCGAGAAGGAGAAATGACGCACAGGCATTGAAGGATATCTTCTGTGACTTGGTGAACATTGGCTGAATTGTTATCCCAAGCGTTAATAACGGCTTTGACGGTATGGATGACGATGATTCGGGCTAGCTGGCCAGCTGGTTCGTTGAGAATGAGATTCTGAGTGTTATTTTCGTTAGTCGACGCAATGTATACTATGGTGGGAAAACACGATGCTTACAAAATGGTCTTTACTCAAGAACGAGTGGGTAGGATCCGACTATTTTGAGTGATCAGCCCTCCCCGCTAATCGAAAGAATAGTAACTTACAGCTCGAGGGTCGTTGAATACCTCATATTGGTCGTGGCTGTCAATAACCTCGCCGGAGGCGTTTTGCAGCCCGCCTGTGGCAGACTTCAGAATTGGCTTCAAGAAGGGCTACAAGAGAGGAAGAATGCATCTATTCAGATAATGTTGAGGTCAATGCAAGTCAAGAGGGAATATACCTCCAGGGTGGTGAATACGAAAACTAAAATCAAGAGTGTCAGATTCCCATCCAAAAGTGTATATATCCAGGGTACGAAGAAGATTTACCTGAAATTGAATCCATAAGTTTATCGATCAAAGGGCCAAGACCAGGGATTTTCTCAATAGTCTTCGAGATTTTCTTGACGACCGAAT
>Ga0247741_1001275_pt1 | contig 14010 bp, 13 predicted proteins | sample UWRJL213509R2_FD_180945 | JGI IMG/M metagenome (GOLD analysis project Ga0247741, IMG submission 180945) | Plant litter microbial communities from Arlington Agricultural Research Station in Wisconsin, United States - UWRJ-L213-509R-2 | ecosystem: Environmental > Terrestrial > Plant litter >... | reverse complement strand
TTGGGGTAAAAATTGAAATTGCGTCTTGGCGCAATATAGTGCCCAACGTATGGTCATTGCATGCGCGCGATGCTGCTTCACCCATGTGTTTTACCAATGGTAAAGGCTCCACCAAAGAGAGTGCGCTATGTTCGGCGCTCGGCGAATTTATTGAACGTCTTAACTGCAATTTTTTTTACAATGACCAATTTTGGGGTGAAGAAATTGCTAATAGCGATTTTGTACATTATCCCAATGAAAAATGGTTTAAGCCCGGCCCCAAGGGTAAGCTCCCCAGCGAAATTTTAGACGACTATTGTTTGGCGATTTATAACCCCGATGATGAGTTGCTAGGCACACATTTGATTGATACCAATTCAGGTATGGTGGAGCGCGGTATTTGTTCATTGCCCTATGTGCGTCAGTCCGATGGTGAAACGGTTTATTTTCCCTCCAACTTAATTGAAAACTTATTTTTAAGTAACGGTATGAGCGCGGGCAATAACTTGCTTGAAGCGCAAGTGCAGTGCCTGTCTGAAATTTTTGAGCGCGCGGTAAAAAAACAAATTATTGAACAAGAAATTGTGTTGCCAGATGTACCAATGCACGTGCTAGAAAAATACCCGAATATTCTTGCGGGTATTAACGAATTAGAGAAACAGGGTTTTCCAATAGTCGTTAAAGATGCATCCTTGGGAGGTCAATTTCCGGTGATGTGTGTGACCTTAATGAACCCAAAAACCGGTGGTGTATTTGCATCCTTTGGTGGTCACCCGAGTTTTGAAGTTGCACTAGAGCGCAGCCTAACGGAGTTATTGCAAGGTCGCAGCTTTGAAGGTTTAAATGATGTGCCGCGCCCCACGTTTAACAGCATGGAAGTGACCGAACCTGAAAATTTTGTAGAGCATTTTATTGATTCTACTGGCGTCATCTCCTGGCGCTTCTTCAGTACAAAACATGACTATGAATTTTGCGAGTGGGATTTCTCCGGAACTAATGCAGAAGAAAGCGCATGTTTGTTAGCTATTTTAAAAGCGATGGGCAAAGAAGTTTATATTGCAGAACTTTCTGATTTAGGCGCTAGCGCCTGCCGCATACTGGTACCGGATTATTCAGAGGTTTATCCGGTTGAAGATTTAATTTGGGACAACACGAATAAAGCGCTCGATTACCGTGCCGACATTTTAAATATTCATGAACTCAGTAAACGAGGCGTGATTAAATTACTCCGTCGTTTGGACGATAACCAATTAGATAACTACACAGATATAAGAACACTCATTGGTATTGAATTCGATGACAATACCGCGTGGGGCCAGCTAACGATTCTTGAGCTAAAAATTCTTGGCTACCTATCTATTGGAGATCACCAAGAGGCAATTGATTTAGTCGCCGATTTTTTACAGTACAACACCAATACCCTAGCGCGTAACTTATTTTATCAAGCGGTACATGCAGTGCTCGAAATCACATTGGATGAAGAGCTGGAACTTGAAGACTTCATCACCAACCTTAACCGTATGTTCGGCAAAGAAGTTATGGACAATGTAGTCGGCACCATAACCGGAGAAGTGAAATTCTACGGCCTCACCAAGACCAGCATGAAACTCGAAGGGCTAGATAAACACCAACGGCTCATCGACAGCTATAAAAAAATTCACCAAGCCCGTGCGAAATATGCAAAAAATTTTTGAATTTGATGCTGTTAAAACCTGTGCGAGTTGATCAAGTGCTTCGATAGACATTAAATAAATTATTTACTAACACGCAAAGAAAATTATGAACCGCAAGAAAAAAATGAATGATGCATATAATAAAAAACTCAAAAAGTTGAATGACAAATTAAGAGTTACCAATAAGCCAAAATATATTTCAAAAGCTGACCGTGAAAAAGTCGTTGCGGCTGAGAGCGACCTGCTCATCGATGGACCTAGTACAGTAAACGAAGTTCAGCCTTGAGCGATTTCTTGAGCCAATGGTTGCCTACCATTATTGCCATGGTTATCACCGGTGCTTTTGCGGGAATCCTGGCAGGTTTGCTCGGTGTTGGCGGCGGGATTGTTATCGTGCCTGTACTGTATTTTGTATTGCAAGGTGCGGGTGTAAGTCCCGCAACTGCCATGTTGGTGGCTACCGCAACATCGCTATTAACAATTGTGCCTACCAGTATTTCTTCTATTCGAGCTCATCACAAACGCGGCAATGTGGATTGGGAATTGGTAAAACGTTGGTGGCCTTTTATGTTGGTCGGTGTTGTCTTGGGCAGCACTTTTGCACTTCACGCCAAAGGCACGGCGGCCAGCGCAGTCTTCGGAGTCGTTGCCGTATTGGTCGCTATTAATATGTTGTTTCGCGCAAAAGCAGCACCCATTGCCCAACAATTACCCGGCATGAAAGGCCAAGGCATGATGGCGGGATTCATCGGTTTTTTCTCGGTGATCATGGGTGTAGGTGGTGGTACTGTCGGCGTACCGCTGCTCACTGCATGCAATTATTCTCCACATCGTGCAGTGGGGACAGCCTCGGTATTTGGGCTGCTTATCGCCGTACCCGGCTCACTGGCGATGTTGTTCGCGCATGCGCCTACAGACGCACCTCAAGGCATGATCGGCATGGTCAATTGGCCCGGCTTTCTCTGCATAGTGCCGCTCACAGTGCTGCTCGCGCCCACTGGTGCATGGATCGGCTCCAAGCTGGATTCGTTAATGCTCAAACGCGTATTCGCAATTTTTCTGTTGATCAGCGGTGGTCGCATGCTGATGCAAGTTTTAGGATTTTAATCTGCCATTTTGAAATACATAACAAACAAAGCGCCATACAGAACATGGAGTATCTTGGGCCTATTTATCTATGATCTAAAATGGTATTTTTTGAGAAACCCATTAGTTTTATTCATGTGACTTCGCGAGATTTACAATGCTTGAACGTAGCCATTTAGCAGTAGTGCGGGAAATCGAGCGCCAGGGATCTTTGACCGGCGCGGCTGACGCGTTATTCCTGACGCAATCAGCAATCAGCCATACCGTAAAAAAACTGGAACAAAATTTGGGCATTGAGATATGGCGTCGCGAAGGGCGTAGCATGACGCTCACTCAGGCAGGACAATATTTACTCGCAGTTGCTAACCGTGTGCTACCACAACTGGACTACGCGCAGGAACGCCTCCGTCAGTATGCCCAAGGCGAATGCGGGGCGTTGCGAATTGGTATGGAGTGTCATCCCTGTTACCAGTGGCTACTTAAATTGGTTTCACCATTTCTTTCTGCGTGGCCAAATGTGGATGTTGATGTTAAGCAGAAATTTCAATTTGGTGGCATTGGTGCACTGTTTGGCTATGAAATAGATTTGCTGGTCACGCCAGACCCGCTCTACAAACCGGGGTTACGTTTCGAACCTGTTTTTGATTACGAGCAAGTACTTGTGGTGAACGGAAAGCATGCATTAGCAAAAGCAAAATATGTAGAGCCCGAACAATTAAAATCAGAAGTATTAATTACTTATCCAGTCACGATTGAACGTCTCGATATCTACAATCAATTTTTGTTACCCGCTGGTATTAGCCCCAAGCGTCACAAGCCCATTGAAACTACCGACATCATGTTGCAGATGGTTGCCAGTGACCGAGGCGTGACTGCATTGCCTCGCTGGCTTGTTGAAGAATATGCGAACAAGCTTGATGTAGTGCCGATACAGCTCGGCAAACTAGGAATACACAAACAAATTTTTCTCGGTATTCGCGAAGCCGACATTGAGATCGATTATGTAAATGCATTTGTAAAACTCGCGCACGAATTTCGTGATGTCGATGAGCAAGTAAAATAATGAGTAAGCAATATGGATAACATTATCGATTTTAAGTGTAATCCCATTCCTTTACTGGATGGGGATTCCCTATCACCACCAGTTCGTTAGGAATTCACGCTGGAAAAATATGCAGCAAATTAATGATTGTGGTCATCGCGAACAGGTGGTGCTATTAGCGAACGCTCAAATTGAGCAATGATAAGCAGCCTGCGGCTGCTTTTTTGTAGAAAAACTTTATTGGCTGTTCAATGAAATAGTTTCAAGTTAAAACAGTGCGTAGCATTATCGCATTTCAGTTTTCAATTTTTTCTGACATCTTCTACTTTACCGTCGTTACTAAGATTAAGCACAAAGTATAGGTTTTAGGTTAACAAAGACATACACAAGCTCTTAAATTTTATTTTAATCTCGTCTATTCGGTAGTTGTAGGATATGGCTGGTTGCGCAACTACTTGTCGATATAATCCAGAAACTCTAAAAAAGTTGGTGTCGCCATTTCTACGTGGCTTAACGAGAACGTTTTATTTATGATTGTTAAGCCTTCATACTTTCGCGCGCGAAAACGTTTCTCGTAATCAAGTGTTTTGCCCGCATTACCTTGCCACGTTGCCGCCAATAAAATATTAATCGGCAAATATTTGTTTTGTTGGTAATTGGCCTCTTCCATAGTAATGTTTTCGGGTGTAAGTGCTCCCAATGTGCCATCGGCAAGAATATAATTTTTAAAGTAAGGTTTGTTGCCGCTCTCCTTCGCTATCAACCCTCCCCCTAATGCTCCCCTGCAGATGGCCCCGTGTAGAGTCTCAAAATAACGCTCGTAAAACGGTTCTGTAGGTCACGGTCAATCGCGGGGTAAATTGGGACTAACTGATCACGGCTATCTAACCTAATACTTGGGCGAGCCCGATGAGTATTACTGTCGTGGCTAAAATTAAGTTGAGTGAAAGGTTTAAATTTTTTTAGCGCAACAATCGATTAATTAATTTAAACAGTTTTTGAATTGTTACATTCGTCTAAGAGCGAACACCGCATTCGCGGTTCGAATACTCCATTACTCTCTTTCTAGTTAGCGATGTTAAGAGTCGTCAGAAAATCAGTTATTACTTCGCCCTGCACAGGCTTGGTAAAATGATAATTGAAGCCCGTATCGGTATCTTTCAGGCGATCAGATTCTGCCCCCCATCCGGTAATCGCAATGAGAACTATATTTTCCAATCCGGGAGTTCTTCGAATCTCCGCAGCTGTTTGGTAGCCGTCCATACCCGGCATTCCGATATCGAGAAAGCCTACCTGTGGTTTAAAGGCGCGCGCTAATTTAACGGCGTCAAAACCGTCGTGGGCCGTTTCCAAAATGTGGCCGTTCAGCTCAAGTAACATGGACAACGTCTCCGCCGCGTCAATATTATCGTCCACTACCATAATTCTTAATGAAGTATTAGTGCTCACTACGACATCTCCATTTCAATATCATATTTTGGATTAGAACTTATCTTAAGGACCTGGATAGATGCCGCAGCATAGTTAGGTTCCGGTACAAAGATGGATCTCAATGGAATTGTTCCCAGCCAGAAAATGTTCTTTTAAGTATGTAACTTTCTTCTTTATTCACATCGATTAAATAAGTTACTTACAAGAGCCTAAAACACCGAAATTCCGTTTATTCATTCTTTTGATAAAGTTCGTCATTTGAGAGATTTTTTCGCTTTTAATTTCTTTCAGCAAATCTATCATTTCTGTCAACAATGCTTCCTATCTGGATAGCGCCGCTCATGAGGCTCATTGTGCCTCAGTTTATTAATATTTTTTATTTGTGTGTAGTGTGATTCGAAATACAGAGATGGATCAGTTCGTTATCGAACAAACATTTTCGCTTGAACGGTGATAAGTACACGTCGAGCATAGTAGGCGATGCACAACGAATTTATCGGGAAGGATAACGTCTTAGGTGTCCACCGAAAGAATGATCCGTTGCAAGGACACGCATCGAAAATTAATCGCAGCTATGAAATAGATCAAATATTAGGGCGAATTTAAATGGTAGTCTGCAATTCAACACAAACAGGACATTTCTGAATGAGTAGCTTCGAATACAGTGAATTTGATGTAAGAGCTATCGCGCGTACTGCGATTGATTCCATGAACGCCTATGCCGATAGCATTCTTCAAGAAATCCGCATAAAACACGTCGAATTTATGCAGTCGTGCGATTGGGATGATGAAGAGTGTGGCCGCCCCACTCATATGGCAAGGCTAATTTTGCCGCATAAATCTTTGGAGGACTGGTGGTCATCTCTCTCTAGCGTAGAGCGAGTTAATTGGCTCGCTAATTATCAAAAATATCAATACGGAAATGATAAAAGCGAAAAGCTTCACGAGAATTATTTTGATCACTGTGTGATGAGCTTTTTGTCATCAGGAAAAAAACTCGAAGGCATCTAAGGCTGGCATCGACATCAAGTGGTAGAAAATTATCAATTCCTTATTTTTGCCACTAATTTATCTCTACAATATTTGATGATTTGCGTGCGATCTTCAGCGTTGATTTCTGCTGTGGATTAAACCTGTCAACGCAACGTTATAATCTTTTAACGTAAAAGAGAGGTGTTGCAATTAAACAGACTTACTTAGACAGATGAATTAAAATCGGACATCTGGAATAAATACAAAGCTTCATTCTGGAGTTGTTTCCCACTTGCCTTTATTAAAAATAACTTTTCCCTTTGTCGGAACGAATGCACAGCAAAGCGCGTCTTTAAAGAAATCTGGGATAAAGCCGCTATACCAAAGCTCTCGTCCTTTGAGAAAATTCTGGGTTCATGCCGTGGAAATTGTTCTCGGAGTAAGGATTGTGCTCCCACATACGCGTGCGATCACGTCGAATTCATTTGCGATAACTCGCCATGAATTTATCGTACTACCTACTTTTCCCCCGCCTAACCATCAAAAAATCCGAAAATAACTTAGTAGTAAATTTAAGAAGACTAAATGAAAAAACCCAAGAGCTTTTCAGCGCTTGGGTTTTAAATAATGATGGCGGTGAGAGAGGGAGTCGAACCCTCGATACCTTACGATATACACACTTTCCAGGCGTGCTCCTTCGGCCACTCGGACACCTCACCAATTTTTTACAACTACTTAAAGCTCAATACTAACTACACGCAACGTGCTCGTTACCGCCCTGCGGGCGTTGTCTACATAAACTTCGGCTCAGCCACTCGGACACCTCACCAAACTTTGCAAAATGAGCCATTCAGACCCTTGCTCAAGGGGGCGCAATGTACACAAGCAACCACAAAAAGGCAATATCATTTGGCTGGCCAAGCACCAAATATACTATTCACATCGGCCTCAGGTGGTGACGGGATATCTTGCGCAGGCGTGCCTACATAAAGGAAGCCTATGATTTCCTCCAAGGGAACTAGACCCAAACCTTTTTTTACGAGTTCGTTGTATGCAAGGTCCCCTGTCCGCCAAACAGCTCCAAATCCCATTGAAAAGAGCGCATTTAATATATTTTGAGTTGCGGCTGCACATGCAAGCACTTGCTCATGCTTGGGAACGGAAGGATGTTCCTGGCATTTAGCAATAGCGACAATGATCATCGGCGCTCTGAAGGGCATATTTTTAGTTTTTTCAATAACGGATGCAGAGACTGAAGGGTTGAACTCTGTAAGCGCTGACACCAGGAGATTACTTAAATTATTCAAACCTTCGTCCTGAATGGTGAGAAAACGCCATGGGCGTAATTTCCCATGGTCGGCAGCTCTTGACGCCGCTTTAAAAACCTCTGTAAGAGCAGCATTATCTGGAACCGGCTGAATTAATTTAGTGATCGATACTCTTTTTTGTAAAGCCGCTAGCGCTTCCACATTTACCTCACTTTTTTTAAATATTTGATTTTTGGAACATCTTAAGATTTCGGAATATCTGTAAATTTATCCGGCATAAATTCGTATATCTACAAACCTGTACCATAATAAATAGATATCAGGCGGAAACGCCCACTAGAGCGTAATCAATGACGAGTGAATAGATGCAGGTTCCAAACGCCATTTTGGTTGTCGCAGCAGAAATTAACATAGTACTGCTAGTCGGTGCTGTGATTTTTTTTATTCACTCTCGCAAACTAAAATCGTTAGTAGCCCGCCAACAAGAAAAACTCCTGGAACTGCTGCAGGCAAAAAAAAATATACCCGCGGGAATGTCTTCTGCACCCAATCTACCGACCGATTATAAAACCTATTTAAATAAAGAGCTTGATGCAACCTCAGAGCGGTTCAGTGCTGACTCGTCTGGAGAAGATAATGCGTTGGAGCTTCCAGACCGTAGCCCGATATTTCAACGCATCCTCGCATTACGTTATGCATTTTTACGTGCCGAGGAGTTAGGTACAACTGAGAAAATTGGAACACCAGAATACTGGAGCATTTTTCAGCAGGCATTAAGCCCTCTGCTTAGCGCTTCACAACCAGGCGAGGAAAATTTCGAGCTTGCAGAAGAGTTGACTACAGCAAAAAAACGAATTGAAAATTTAGAAAAATTCAAGCGTTTATTTTTTGATATGGAAAAACAATGGAACAGCGCACAAGCGAATGCTCAAGATTACTATAGCCAATTGCTGGAGTTATCTGAAGGAGTCAACGACCGCGCAGCCTTTAATAATGTATTGGAAAACTATCACGGAGTGTACGACTCCATTCACCAAAACATCGCTCAGGCAGTTCAAAACCAGGATTCTTTTGGTAATCACAAAACGATCAATATCACTCGTCAGGATCCTCGCGCCGCCGAAGAAATTATGAAGCTGAGAAATGTTGCAGCAGATCAACACCGTATTATAAATAATCTGCAACGCAAACTTATTGAAGCAACAACGGCCGAAGAAAAAGAAACTGTTATTCATGAGTTACAACAACAATTACAGCGTCAGGTTCGGTTTGTGCAGGAATCAGAAACCTGTATTCAATTACTCGAAGATGAATTAGCGAAAGCCCATGAAGAAATAACGATTAAGGATAAAACCTTAGACGAAACAAACTCGCTAAGCGAAGAGAACAAACAAATCAAGACCACACTGCATAATTTTACGTTGGAAAGTAAAGACCTTCTAAACAGCATTAATGACCTCGAAGATGAAAATGATTCTTTAAAGCAAAACATTAATCAAACAGCGCAAATCTCAACACATGCTGTAAGTAAAGAGACAGTCAGCGACGTTAATAAAACTCACGCAGAGTTAAGCGACTTGAAAAAGCAATACGCCGAGCTTGAAGAAAAATATCTGGATTTGAAATTAAGCCAGCTTTAAATTTTAATAACACCATTGCAAGCTATTGGAATCATTTAATCCTATTTAACCTTAATAGAGGAATGGACATTTAATGGAAAAGAACGTTTAATATGCCAGCAGTCACAGTGACCTCTACAGTCAATATCTAAAAATAAAGTGAGTCATCTCGGGCCCCAAAAAAATGACCAGTAAACAAGAAACATTACAGCTGCAAGCCGAATCTCCCCAACAACAATATTATTTTCGCACCCTTATATGTTTTGCAGCAGCAGGAACATTAGCAGCCTATATTAATTGGTCGGATATTAGTTCTCTATATGCAGTCACTATTATCGGGCTATTGGCGTATGCATACGGGACTTATTACTTCACGCACAAACAAGCTGCTGACACTCTGGTTAAAACATCTCGTTGGCTATCTTATGTGGACGCCGGGTTGATTGGGTTGGTATTAGGCTTTACGAATTTTAGTATTTTGCCCTGCGTACTTTTTCTAACCATGATTCAGTTCAACGCCTTAATCAGCGGTGGTGTTAGAAAATTAATGGAAGATAATTCTGCTTTTGCTGTAGGTATTTTGATAAGTTTTATTTTCCATTCACCTAGCTTCGTATTATCCACAAATGTAGAAATTAGCCTTTCCAGCCTCATCGGTATTGCCACCTATTTTTTGGTTTACGCTGTTTATATGCATCAACGCTTTCATAAACTTTCGCTCTCGCAGAAGCAATTAGAGAACGAACAAAAATGGCATAAAATTCGAGCTTATAAACTTTCCCGTTATTTACCGCCCACCGTATGGAAAGCAATCAATCAGGGAAAAGATGAAACGCTGCAAGCTGAGCGTAAAAAAATCAGTATTTTCTTTTCAGATATTAAAGACTTTAGTGAGCTTGCCGAAGAGATAGAAGCCGAAGCATTGAACGAACTTTTGAATCACTATTTAACCGAAATGTCGAAAATAGTTACCCAGCATGGCGGCACCATCGATAAATTCATGGGCGACGCAATTATGGTTTTATTTGGTGATAGCAATAGTCAGGGGGTCAAAGCTGACTGTGTCCGCTGCGTTTCAATGGCGGTAGCCATGAAAAAGAAAATGCGTTCGCTACAATTGGAATGGTTTAACCAAGGCATTAAAAAACCTTTACAGATTCGTATGGGAATCAATACAGGTTACTGCACTGTTGGCACTTTCGGTACATCAAGTCATTTGGACTACACGGTGCTAGGAACCCAAGTTAACTTAGCAAGCCGCTTGGAGTCTGCAGCTGAACCTGACGAGATTTTAATCTCACACGAAACCTGGTCATTGTGTAAAGACACAATCATGTGTCGCGACAAAGGTGAGATTCAGGTAAAAGGATTTGCTTTGCCCGTGAAGGTGTATCAAGTTGCGGACTTACGTAAAGACCTTGGGAAAAATCAAAGTTATTTTGAAGACCGTGCAGAAGGCTTTTCAATGTATTTGGATATGGACAAAATTCGCAACTACGACAAAGAAAAAGTTATCGAATCCCTGGAAAAGGCTGCTGAAAAGTTGCGCGACAAGGTCATTATTTAAAAGAGTTACTGTCTTAACAAACGCCCTACTTTGGGTACAGCATTTTTATCTGTACTCCTGAAAGGATTTATATCTAATCCGCCTCTTCGTGTGTAGCGCGCGTAAACTGATAGATGTTCTGGTTTGCAACGATTCAAGACATCTACAAAAATTCGCTCCACACAATGCTCGTGAAAATCCTGATGTTCGCGAAATGAAATCACGTAGCGCAGCAATGCTTCTTGATTTATTTTTGCGCCAGAATATTCAATAAACAAACTCGCCCAATCAGGCTGGCCCGTTACCGGACAATTACTTTTAAGCAAATTGCTACATAAATATTCACTTACTCTAGTGGTCTTGTCAGATATTAATATGTCAGGTGCAGGATGATAGTGCTCCACAACCACGTCCAAATCATCTATACACGATGCTTCTGCAATAGAGTCGATATTTAATGCAACACCCTGTCTCAATCCATATAAGCAAACAGCAATTTTAGCGCCGGCAACTGACGACAAGTCTTTAATCAACAACTCTTCTACGCTATCCCAAGATGAAAATCTGGTTTGATTAAGTGAATTCAAATAAAGCTTGAAAGACTTGGACTCGATAATAAATGGACTATCAAACGGAATAGAGAATTCAACAACGGCAACTTCGGGTTTACCTTTGGCATTCAACCAGGACAATTCATAACCAGTCCAAACATCCACACCATAAAAAGGTAAATTATTTTCAAGCCCAAGCTCTTTACGAGATTCACTTCTTGGAATGGGGAATAGCAAACTTGCATCATACTCGGAAATATATGTGGTCTTTTGTCCTAGAGGACTGAAGTCAACAGAGTGTGCCATTTAATATCTCTTTAAGCGCGCAAACGTTTGCCGGTTTTCAACAAATGTAAACTAATCATAAATAATATCACCACGCCTAGCGATAAACCCAAAATTGCATTTACAAAATTAATATCGCTTACACCTAATATGCCATAACGAAATGCATTCACCATATGAAGAATTGGATTTAAACGCGAAATATGCTGCCAAATTTCAGGCAACATACTGATCGAATAAAACACACCACCAAAATACGTTAGGGGTGTAAGAATAAACGTTGGCACTATAGAAACGTCATCAAAAGTATTTGCGTACACGGCGTTAATAAAACCCGCCAACGAAAACAACATTGAAGTGAGCAACACAATAGTTAAAGTAATTAGCCAGCTATGAATGTGTAAATGCGTAAACATCAATGACATTAAGGTTACGAGTAACCCGACACATAAACCTCTCGCAACCCCGCCCATGGTGTAGCCCAGCAATATTATGTAGTTGGGCGTTGGTGAAACCAAAACTTCTTCAATGCTACGCTGAAATTTCGCACTAAAAAATGAGGACACAACATTAGAATAGGCATTGGTTAAGACCGCCATCATAATCAAACCGGGGGCGACAAACTGCACATAATTAAATCCGCCCATATCACCAATACGGGCACCAATCAGCTTTCCAAAAATAACAAAATACAACGCCATGGTAATAACAGGCGGTAAAAGTGTTTGCACCCATATGCGCGTGAAACGTTTAATTTCTTTGCGCAAAATTGTGATGAAAGCGATCCACTGTTCTTTTAATTCCATCTCACACGCCCTCCGAGCTAGCCGATGATTGTGCGATCATAGAAACAAACATTTCTTCCAATCGATTGGCTTTATTACGCATACTGATAATGGAAATACCTTGCAAACTCAAATTCGCAAATACTTCGTTCATAGATTGACCGCGTTCAACTTCCACTTCAAATGAATGCTCATCAATCTTTTCTATTTTAAAACCTGCAATCGTTAAATTGTCTGGTAGGTTGGTAGACGAGTCTAAAATAAAAACTTCTTTATTTAATTGCTGCAACAAGTTTTTAACACTGGTATTTTTAACTAGCGTGCCTTTATCGATAATAGCAACGTTTCGGCAAAGGCTTTCCGCCTCTTCCAAATAATGCGTCGTCAAAATGATTGTAGTACCGGCTTCATTTATTTCGCGCAAAAAGTCCCACATCGAACGTCGTAGCTCAATATCAACACCCGCAGTGGGCTCATCGAGAATTAATAATTTAGGTTCATGCACCAAAGCTCTGGCAATCATCAACCGACGTTTCATGCCGCCGGACAGAGTACGTGCAGGCGATTGGCGCTTGTCCCATAGATTAAGCTTTTTCAAATATTTTTCAGTCTGACTTTTAGCATATTCGCGTGGCAAACCGTAATAACCTGCCTGCTGCAAAATAATATCTTCAACCTTTTCGAATAAATTAAAATTGAATTCTTGCGGGACTACTCCAAGAAATTTTTTAGCCTGGGAGAAATTGGTATCAATATTAACACCGAAAATTTCTACATCACCGGATGTTTTGCGCACCAATGAGCTGATAATACCAATTGTGGTAGACTTGCCAGCGCCATTGGGGCCAAGCACAGCAAAAAAATCACCGGGCATAACATCGAGTGAAATACCTTTTAAAGCTTCAAATTTATTGTTGTAAACTTTGGTTAAATTGCGAATCGAAAGTGCTGCAGACATAGCGCCCCTGTTTTCAAAAAGAATGAAGAAACGAGATTTTAAATCTATGACAAGTGAAGACGTAGACAAAGCTTATTTTGATTTTCATATAGCCCTGTTAAACACATTTATTGATCAGATACAGCAGCAACCGCCATTTTCTCTTGAGGATTGCGAGCTAGATGATCTAAATTTTTTACTCGAATTAAAGCAATTGCCAAAAGTTGGGGGTAGCGAGCTTTTAATTCAAGGACAGCAACTGCTTTGTAGAATTGTAGCAGGCTATCCACATCTTATGCCTTTAGTTCCAAGAGACCTCTTATGGTTTTTTGGAGGAGACTGCCTGCATTACATGCCGGATGAAGAAATCTCAGTTTTTCAACAATTGGATGAGCTGCGTCAAAACGCGAAAGAATTGGATCAAGCTTTCTCGTACGAAAAAGCACGCCTGAGTACAATGGGGTTGCACTAACGACATAATCAAGGATGATTAAAAATATTAAGATTGGAGCGGGAAACGAGACTCGAACTCGCGACCCCGACCTTGGCAAGGTCGTGCTCTACCAACTGAGCTATTCCCGCAAATGGCGTCCCCAAGGGGAGTCGAACCCCTGTTACCGCCGTGAAAGGGCAGTGTCCTAGGCCACTAGACGATGGGGACTAAAACGCAATTTTTGCCTGGCGGCAAGAATTAAAGACGATGTAAAAATTTGGAGCGGGAAACGAGACTCGAACTCGCGACCCCGACCTTGGCAAGGTCGTGCTCTACCAACTGAGCTATTCCCGCAAGTGGTATCCCCAAGGGGAGTCGAACCCCTGTTACCGCCGTGAAAGGG